>Ga0209158_1001447_pt1 | contig 15843 bp, 15 predicted proteins | sample GraSoiAngelo_140_FD_185897 | JGI IMG/M metagenome (GOLD analysis project Ga0209158, IMG submission 185897) | Grasslands soil microbial communities from the Angelo Coastal Reserve, California, USA - 14_0929_12_30cm (SPAdes) (version 2) | ecosystem: Environmental > Terrestrial > Soil > Grasslands ...
CTCCAACGCTCTGGCCGGTGCGGTCGAGCGGGTTTCCGGATGGATGTTCGCGGTGCACGGCCGCCCGCGCTTGCCTTCGACGGGGGTGCAGTGGCGCATGGGGCTCGTGGTCACCGCAAACCACACGGTGGAGCATGACCGCGAGGTGACGCTCACGGGCCACGACGGCCGGTCGTTCGCGGCGAGCGTCGCCGGACGTGATCCCGGCCTCGATATTGCCGTCCTGCGCGCCGTGGTCGACGGCGTATCGGCCGCCGATGTCGCCGACGACGGCGACGTCCGCGTCGGCCACCTCGTGATGGCGCTCGGTGCCGGGCCCCGCGCCAGTGCGGGCATCGTGAGCGCACTGGACGTTGGGCGGGGCCGTCACGCGGCGGGTGACCTGCTCGCGGTCGATCTCACGCTGTATCCAGGTTTTTCCGGAGGCCCGCTCGTCGACGTGCGCGGCCGCGTGATCGGGATTACGACGTCAGGCGCATCCCGGCATCTTCAGTGCGCAATCCGCGCCACTGCGGTGACGCGACTGGTCGAGCACGTGATACGCGGCGGCCGGATTCCTCGAGCGTACCTCGGCGTCGGCACGCAGCCGGTGGAGCTGCCACATCCTCTCCGCGAACGCCTCGGGCGGGCTCAGCAGACCGCGATCATCGTCGTGCACGTCAAGTCCGACAGCCCGGCGGCCGCGGCCGGGCTGATCATCGGCGACGTGATCGTCTCGATCGATGGGCATGCGATCACAGAGCCGGAGGATCTCGTGGCGGCGCTTCGGCCCGATCGGGTCGGCGCAGCGGTCACGATGACCATTCTTCGCGGCGGCGAGCCGCGGGACCTTCAGGTGACCGTCGGTGAGCGCCCTTCTCGCGGTTGAGGAGTCGATTCCGCACCTCGCCCGGATCGCCGATCAACTCCGGCAGGTGACGGTCGAGATCCGCAGCCCCGGCGGGAGCGGGGTCGGCGCAGGCATCCTGTGGGCACCCGACCTCGTCGTGACGAACGCCCACGTGGCCCGTGGCTCGTGCGTCGGTGTCGGGCTCGCCGATGAGCGGTGGATCGAGGCGCATCTCGTCGTCGCCGATCGTCGCATGGACCTTGCGCTGTTCCGCATTCCACGCTGCGGCGTGGCCCCAGCCGCCCTGGGCGATTCCGACACCCTGCGGGTCGGCGCCCTCGTCGTGGCGCTGGGCCATCCCCTTGGTCTGCGGCGGACGCTGACGGCCGGCGTCGTGCACGCGCTCGGGCCGGCGCGGCCTGGTGGACGACGCTTCATCCACGCGGACGTGCGTCTCGCCCCCGGCAACTCCGGTGGGCCTCTCGCCGACACGGCCGGTCAGGTCGTCGGCATGAACACGATGATCGCCGGCGGACTGGCGCTGGCGATCCCGATCAACGACGTCGGCCGCTTCGTCGCGTCGGCGACGGCGAGCGCGACGTGAGCCAACAGCCGCGATCCGGGACGGCGATCGTCGTCGCGCAGGACTCGATGTACGCGGCGCGGGTCGAAGCCGCCCTTCGCGGATTGACGGGCTGGCGAGTCGACGTCGGCAGGCCACGCCAGCTGCACGGGCTCTTCGAAGAGCGGCCGGAGGCCATCGTCGTGATCGTGCTGCCCGATGCCGAGGCGCGCCGGATGCTTCGGGCCCTTCGCGCCTGGCCGCGGGCTCCGGCCATCATCGTGCTGTCCGATGATCCCGGCGCGTTCTGGACGCCCGCGTACCGGACGCTCGGGCTGCGAGCGGTGTTGCCGCTCCGCGCGACGGCGGCGGAGCTCGCCGCCGCTGCCGTCGCCGTGCACGCGGGCCTCCTCGTCCTCCACGCGGAGGCACTGGCGCCGTCGAAGGCACGTGACGCGACCGTGGCCGCCCGGGCGCCGCTGACGTCGCGAGAGCGCGAGATCCTCGAATTGATGGCCGACGGCGCGAACAATCGGATCATGGCGTCGGGCCTGGGCATCTCGCGCCACACGGTGAAGTTTCACGTCGCCGCGATCCTCGCCAAGCTCGGCGCTCGAAGCCGCACCGAGGCGGTGGCCCTGGCGTTGCGCCGGGGACTCGTCGCCGTGTAGCGGCTCTCGCTCCGTCGCCTCACCGCTCGTTCACCGTCGCCGCGAACACCACGACGCCGACGAGACCGACCGCGCCGGCCACCCAGAACGTCAGCGCGGGCGTGATCTCCCAGAGCAGGCCGCCGACGACTGCCGCCGGCGCGATCGCGACGCTCCGCACGAGGTAATAGAGGCCGATCGAGCGCGCGCGGACCGACGGCTGCACGAGATCGACGATCAGGGCCTTGCGGGCGGGCTCGCCGATCTCACGCAAGCCGCCCACGACGAAGGCGACGACCAGCGTGGCGAAGTCGTGGGCCAGCACGACCGCCACCGGGAAGGCCGCGAACGCGATGAACGTCGCGATCACGAACGGCTTGCGTCCGCCCCGGTCGGCGAGCCGGACGACCGGGAGGTAGCTCACGATGGACGTCGTCATCTGGACGCCGATGAGCCCACCGTAGGCGGTGGCACCCAGCCCGACGACGTTGATCACGTAGAGCACCAGGAACACGTCGACGAGGCCTTCGCACGTCCGGATCACGATGTCCGACGCGAGGAGCCAGCGAAGCGGGGCCGGCAACGACCGCCACACCGTGACGATGTGGGTGGGGACGGCATCGATGCCGACCGGGATGTCCACGCGGCGGACCGCGATCAGCGTCAACAGGGCGAGCGCGACGGTGACGGCGAGGCCGCGATGGACGCCGCCACGCACGCCGTACGCGGCGATGGCGAGCCCGCCCAGCGTCGGCGCGATGGCGATCGGAATGCGGCGCAGGATCGACTGCACGGTGAAACCCAGGGCCCGCCGCTCTCTCGGCAGCGCGTCGCCGACGACCGCGAACAGCGTGGGGCTCGCCATGCTCGACCACGCCATGGCGAAGAGCAATCCCACGAAGACGAACGGCCACGACGGCGCGGCCCAGTACACGCCGTAGCCGATCGTGGCCAGCATGACGAAGAGCAGGAGCGCGCGGCGGCGTCCCCATCGGTCGCCGATCCATCCCCCCGGGTACTGGTAGACGCCGTCGAGCAGGTCCTGCGCGCTCCCGAACAAGCCGATCGCGGTGACGGGCGCCCCGAGCGCCTCCAGGTACTTCGGCAGGAAGCGCTTCCAGAGATTCTCACCCAGCGCGAGCAGGAAGATCGCCGCCGAGACGGCGAGGAGGTTGCGCACCCCCTCAGTTCTTGCCCGCGGGAGATCGAGGCAGGAACTTGTAGATGGTGGTCGAGGTGAACGTTTGTCCGGGGTTCAGCACCGTCGTGGGGAAATTCGCCTTGTTGGGTGAGTCGGGGAAGTGCTGGGTCTCGAGGCAGACGGCCTCGCGGAAGTTGTAAGGCTTGCCGCCTTTGCCGATGTCGGCGGGCGGCTTGCCCGTGTTGAAGTTCCCCGTGTAGAGCTGCATGCCCGGCTCGGTCGTGTACACCTCCATGACACGGCCGGAGGCGGGATCGGCCAGTCGCGCGGCGAAGCTCGGTCCGGCCCCCGTCTTGTTGAGCACGAAATTGTGATCGTAGCCGGCGCCGAACTTGAGCTGCTCGTCGGCGTCGCTGATGCGCGCGCCGATCTTCATCGGGCGCGTGAAATCGAACGGCGTCCCCGTGACCGCGCGCAGCTCTCCCGTCGGGATCGACGTCGCGTCGATCGGCGTGAACCGGTCGGCGTTGATCGTCAGCTCGTGGCCGAGGATGTCGCCCTTCCCCTCGCCGGCCAGATTGAAGAAGGCGTGATTGGTGAAGTTGATCACGGTGGGCTTGTCGGTGACGGCCTCGTAGGCGATCTTCAGCTCCTGGTCGTCCGTCACCGTGTAGACGACGGTGAGTCTCGTGTTGCCCGGGTAGCCCTCTTCACTGTCCTTGAAGACGTAGGTGAGGCGGACGCTCCGATCGTCGATCTGCCTGGCGTCCCAGACGCGGAAGTGGCTGCCCCGGCCGCCGTGCAGGTGATTGGGGCCGTTGTTCACGGGCAGCTGGTATTCCTGCCCGTTCAGCGTGAAGCGGCCCTTCGCGATGCGGTTGGCGTAGCGGCCGATGATGGCACCGTACGAGGCCCGCCCGGCCACGTATTGATCCACGGTCTCGTAGCCGAGCACCACGTCGCCGAGCTGCGCGCTCTTGTCCGGCACCAGGATCTGGACGATCTTGGCGCCCTGGTTGGTGATCTTCACGACCATGCCCGTACCGTTCTTCAGCGTGTAGAGATCGGTGGGCCTGGCATCGACCTCCTTTTGAAACGCCTCTCGCTTGATTTCGACGTACGCCTTCGTCTGGGCCTGCGCCACGAGCGACGAGGCCTGCAACGCGACGGCGACGACCACGAGACTCGAGACCGCGACTGCGACCCAGCCGTTCATCTTTGTGACCTCCTGGAGCAGGTGAGAGATCGTACCTCTACGGCGCATTCTGGTGCAGATAGCACGACACCACGCGGTGGCGATCGGTCTGGAAGAGCGGCGGCGCTGCTTCTCGGCACCGTGACACGACGGACGGACAGCGCGGGGCGAACTTGCACCCCGCACCGGGAGCGTCGTGGACCGCAGCCGACGCCACCGCGTTCTCCGTCATCCAGGTGCGCGCGGCGCTGGCCTGAGGGATGGAGGACAGCAGGAGCTGGGTATACGGATGTCGCGGCTGTTTGACCACCAGCGCGACGTCACCGGCCTCGGCGACCGACCCGCGATAGAGCACGATGATGTTGTCGCTGATCTGGTAGGCCGTCGCCAGGTCGTGCGTGATGTAGACGATCGAGATGCCCAGCTCGGCGTTCATCCGGCGCAGCGACGCCAGAATGGTGGCGCGCAGCGACGCGTCCACCATCGATACTGGCTCGTCGGCCAGGATCACGCGAGGCTTCAGCAAGAGCGCCCGCGCCACCATCACGCGTTGCCGCTGGCCGCCGGAGAGCTGGTGCGGGAAGCGGCCAAGGGTTTCTTCGGGGCGCAGGCCCACTGCGCGCAGGACGTCCTCGATCAGGGCTCTCGCCGCGGCTCGTGATGAGGCGAGACCGAACTTGGCCACCGGCGTCGTCAGCACGTGATCGACGCGATAGAAGGGGTTGTACACCTCGTAGGGATCCTGAAAGATGACCTGGACGTCGCGGCGGAACGCCCGCCACTCCGCACGCGACATCGCCTGGAGGTCCCGGCCGTCGTAGTGAACCTCGCCCCCCGTCGGCGCCGTCAGGCCGAGGAGCAGGCGGCTCAGCGTGGTCTTTCCGCTGCCGCTCTCGCCCACCACGGCCGTGATCGACGGGCGGTCGCCGTCGATGGCCAGCGAGAAATCGTCGAGGGCCAGCGTAGGGCCGCGATCGAAGAGACCTCCGCCGAAGACCTTCGTCACCCGCCGGGCCTCGAGCAGCGTGGTCATCGCCGCCGGCTCACCGCAGGTGGCACGCGGCCCAACCGGCGGGCCGAATTTCTCGGAGTCGTGGCTCTTCCACGCGGCAACGATCGACGGCGTGAGGGCACCGCGGGTGGAAGGCGCATCCGGGCGGGAGATCGCGCAGCAGCGGGATCAGGCCAGGGATGCCGCGAAACGTGCCCTTCTGCTCGAGCGAGGGCAGGCTCGCGATCAGCATCTCGGTGTAGGGGTGGAGTGGCTGGGTGAAGATGTCGCGGACGGGCGAGACCTCGATGAGCCGTCCGGCGTACATCACGCCGAGCCGGTCGACGAACTGCGCCATGAGCCCCATGTCGTGCCCGACGAGGATCACGGACGCACCGAGATCTTCCTGCACCCGCGCCAGCGTTTCCATCACCTGCTTCTGCACGACCACGTCGAGCGCGCTGGTGGGCTCGTCGGCGATGATCACGCGAGGGCGCAGGCTGATGGCGATGGCGATGCAGGCGCGCTGCTTCATGCCCCCGGAGAGCTCGTGGGGAAACATGTGGGCGACCTCGGGCCTGAGCCCAACCGACTCCAGCAGATCCCGCACGCGTTCCTCCACCTGTCGCCGCGACGGCGCGAGCCCGTGGTCCCTGAGCGCGTCGCTGATCTGGTCCTTGATCCGCATGACCGGATTGAGCGAGTTCATCGATCCCTGCGGGATCAGCGCGATGCGCGCGAGCCTGACCCGGCGCATGGCCTCGTCGGACAACGTCATCAAGTTCACGCCGTCCAGCCAGATTTCACCGGCGTCGATGCGGCCGGGCGGCTTGATCATGCGAAGGATGGCCAGCGCCAGCGTGGACTTTCCGGAACCCGATTCCCCGACGACGCCGAGCCGCTCGCCGGCCCTGAGGCCGAAGCTGACGGAGTCCGCCGCCATCACCGCGCCGAGCGGCGTCGCGTAGTGAACGCGCAGGTCTCGCACGCTGAGGACGTCGGCCGTCAGACCGCTCTCCTGAGCCTGGGGTTGGCGATCTCGTCCAGCCCCACGGTGAGGAAGAAGAGGCCGAGGAAGACGACGAGGATGATCGCGAGCGGCGCCGTCCACCACCACCACCAGCCGTTGATGAGCGCGGCGTTGAAGTTCACCCAGTAGAGCGTCATGCCGAGCGTCGGCGAATCGATGGGGCCGAGCCCCAGCACCTCGAGGCCGACGGACGCGAGGATCGCGGAGGACACCGTGTTGACCAGCGTCGCCGCAAGGTAGGGCAGGAGGTTGGGCATCAGCTCCTTCACGATGATCTCCGGCCCGCTCATGCCGGACAGGCGCGCCACCTCGACGTAGCCGCGCTCGCGCAGGCTCAGGACCTGGGCGCGGATGGTGCGCGCGGGGTTCAGCCAGGCGAGTGAGGCCACGATGATCGCCATCTGATCGACGGTCAGGCCCTTCTTGACGGAGACGGCGATGATGATCAGCACCAGGAGCCCCGGCACCGTGAGGCCGATGTCCACGATGGAGCGGATGATCGTGTCCACCGTGCCCCGGTAGTACGCCGAGACGAAGCCCAGCACCGAGCCGATGCCGACGCCGAGGAACCCGGCGATGAACCCGATGCGCAGTGTGAGCGGGGTGCCCGCCACCATCGTCGCCAGCAGATCCCGGCCCTGGCGATCCGTGCCGAAGGGATGCTCCACCGATGGCGGCCTGAGGGCGGGCGCCGAGAGGGGCCGGCTCTTGCTCGTGTCCACGACGAGGTGGCCGATGCCGACGAACAGAGCGAGCGCCAGGAGGAGGACGATGCCCACCGCGAGCGAGCCGTTGCGCCTCATGTAGCCGAGCGCCGTCGTGAGCCGGTCCATCGCCGCGCTACGTTCTCCGATAGGAGATGCGCGGATCGAGCAGGGGATACAGCACGTCGAGGATCAACGTCGCCACGCCCAGCGCCACGATGACGGTGAAGACGATCCCCTGGATCAGGAAGTGGTCGTTCTCGCGGATGGCGTGGAAGAGGATCGTGCCCACGCCGGGGTAGCCGAAGATGACCTCGACCAGCACCGCACCCGAGAGGATGTTGCCGAGCGCGAGGGCCAGCGCGGTGGTCTGCGGAAGAATCGCGTTCCGTACGCAGTAACGCAGGAAGATCGTCAGGCGCCGGAGCCCCTTGGCCTCGGCGAAGGTCACGTAGTCCTCGCCCTGGGTCGTGACCATCATGCCGCGCATGCCGAGCGCCCACCCGCCCGTGGCCACGAGCACGATCGAGAGTGCCGGAAGGATGGAGTGAGCGATGACGTCACCGACGAAGGCCAGCGTCAGCCCGGGAAAGGCGCCGGCGGTGTAGCCGCCGAACATCGGCAGGAGCTGAGCCCTGAACGCGAGCAGGTACATGAGGATCAGGCCGAGGAGGAAGAAGGGAATGGCGTGGAGCGCCCACAGGGGCGGCATGAGCAGTCGCATCCAGCGCGGGGCGCCGGGCCACGCGAGCAGCGCGCCCAGCAGCGTGCCGATGGTGAAGGACAGCACGGTGGTGGTGCCCAGCAAGCCGACGGTCCAGGGGATGGCCTCGGCGATGATCGAGCTCACCGTCCGCGGATAGCTCGAGATCGAGTAGTTGAAGTCGAACCGGGCCACGTCGCGGAGATAGGTGACGTACTGCTTCCACAGCGGCCGGTCGAGGCCGAAGCGCCGCTCGTATTCTTTCACCATCGCGTCGAGACCCGTCTGCACATGGCCGCCGAGCGAGGCTTGCTGCAGCAGCGTGGCGCGGACGGGATCCTGCCCCGACAGGCGCGGCAGGAAGAAGTTGAGCGTGGCGGCCAGCCACACGATGAGCAGGAACACGCCGACTCGCCTGGCGACGTAGTCAGCGCGCACGGCGATTCCAGGTGCGGTCGGGCCGCGCGGCTACTGAGTCGGCTGCAGGTTCCAGAGGACCATCGCGTACGTCAGGTGCCAGAAGGCGCCGTTGACGTAGGCGTTCTGCTCCGTCGGCCAGTTCGTCCAGTACGTGGTGTTCATCGGGATGCGGTGGAAGTTGTGGACGAGCGGGATGTCGGGGAGCTCCGGGATCCAGATCTCCATGGCCTTGTGGAAGAGCTCGGTGAGCCGGGCCTTGTTGGTCATGTCGGTGACGAACACGTCGTCCACGATCTTGTTGTAGGCCTCGTTCTTCCACCGCGCGAAGTTGACGAGGTGGGCGCCCGGCACCGCCACGCTCACGCTCTGATAGAGCCGCAGCGTGTGATACGGATCGTTCACGCTGCCGCCGTGGCCGTAGAGCGCGCCGGTGTACTGGCCCTTCTGGAATCGGTCGTCGAAGTCGGGCGGCAGGCTGAAGCTGGCGTCGACGCCCTGACGCTTGAGGAGCTCGGTCAGCACCGGGCCGATGGCGGGACCGCTGGCGCCGAAGCCGATGACGTCGAGCTTGAGCTTTCCGCCCTGGGCGTCGGTCCAGATGCCGCCGCCGTCCTTCTTCCAACCCTTGCGGGTGAGGAGCTCCTCGCCCTTCTTGGGATTGAACTCGAGCGTGTTGTTCTTGGCGAGCAGATCCTTCACCGACGCGATGTACGGGCGCAGCGGCGGATATTCGGGCAGGGGCAGCGGCGCCGCCTGCGAGGCCCCGACATAGCCCACGTCGATGATCTGCTGGCGGTCGATGAAGTAGCTCAGCGCCCACCTGACGTCCTTGTCGTTGAACGGCGGCTTCTCGTTGTTTACGTAGAGCGAGATCGGCCACCAGTCCATGTAGCCGTAGGGCGGCTTCTGTCCGGTGTGGGTGACGATCTTGGGATTCTGACGGAAGACCGTCGGATGGGTCGCGGGCTGCATGCTCGGGCCGAAGTCGACCTGGTTCGAGATCAACGCCTGCGCGAGCTGCTGCTCGCCGGCCGAAGGGAGCCACACGTTGCGCTCGACCTTGGGCATCGGCGCCAGTCCCGCCTTGGCCGCCCACCACTCGTCGCGACGATCGACGACCTTCTGCTGCGGCGAGGAGAACACCACCTTCCAGGGGCTCGTGGTGACCGGCCAGTCCTTGGCCGTATCGAAGTGCTTGAACGTCGTCCAGTCCTGTCCCTGGAAGATGTGCTTGGGGACGATGTAGACGCCGATGTCGTACTTGTAGGTCATGAAGTAGAAGAAGCGCGGCGCGGGCACCTTGAACTTGACGACGACGGTGTTGGGCGACGTCGTCTTCGCCTCCTGCATGAACTGCTGCACGTCGACGCCCCAGCGCACCTTCGGGCCCAGCTCCTTGAGGCTGTTCAGCGTGTAGGTCACGTCCTCCGCGCTGAACGGCGTGCCGTCGCTCCACTTGATGCCGGAGCGCGTCCTGATGGTCAGCTCCTTGAAGTCGGGGCTGTACTTGTAGCTCTCGGCGAGCCAGAGGTACTCCTTGTCGGCGAACGCGCTGTAGTACGCGAGCGGCTCGTAGAGGATCCCGGGGCCGTTCTGATGATTGGACCCGATCGCGTAAGGATTCCACAGCTCGTAGTCGATCCACCGGCCTTCACGGCTGCCGGTCCAGACGAGGGTCAGCGTCCGGTTCCGCGGGACTGTGCGCGGCTGCGCGGCGGCCGGTTGCGTGGTGGCGATCAGGGCGGGTGCCGCGGCCAGCGCTCCGGCCGCCAGGGTGCCCGTTCTGATGAAGTCTCGCCGGCTGAAACACCGATGCCTGTCCCGCTGTACCATGTGGGCCCTCGCGTCGTGAGGATTGGCGTCGAGATTCTAGCCGAGCCTGGAGGGAAGGGACATGCCCAAGAAGGAGATCGTCACCGTCGGCCCCGCCGCCCCGAACCCCAACCTGTCACCGGCCACGCGCTTCGGGAATCTCGTCTTCGTCTCCGGTCAAACCGGCCGCCATCCCGTCACCGGAGAAGTCGGCAAGGACATCCGCGAGCAAACCCGCAACATCCTGGAGCGGATCAAGATGGTCCTGACCGCCGCCGGCACGTCGCTCGAGAACGTGCTGACCGCGACCACCTACCTGACGAACCGCGAGAATCTGGCCGGCTACAACGAGGAGTACGGCAAGTACTTCCCGACCAACAAGCCCGCGCGCACCACGGTCACGGTCGCGTCGCTGAACGCGCCCGAGCTGCTGATCGAGATCACCGTGACGGCCTGCATCCCCAACTGAAGCGCCAGAAGCGAGTTAGACAGGATTGCCGACCGCCTCTTCGAGGCTCTTGGCTGGCCGGTGCATGCTGTGCGGACGAGCAGATTGATTCCAGCCGATCTGCTCCATCTCGCAGGTGAGTTCGATCATGTAGCCGTCGGGATCGTGAAACTCCAGGCTCACGTTGCAGCCGGCCCCGCGGCGTCCCTCGAACACGAACTTGATGCCATGCTGGGTGAGAAACTCGCGCGCTTTGAACAGATCGTCCACGCTCGGCACTTCGAGCGCCATGTGGTGGAACGTCAGGTACCTGTCCTTGGGCGCAAGGGTGGCGTCCTTGGGACCCGGCACGAGCCCGAACGTGTGGTGGTCCGTGCCATTGCGGAGGAAGACCATGCCGAGCTGATTCCGGTCGGATTCTTTGAACCCGAGGATTTCGGTGTAGAACTTGACGGACCGCTCGATGTCCGACACGTGGAGCAGGACATGGCTGACCTTGGACGTGCGAATGGGGGTGGCCATGAGTTCTCCTTTGCCCGTGAGCCCGAGTTCGAGGGTGTCCATGGGGCGGAAGGATAACAGGTTAGTCCGCCAGCGCGCGAAGCTCCTGGAGGTGCTCGGCGTCGTGGTGGCGCGGGACCAGCACCACGTCGTCAAAGCCCAGCTCGCGCAACCGGTGGAGCCGCTCGCGAGCGACGGCGCGCGGGCACTTGAGGTCGCAGGGATCGTCGGGGCCGTCGGGGCTCGGCGTGGCGCAGTCGAGATCGACCTCGACGTTGGTCACGACGGCGCGCTTGCCGCCGAAGTCGCGGAATCGTGGTATCCCTTCGCGCAGCGCGCGCCAGCTGCTCCGGGCCCCCGACCCTATCCAGCCGTCGAACTCTCGCGCTGCACGCTCGATCCACCGTGAGCCCGCCCACGAGCCGATCAGGACCGGAGGGCCCCCGAGGGCCGCCGGCCACACCGGCCCCAGCGAGGCGCCGTCGACCGACTCGCCCGCCCAGAGTCGCCGCATGATGCTCAGCGATTCGTTCAGGCGGCGAAAGCGCGCGGTGAAATCGAGGCCGAGCGCGGCGAAGTCGGCGGCCGTCGACCCGGCGCCGACGCCGAGCCGGAGGCGCTTGCCCGACACGAGGTGCGTCGTCAGCACGCGCTGCGCGAGCTCCACCGGGTTTCGCAGGGGGACCTGGAGGACGCCCGTGCCCAGCTCGATCCGGCGCGTCACCGTGGCCGCGACGGCCAGCGCGGTGAGGGGATCGGCCAGCAAAAACCCGCGGCCGATGGAGTCGAACGCCCACGCGCTCTCGAAGCCTGCTGTTTCGATGGCGCGCGCCGCGTCGGCCAGGGTGTGAGCAGTGGGCGCCAGCGCGCGCCGCCCTCCCGCGGGCAGCGCGATGCCGAGGCGTGTCATGCGTCTAGTGGAGCGGGACGAAGACGGAGACGCGCGGCTCGGGCCCGACCTCACGCGTGACGTGGCCCTGACCGGTGAGGTCCTCGGCGATCAGGATGTCGCCGGGGCCCAGCCGGCGCACGGTGCCGTCGCCGATCTCGATGTCGACCGCCCCGCTGAGCGTGAACACCGCCGCCCGTCCCGGCGCGTGGTGCCACGGATTGCTGCGCTTCGGATCGAACCGGCGGACGACGATGCCGCTGCCGGGGATCAGCTCGCCGCCGTCGGACTGATCACCGCGCGGCGTGAGGCGCGGCGCGATCTCCTCGAAGTGCGATTTCCCGTCCGAGCCCGTGTAGATGCGGATGATGGCCATGTGACCTCCGGTTCGTGGTGTCATGCGTGCTCCTGCGCCAGCGGCGCGGCGCCGACGCCCGCCCCGTCCACGATGGGCTCGCCGTCCCGACCCAGCAAGAGCAGTCGCGGCAGCAGCGGAATGAACACGAGAACGAGCGCCGTGGTGGCCGCGTTGAGCCACACGAGATCGGCGAACGCCCAGCCGCGGCTGTCGAGGAGCCACGAGCCGATCACGTCCGAGCCCTTCATCGCGAAGTTCCGCGCGCTCATCATGATCGCGAACCCGAGGCTCTCGCAGCCGCGCGGCGTCGCGCGGACCGCAAGGTCCATCAACGCGAGCTCCGAGCAGATCACGACGAGGCCGCCGAGCCCGTGGATGACCGGCGCCGAGCGCCCGGAGTACGCCAGATACGCGAGCGTGAACACGGCGTTCGCCGCGATGGCGGTGACGAGGAGCCGACGCAGGTTGTAACGGCGGCAGAGCGCGGCGTAGACCAGTGCGCCGCCGAGGCCCGTCAGGCCCTCGATCGTCTCCATGAGCCCGATGAATGGCAGGCTGAACTTCAGCGTGTCGGTCTGAAGATAGAGCAGCGGCGTCTGAAAGCCGGGTGAGATGTAGACGAGCGCCAGGAAGATGCCGGCGGCCCAGAGCGGCCAGGAGCGAAGGAGCGTGGCCATCTGCCGGCCGGCGTCGCGCAGCACCTCGTGACGGCGCGACGGGATGGGACGCTCGGTGAGCGTGAACAGCGTCACGACGGCCAGCACGACGAGGAGGCCCGTCGCGATGCCGACCGTCCAGCCGAACGCCGTCGCGGCGAGATAACCGCCGAGCACGCCGTTGCCGACCGACACGATGCTCTGCAGCGCCTGGCGGAGCGACGTGATCCGTCCCGAGATCCCGTACTTCTGGCCGGCCTCGACCATGAGCCCGCCCATCACGGTGCTGGCGATCACCATGAAGGTGTTGGCGCCGAACGTCGCGAGCAGGAGCGGCCAGTAGCTGCGCGGCACCACGCCCGTGAGGAACCAGCACAGCGCGGCAAGCCCTGAACCGAGCAGCATGTAGTGACGGCGGCGCGTGCCGAACAGGGGGAAGGCATCGGAGAGGATCCCCGCGACCGGCTTCACGTTCCACGCGAAGGTCGCGATCAGCATGAACGCCGCGAGGGTCTGCGCGGTGAAATGCAGCTCCTGCTTCAGCAGGAGCTGCAGCGGCAGGCGTCCGATCACACCCGGCTGCGCGATCGTGGTGACGAAGGCGCCGAGCCCCACCATGACGTAGTACTGGCGCAGCGTGAGACCCGTGTCGGGCGCGGCTTCGGCGGGTGGCATCACCGCTTTCCGATCTCGTATCCGCGCGGCGTGAGACAGTCGACGAAGACCTGCCGGCGCTTGCCGGCGTTGAACGTCCAGCCTCCAAAGGTGTCCCGGATCCATTTCTTGATAAAGCCCAGAGGGCGCTCGGCCTCTCGCTTCGCCTGGCCGTCGCACTGGAGAACGTCGAGCAGCACGCGCGTGGGCTCCTTTCCGGACGATGCTCCGGCGAGCCGCAGGGTCTGCGAGGAGGAGTCGACCTCTGCCGTCGTCTCGTATCCCGCCGCGACCAGGCATGACGCGTAGCCGGTGAGGACGGAGCCGGCGCTCTTCGACCACTCGTCGCATTTCTTCCGGTCGGCGGTGACCTGGGTCGCATTCTGTTCTTTGAGCGGCGTCGCCTTGATGCGTGCGGTGCTGAGACAGCCCGTCAGGATCAGGAGGGCGGTGAGACACAGCAGCGTCTTCGTCATCGGCTCAGAGCGTAGCATGCGGCCTCTGGAGGCGGGCGACGGTCACGTACGCGTCGGCTGGTGGCCGACCGAGTCGGCGTACTTCTCCGCCTCTTCGGGCGGCAGGTACTGCGCCTCCCACTCGCGGATGCGATCGAAGCCGGCGAAGGTGTGCACATCGCCGAGCGGATGGCGCTTGAACCGCTCGGCGAAGCGCTCCTCGGCCAGCGGCCCCTCGTCGCGGAGCGCGACGGCCAGATCGTAGACCGCCTCGATGGTGGCGCGGAAGGTCGCGCCGGGGATGATCGTCACGGCGATGCCGAGCTCTTGCATCTGCGCCAGGCTGAACCGCGGCGAGACGCCGGTCTGGTTGTAGAAGACCGGGCCCTTCACCTCGCGACACACGCGCCGCACTTCCTCGACGCTCGTCGGCCCCTCGACGAACGCGAGATCGGCTCCCGCCGCGAGGTAGGCGTTGGCGCGGCGAATCGCCTCGTCGAGCGAGCCGCCGCTGGCGCCGCGAGCGTCGGTGCGGGCGATCAGGACGAAGTCCGGGTCGAGCTCGCACCGAACGGCGTCCGCCGCACGATACTTGCCCACGGCTTCCTCGATCGGGATCACGCGCCGGCCGGCCACGTGGCCACACCGCTTGGGGATCACCTGGTCCTCGATGTGGATACCGGCGACGCCGGTGCCGATGTACTCGCGCACCGTGCGCATCACGTTGATCGCGTTGCCGTAGCCGTTGTCGGCGTCGGCGATGACCGGCACCGCCACGGCGTTGGCGATGTAGCGCGCGTTCAGGTGCATCTCGGTCATGGTCGCCAGCCCGGCGTCGGGCATCCCGAGCAAGGAGAGCGATGTCCCGTAGCCCGTCATGTAGACCGCCGGGAAGCCGACGTCGGCGAGGATCCGGGCGCTGAGCGCGTTGTAGCACCCGGGGACGAAGAGCGGCTGGCCCGATTTCAGGAGCCGTCGGAGCTGCGAGGTCGCACGCATGGTATGTCCTCCTCTTCGGTCTTGCTACAGCCCTCCACCCCAGCGGTATTGCCAGGCGAGCCCGACCGCCCAGAAGTTGTTCTCGGTGCGGTGGTAGACGCCGGCGCTGCCGAAGAGCTTGATCGACTGGTGACGGCTCAACGACAGCGAGGTGGTCAGGCCCAGACGTACGTTCTCCAGCCGCTCGCCCTTCTCGCCGTCGATGGTCGTGCGCCCGCCCGTGTAGTACGTCGCGTCGAAGGCGGTCCAGAGCGCGGGAGAGATCTCGTAGATGAGATGTCCCTGCACGGAATAGATGGGGTCCTGCTCGAGGGTTTTTCCGCGGAGGAAATCGTCATTGTTCGTGAAGAAGGTGATGGCGGGAATCACCTCCAGGGTGACGGGGCCCCAGGCCTTGGACACCCCGAGCTCCGGCTTGATGGACCAGCGGTTGGTCCCCACGTTCAGAAGCTTGGTCGAGTCGTACTGGCCCAGCGGAGCGGTCACCTGCAGGCTGGCCCCGACGATGACGTCCTGGTGGTACGTCGCGTATTCGTCCATCGAGAGGGCGGGGGCGCCGAAGAAGTTGACGGACAGACGGAGCAGCGGATCGCCGAGGCCGAGCACGTCGCGCTCCACTTCCTGACCGTTGAGCTTGGCACTGCCCGACACATCGGCCACGGGTAACGCCGCCAGGACTTTCCCCGACAGGCCCCACAGGTCCAGGGACCGCGAATAGGCAAGGAAACCGGCGTGGACGTGAACCCTGGCGTCCGTGATCGGAGTCGACGCGTCGAAGCCGACTTCGCCTTGCGTGTAGCCATACCCGAGCAGCAAGAAATTGATCCCGACGGGGGTGTTCACGTA
>Ga0209158_1001452_pt1 | contig 15826 bp, 17 predicted proteins | sample GraSoiAngelo_140_FD_185897 | JGI IMG/M metagenome (GOLD analysis project Ga0209158, IMG submission 185897) | Grasslands soil microbial communities from the Angelo Coastal Reserve, California, USA - 14_0929_12_30cm (SPAdes) (version 2) | ecosystem: Environmental > Terrestrial > Soil > Grasslands ...
TCGAGCAGCACTCGGATGAACGGTACCGGGCCTATCTCAATTCGCTGTACGCCAGGGTCGAGGCATGAAGGACTGGCGGTGGGGTTGGCGGCTGCTGGCGGCCGTCCTGATTCTCGTGGCGCTGGCATATGCCGTTCCGATGGGGTTGAAGGCGCTGGGGGCGGCCTTGATCACGGACGATCCGCTCCACCCGGCCGGTGCGATTCTGGTGCTGGCCGGCGAGTCGCGTGAGGGCGACCGCGTGCGGCACGCGGTCCAGCTCTTCAAGAGCGGCCTGGCGCCGATGCTGGTGCTGAGCGGGACACCGATGGGGTTTCGGACGCACGAGGCGGACGTCATGCGGCGGCATGCCGAATTTCTCGGAGTCCCTTCGAGTCATATTCTGATCGTGAAGCAGAATGGCGATTCCACCAAGGAGGAAGCCGGTGTGGTTCTGCCGATCCTGAAGCGCCGAGGGCTGAAAGAAGTGATCCTGGTGACGTCCAACTACCATACGGCCCGGGCCAAACGGATTTTTGAACGGGCTGCGGGCCCCTACGGTCCTCATTTCCTTGCGTCTCCGGTTAACGACGGCCTGTTCGAGCCGGACGGTTGGTGGATGCGCCGCCGCTATGCGAAGACCTTCGTCTATGAAGCGATCAAGACCGTCTGGTCCGCCATCGAGGTCGAGTGATGGTGCTGTACTTGCTGGCGTTCGTCCTCGCGCTGTTGCTGGCCCTGTATGGAGTTCCGGTGGCGCGCCGTGCGGCGCTGCAGTTCAACGTCGTGGACCGGCCGGACGGGCGGCTCAAGCACCAGTCCGCACCGGTCCCCTACTTCGGCGGGCTCGCCGTCTACCTGGCGTTCCTGGTCAGCTTGGCCCTGACCTTCGAATTCCGCCAGGACGTCCTGGGGCTGGTCCTGGGCGGGACGCTCATGGTGATGCTGGGCTTGATAGATGATTTCGGGGTCCTCGAGCCCTGGCCCAAGCTGATCGGCCAGCTCATCGCGGTGTTCGTCCTAATCCGGAGCGGCATCCGCATTGAGATCGCCGCGTTTCCCGACTGGCTGGACCTGCTGCTCACCGTCATGTGGATGATCGGTATCATCAACGCCGTCAACATCATCGACGTGATGGACGGACTGGCCGGCGGGGTCAGCGTGATCGCCTGCCTCTGGCTCTTCGTCGTGGCGCTGGTGAACCATGACACAACGGTCGCCGTGATGCTGGCGGCGCTGGCGGGGAGCCTGGTCGGGTTCCTGCGGTACAACTTGCACCCGGCGACGATCTATCTGGGCGACGCCGGCTCGCTCTTCGTGGGCCTTATGCTGGGGGCGCTGGCGATGGTGAGCAAGTACACGGCGGTGAACCCGGTGGCGGTCCTGGCGCCGGTCCTCATTCTCGGCGTGCCGGTGTTCGACACGCTGTTCGTGATGTACGTCCGCCGGCTGCGTGGCCTGCCGATGTTCCTCGGGAGCCTGGACCATTTCGCGCTCCGCCTGAGGCAGTTGCGGCTCTCGGTTCATCAGGTTGTCGGCGCGAGCTATGGCGCATCGGTCGCGCTGGGCGGGGCGGCCCTGGCGATGATGTTCGTGGCCACGGCGACGGCGCTGATCATCGCGGGCGTCGCGGTGCTCCTAGCGGTCGTCGCGGCAGTCTGGCTCACGCGCGTTGAAATGCCCAGGCCGGCGAAGGGGGCTGTGGTGCCTCCCGCGCCGGAGTCCGTGCGGAGAGCGCCGTGATCCTGATCATCGGGGCCGGCCTGGCTGGGCTCAGCACCGCGTATCACCTGGGGGACCGGCCCTATCGGGTGATCGAGAAAGAGAAGGAAGCGGGCGGCCTCTGCCGGTCCTACCAGAAGGACGGCTTCACCTTCGACATTACGGGCCATCTCCTCCATTTCCGCCAGGCCGCGATCCAGGCGCTCGTGGAGGGGCTGCTGGACGGCCGGCTGGAGAAGCATGTCCGCCGCTCCTTTATCTACTCGCACCGGACCTACACGGAGTACCCGTTCCAGGTCAACACCTACGGGCTGCCGCCCGAGGTCGTCCGCGAGTGCCTGATAGGGTTCATCGCCACGCTCGCGAAACCGTCCGCGGCCCGGCCGGCGGACCGCTCCTTCAAGGACTGGATTCTCGACAACATGGGCGAGGGCATCGCCAAACACTTCATGGTGCCGTTCAATGAGAAACTCTGGCAGGTGTCGTTGGACGAGCTGACCTCGGACTGGGTGTCCTGGCTGGTGCCCAAGCCGGACCTCAAGGACGTGATCAACGGCGCGCTGGGGATCAAGGATAAGGCCTTTGGCTACAACCCGACCTTCCTCTATCCGGCGCAGGGCGGGATCAGCGTGCTCCCCCGGGCGTTCCTGCCCGGCGTGCGGGCCATCGCCTACGGCTGCGAATTGATCGAGGTGGAGACGAAGCGCCGGCGGGCGACCTTCTCCGATGGCCGCGTCGAAGAGTACGAGACGCTGGTCTCCACGGTCCCGGTGCCCGAACTGGTCCGCCGGTGCACCGACCTGCCGAAGGCGACCCGCGAGGCGGCGGGCGGGCTCCGCTGCGCATCGGTCTACAACGTCAATCTGGGGATAGCGCGGGCAAAGGTCTCCGACAAGCACTGGATCTACTTCCCGGAGCCGGAGTTCCCGTTCTACCGTGTCGGCTTTCCCATGAACTTCTCCCCCTCGCTGGGGCCGCCCGGGTGCAGCTCGCTCTACGTGGAGGTCTCGCACCAGCCAACGCACGCCGTGCCGGAGGCGGCGTTGATCCAGCAGATCCGTGACGGGCTGGAACGCGCCGGCATTTTCCGGCCGGACGATGAGCTGGTGGTCGCCGACGTCAAGGACATCCGGTACGCCTACGTGTTGTTCGACAAGCACCGGGCCCGCGCCTTGCCCGCGATCCTGGAGGAGCTGGCGCGGCGGGGCATCCATTCGATCGGCCGGTACGGTCGCTGGGAGCACACATCCATGGAGGACGCCATGGCGCAGGGTAAGCAGCTCGCGGAGCAATTGCGCGCATCATGACGCACACCATCTGCCAGATCATCACCAAGCTGGAACTGGGAGGAGCCCAGCAGACCACGCTGTACATCGTCGCGCATCTGGCCCGGTCCCGGTTCCGGCCTGTCCTGATTTCGGGCGAGCCGGGTCTGCTGGATGACGAGGCAAAAGCGCTGGGTGGCGTCGAGTTCTACCAGGTGTCGAGCCTCGTGCGGCAGATTCGGCCCTGGCGAGACCTGCGCGCGCTCGCCGAGCTGACGAGACTCCTGAAAACGCTGAAGCCTGCGATCGTGCACACGCACAGTTCCAAGGCCGGCATTCTCGGCCGGTGGGCCGCTTGGCTGGCCGGCGTGCCCATCATCATCCATACGATTCACGGCTATGGCATCTCCCCGAGCCAACCGGCCTGGCTGCGATGGTTGCTGATCGGGCTCGAGCGGCTGACCGGCCTGATCACGACGCACTGGATTGCCGTGTCGGAAGTCGATGCAGTGAAAGGACTCCGGTGGAAGCTCTTTCGACGGGGCGCGTTCACGGTGATCCGCCCTGGTGTCGATACCCGGTCGTTCCAGTTTCCACCACTCCCTGAACCCGATCGCGATCGGTTGCGAGCGGCGTGGGGCGTCGGCCGTCAGCATCTGCTGGTGGGCACCGTGGCGCCCCTTAAGCCACAGAAGGCGCCGCAGGACTTCGTGGCCGTGGCGGCCCGCGTGTGCGCACAGGTGCCTGCCGCCCGTTTCGTCTGGGTGGGGGACGGCGAATTGCGCCCCGCCGTCGAGGCCGCGATCCGGCGGGCCGGCCTCGAAGACCGCATCCGGCTGGCCGGCTGGCGTCGGGACATTCCCAGGGTGATGCGGGCCCTGGATCTCTTCCTCCTGACCTCCCACTGGGAGGGACTACCGCAAGTCCTGTTGCAGGCAAGAGCGAGCGGCCTGCCGGCCGTCGCCACGCGGGCGGGCGGGGCCGCTGAGGCCATCGTTGATGGCCAGCATGGCTGGCTCTGCGAGCCCGGCGATATCGACGAGTTGGCTGCGCGGGTCATTCACTTATTGACGGACAGCGCCGAGCGGGAGCGGATGCGCTGCTGCGGTGGCTACATCCCGGACGAGTTCGAGAGCCGTTTCGCTCTTGAGAAACGAGTCAAGCTTTATGATACGTTGCTGGCCACGGCGGGGCTCGCCGCATCTGCGGACACGGGCTCGACACGGAGTGAACAGCCAGTTGCCAGGTAGAGGAGGCAAGAAACGAACATGAACGTTCCGTTGCTGGATTTGCGGGCGCAGTATCAGTCCATCCGGGCGGAGGTCATGGCGGCCCTCGAAGCGGTCTGCGACGAGCAGGCGTTCATCCTCGGGGCGCGCGTGGCCGATCTGGAGAAGGACATTCAGAAGTACGTGGGAGTGAGCCAGGCCGTCGGCGTGGCCTCCGGCACCGACGCAATTTTATTGGCGCTCATGGCCTGCGGCGTGGGAGCGGGAGATGAAGTGGTCACGGTGCCCTACACGTTCTTTGCCACGGCCGGCTCCATCTCGCGCCTGGGGGCGAAGCCGGTGTTCGTAGACATCAAGCCGGACACCTACAACATGGATCCCGCGCTGCTCGAAGGGGCCGTTTCGTCGAGGACCAAGGCCCTCATGCCGGTGCACCTGTTCGGCCAGTGCGCCGAGATGGAGCCGATTCTGCAGATCGCAGCTCGGAAGAAAATCCCGGTGATCGAGGACGCCGCGCAGGCGATCGGGGCGACGTGGCGGAATCGCAAGGCCGGCTCGCTCGGGCAGGCGGGGTGCTTCAGCTTCTTTCCCTCCAAGAACCTCGGCGGGTTCGGAGACGGCGGCATGGTCACCACCAACGATCAGGCGCTCGCCGACCGGGTCCGCATGCTGCGGGTCCACGGCAGCCGCGCGAAGTACGTCCACGAAGCGATCGGGCTGAACAGCCGGCTGGACGCGCTCCAGGCGGCGGTGCTGCGCGTCAAGCTGAAACACCTCGAGATGTGGTCCAAGGGCCGGCAGCGAAACGCCGCGCGCTATGAGGCGTTATTCAAGCAGGCGAATCTGCTAGGCCGTGTGACCTTGCCCACGGTCACCGCCGAGAACCACCACGTCTACAACCAGTACGTCATTCGCGCATTACGGCGGGATCAGTTGCGGGCCTACCTGCAAGAGCAAGGGATCGGCACCGAGATCTATTACCCGTCGCCCTTGCATCTCCAGGTCTGCTACAAGGACCTCGGATATGGGCCGGGCTCGTTCCCGTACGCGGAGCGCGCGGCCCAGGAGACGCTGGCGCTGCCCATCTACGCCGAGCTCGCCGAGGACCAGCAGGCCTACGTCGTTGAGACGATCAAGAAGTTTTACGGCAGGAGCTGATTAGAGCGGGACCTGTCGTCCGTAGGGGCAGGCCGATGTGCCTGCCCGATGATTGGGCACCCACGTAGGGATGCCCCTACACAAAACGATTCGCGTCCGGGCGCCCGTTCGCCGCCACCCGCTAAATCATTCTGTGGTAGATACCGTGGCCTGTTGACTAAGAGATGACCGCACCACAATCTGAAAGGTGGACATGAAGATCCGCCTCCTGGAATCTCTCCGATGTCCATGTTGTAAGAGCGAGCTAAGACTCAGCCGAATAGAGTCGCACAAAGTCGTTCTCTCGCCGGAGGCGTCCGGCCGAGCTACCGCTGAGCGGATAGATCGTTGTCTAGTAGAAGAAGTCGTAGAAACCGGCGTGTTGGAATGTGCGTCCGGTTGTTCATGGTATCCGATCGTCAACTATGTGCCTGTCCTTCTCGACTTTCCGCTGCCGCTCCACACGCAGTTCAGCAACCGATATCGACACCTCGGAATCAAAGCCTTGGATTTTCCTTTACCCCCTGGTGCACCAAGGCCGGGCGAATTGGAGATCCAGGAAAGTTTCACGATCGAATGGAAAGGACTCGGCGAAGGCGCGCACACATTCATCTACACGATTGAAGAGCGTGAGAGGTACCTCCGGGCGGAATTGGACTGGCCGAGCTCCCTGCTCCAGCGAATGCCCGGGGCTCCGGCGCTCCGCGTCCTAGATGTCGGCGCAGGCTTCGGCTTGGAGCCGATCTATATCCACAATGCAACCGGCGGGATTGCACGCGGCGCGGAGGTTGTCGGGATCGATCTCAATCTGTCACTGTTGAGCAGCGGCGCAAGGATTTCCGCGATGCAGTTTGTTCATACGGTGATAGCGAGTCTGTTTGCCCTGCCGTTCCCCGATCGTTCTTTCGATCTTGTCTACGCGCACGGCGTGCTCCATCACACGTACTCCACCGAGGCCGCGTTTCGAAGCGTCGAGCGTTTTCGCAAGCCGGATGGCGCAATCTACCTCTGGGTCTATGCACTCGAAGACTTCTTCCAGATGAGTTGGAAGAGGCGCGTCCATTACACCCTCGAGATGTGCTTCAGGCCAACTTTCGCGCGCCTGCCAAGATGGCTGCAGGACATCTTTCTTTATCCGCTGGCATGGCGGAACCTCCGCGTGACCAGACGACTCTACGACAGAGGTCCCACCTATACGATGAAGAATGCGCTCCACGTTGCCCGAGATTGCTGGACACCGCTTTACGCACACCGACATCGATTCAACGAGGTCTTACGCTGGTTCTCTGAACTGGGTCTTGAGGCTCGTCCCGTCGATCCAGTCACCGTTCAAGCGGCGCTGCCGGTCCCATTAGCCGGCATAGGTGTACGGGGGATCAGCAAAAGCAATGCACGCGTGGATTCCAAGCACACTCCATAGCTAGATCAATATTAAGAATCATTACCTGGGCCGGCTCACGGCAGAGCCGCTCTTATCTCTTTCCTTCAATCTTTGGCTGGTAACCGTACAGCTTCTGCACGCAGTCCGGGCAGATGCCGTGGGTAAACGATGCTTCCGAATGTTCCTCGATATATGTTTCGATGTTTTTCCAATAGTTTTCGTCACTCCGGATTTTTTTGCACGACGAGCAAATCGGCAATAAGCCTTTCATGGTCTTCACTTGGGCCAGCGCGTCCATCAGATCGCGGACCAGGCGTTCCAGTTCCTCTTTGGCGCGCTGGCGTTCGGAGATGTCCCGGGCAATCTTCGAGATCCCGATAATCGTCCCGGCCTCATCCTTGATCGGTGAAATGGTCAAGGAGACGGCAATCTCCTCTCCGTCTTTCCGTCGCCGCATGGTATCAAAGTGTTCGATGTGCTCACCACGTCGAAGCCGTTCAATGACCTTGGGCTCTTCGTCCGAGCGGTCGGGGGGAATCAACGCCGTGATCGGCTGTCCCAGGACCTCCTCCGCGGTGTACCCGAAGATGCGCTCGGCCCCTCTGTTCCAACTGACGACGATACCCTCGAGCGTCTTCCCAATGATGGCATCCTCCGAGGAATCCACAATGGCTGCTAGTCGGGCATTTGTCTCTTCGGCCCGTTTGCGTTCCGTGATGTCGGCGACGAAGGCGTTGAACCGATAGGAGGCTCCAACCTTCAAGGGAAGGATTGAGAGCTCCACGGGAAACTCCGTCCCGTCACGCCGCAAAGCAGTGATTTCGATGCGCCGGTTGAGAACCGGCCCTTGTCCGGTGGCGAGAAAATGCCTCAGGCCGCGGATGTGCGCCTCCCGATATTGGGGTGGGATCACTACCTCGGAAAGCTTTTCCCCTACCGCTTCACCCGCGGTCCAACCGAAGATGACTTCGGCTCGAGGGTTCCAATTTGTAATGACGCCATGCTCGTCCATCCCAATCACCGCATCCAGAGCCATATCGAGAATGGCCCGCGTGTTAGCTGCCTCGCGTGTCAGCGCTGCCTCCGCCCGCCTTTGTTCCGTAACGCCTGCGGCCAATGCCAGGGCCATTATGGCAGTGACCCCCATGAAGGCTTGCAGCAACAAGAGTGACTCGTTCTGGGTTTCTCTTGCAAAGGGGCCGAACCCAGACAACGTGCCCCAGATCGCAATCCCTGAAAGCAGCAACGTGGCCGTCGCGGTTTCACGTGGGCCGAACCGGAAGGCCGTCCACAACAGGATCGGAATACACAAGAAGCCCAAGGGATACGTTTCTATGGTGATGGGAAGCACCCCGCCAAATACGGCCAGCCCCACCAGCAGAAGGGTCACAAGCAAGAGGCCCACTTCCTTCACCTGAGCCAGAGTCCAATGCGCACGGGGGTCCTGGCCCCAGAGCAGCAGGACCGGGGCCACAATGAGCGCACCGCCCGCATCTCCCAACCACCAGGTGAGCCAGATGCGCCCATACTCGGCCCAGTCTGCATAGCCGCCGAGGGCCAAGCTGGTCACCCCGAAGAAGGGGCTTACCGTCGTGCTGGCCAGTCCCGCGAGGACTGCGAATTTGAAGACATCCTGAGGACGGTCAAAGGCGTGGGCGCCGTGGGCAAACCTGTTCACCAGGTAGGCGCCGGCGAGCCCTTCGAGGGTGTTCCCCGTCGCGATGCCAAGCGTGGTCGCGACGGACCCTGCCGTGGTGAGGTTGACGAGAAACGCGCCCAGGAAGATGCCGGGCCAGACGCGATAGCCCAACAGTAAGAAGGCGGCCAGCGCAATGCCCGTGGGGGGCCACACCGCCGTTGCGCTGGCATGAACAAAGGCCAGCAGCAACCCCAGCTTGCCGGCCAGGAGATAAATCGCGGCGAGACCGAGGACCACAACCGGAGGTGTCCCCCAGCGCACACGCATCAACCGGTCTTCCCCTCCGTGGTTAGAATGATTATATCAGAAGCGGAAGGCTCGCTGCAGAGGGCAAGTCCACCAAGGAATTTCGTCCTCTAATTCCTCCAGCCACACCGGTGGCAGTGCCATGGTTCCTGGGGGTCTCGTTTGAAGAGCACGCGCCAACAATGCGGACAGGTTCTCATCCACATCATCGCTTCACCTCTCGTACGGACGTTCTGACGCCTCGCGACCTCTCCTTTGGGAATGTATTCATCGACCCCTAGGCCGCCGCATCGAGAGCAGTCCACCAAACACTTCTAGAAAAAATGGCGGTCGCTACCAAGACATGCGCATGACCGTCCGCCCGTCACGTAGGCCGAGTTGATAGCGATTCAACCGATGGGGGTGGCAATTTGTCGTGAGCTCAGTCCGATCTATGCCGAGAAAGGCATCAAGGAGTCCTGCTTCCTCAGCCTGCCACCCCTCTTCCTCTTCCCGCGTAACCGCCATTTTTCGCAGGCGCTCGCACCATTCGATGCGTGTTCTGAATGAGTGCCCCATTGTTTCCCTCCCCGCTTCGCTTTTTATGCCGAAGTCACCCGTGGTAATGGCGGAGAGGGCGGGATTTGAACCCGCGACAGAGCTTTTGGCCCTGCGGCGGCTTGGTAAGCCTATGTCTTTGACCGTCGACACCTCTCCACCCCACTTGTGTAAGGTAGTCGACTGGCCTGAGAGGAACAATCAGTTGAATCCAGGAATCGAAGGGGGGAAAACGCATGAGGGGAAACGCTGAAAGGGAGGGGGGCGACTGACGCTTACGGCCGCTTCGTAGGAGGTTTCCCAGCGGTAGGAAGCGCAATTTGGATCGCGACCAGAAGCCGGTCTGGCGTAACCGGTTTCTGTAAATGGTCGATAGTCTGTAACTTCGATGCCTGAGCCTCCATGGCGTGATCAACTTTGTTGCTCATCAGGATGAGCCTGCCAGGGTAACGAATCTGGCGCAAGGCGTTGAGGAACTCCGGCGCTGTCATTTTCGGGACCCCACGCCACGGATCTTCGATCCGAGTCAGATCCATATCCAGGACAATGAGCTGTGGAAGCGCCTCACTTATCAGGGCCAATGCCTCGTGGCTGTCTCGGGCCACTCGAATCGACACCCCGTGGCCGCGCAAAAACTTTTCGAAGGGCTCTCGAGTTTCGTCCGAGTCAGTGACCAACAAGACCGAGCCAGGCTCGAAGAGCTTGCTCGGGTCTTTCACCACCCTTTCCACCACGGTGACGATCGAATCATACGTGAGCTGCTTGCTGAGAAAGTCGATGGCGCCATATTGCCGAGCCTGTTGTTCCAGCTCATCGGTTCCCCAGGCCGTCAGCATCATCACTGCTGCCTTGGGGTCGATCGTGTGAATTTGCTGCAGTACTTCGAGCCCGTCCATCTCCGGCATGCGAATGTCCAACACAGTAATCTGCGGGTGGTGCTGACGAAAGAGCTTGAGGGCCTCGCGGCCGTTGTACGCGGTGAGCACCTCATGGCCGTGGCCACTTAAAATCCCTTGCAGCAGATTGCAGAAGATCTCCTCGTCATCGGCTAAGAGAATCTTTGCCATACACGCCTCTCTTCAAGTCATTGCATTGGCCCCACTGTTCTCCCGGTCCAACCAGCCCCCTTGCATGCAGTATACGCGGGTTTGTCGCACTTGACGCGAGAGATGGACCTGCGCGAGGATATCTTTCAGGAGTTTGCCTATGAAGGGCGTGATGTTCAGTTGCGTACTGGGCCTGGCGGTGCTGGCTTCCGGGTGCGGTGTCTTTGACGTCTACAGAGACCAGCAGATGCCGGCTCCCAGGTCGTCTGCAACGCAAGACCGGCAGGCTGCGCCCCAGATGCCGCCGGACGCCCTGACGCTTCCCCCGGTCTCGTCACCCCGACCCGAACAGTTGCCGCCCTACTGGTACTGGGCTGAGAAACAGCAGCAAGAGTTCGACCGGTACTTGCAGCAGCAGTGGATGTACTACTACCTGAACCGGCAGCCGCCGCCGCAGTTCTCCCGCCCGCCGATCTGCACCAGCACCCTCCTCGGCGGCCAGGTCATCACCACCTGCCGCTGAGTAGCGAAGGGACTGGCGCCATTTCCGAATGGTGCCAGTCCCCGGTTCTGTGCCGTTTTTAATGCACTGCGTGGCCGACCATCTGGCCCATGCTCACCTTGCCGTTAGGCAACTTGGCCCCTGCCGGCCAGAGCGAGAAAATGATCCCGTCCGTCTTGGCGACCGTGTCCGCCACCTCCTTGGCCTTATCAGGGGGGAGATCCAGCACCTTGACATTTCCTGTTGCGATCTCCTCCGCATGATCATGCCACACCTTTTTCCAGATACTCGCCGGGACAACCTCCCTGTTTCGTGTCAAGGGCTTGGCGACGATATACTCGATTCCGACCAGCTTGGCGTTGGGATCGTTCGTCTCAAACAACAAACACTGGATGAAAGGGTCCGGAGCGACAACCTTGCAATAATGGTGGAACGGGCCGCGGACCTTGCCATCAATCAGGTGCGCGGCTGTGACATGGATCGTGTAGCCATCGCCCGGTGTCGGCTTGGCTTCTGGTGCGGGCTTGGCCTCCGGTGGGGGCGCTTGTGTAGGCGCTTGCGCGAACGCAGCGCCGCCTATGAGCAGCAAGAACAGTGCAGCAACGAATGGTCTGATCATCGTGACACCTCCTTTATGACGAACTGGCCTATTTCTTTACTTTTTGAAACCGCACGAGGATACGCCGAAGGCAAAGAAAAATCGACTGCTACTTCTTTACGCTAATTGGCTTCATGTATTGCGCAACCAACTCTCTGTTGACAGTGTGGACGGTGTACTCGATTGCCTCTTTGGTGTTCTGTTTGATCCTGGGGAACACCTCGGAGCTTAAGACTGCGTTCATTGAGGTGTTGATAGCAGTCTTCGCAGTGAGATCGATTGCTTTTTTAACCTCTTGGCCCAGCATTCCCATGAAGATTTTCATGGTGATGAGAAATGCCAGCGAAAAAACGATCGCCCACGGAACAGCACGCACAATCCCTTCAGTCAGAAGTTGGCCATAGCTCTTCTCTGCCATTTTCCACCCTCCTTATGATGATGGTTAAGTCCTCCGGGGACTCTCCTTACATCTGTTCCTGTGATGCATCTACAAGGTACCTCCAAACGGTATCTGCCTCCTCCCCACGCAATTGAACCGGTTTCTCTAACCCCACAAAGAAGAGATGAATTTCTTTTTTTCCCACGATACGGAAGCAACGGGTAAAGTTCTCGAAGTTGATGACCGCCCCACTTTCCTGATCACCTAATACAAGCAGTTTCATATGATCACCTCTTCATGTTGACGTGCCTGTTCGGAAGAATTACTTATTGAAACCAGATAAGGATACGCCGAAGGCAAAGAAAAATCGACGCGCCCTCCTGGGCGGCCAGGTCCTCACCACCTGCCGCTGAAATGCGGCATTATCCTACTCAGAAGGGAATTGCTACCTTGAACCAGAACTTGTCGCCTTGAACACGGTTATAAGCATAGACCTCGTGCTGCATTAGGAGCTTCATCACTACCCCCTTCCAAAGGTATTGCACTCCAGGGCCGATCGCGAGCACTTCACCGCGGTTACCATCCGGCGCGACCTTCACGCCATTGATCGTATCGTCTTGGGTCTGACGGTCGTAATACCCGACGCCACCAACAGTCCAATTCCCAAGAATCCAGCCAGCGGCGAAGTCAAAATGGAACTCCTGGCCTGAGCGATAATTAGTCGCTGGATTCGTCTGATTGAAGTCATACATGAACTTCGCATTGACCGTCGGCCCGTTCGGGTCGATATAGCTCACGGCAAAGATGGGCTCAACTTCCCAGTAATTTCGGCCGATATTGAGCAGATTAGCCTTGTTATAAACGCCGGTCGGGGCATTAATATCCGTCGAGACAACTCCATGCCAGCGCTCGCCATGCCAACCAAAGAAGAACGGTGTCACGGTGATATCTCCGAGACCCGCCTTCTCTACGTGACTGCCGGCGTCGCGGAGATCCAGGTGGACGAAAGGCACGATCATTTGTACGCCGTAGGTGGATCCAAAGGGCCCCGGCGTGAAATGTAAGAGATGAATTGCTTCTGCAACCGCCTGGAGGTGGAAGTTCGGCGCGACGCTATGGCCGTGCCCATCATTCACACGGCCCGCGTCGTAATAGTTGACGTCGTTGACGATATAGCTCCCCGGCGGCGGCAGTGAGCCAACGAGAAAACTCTCCACACCATGAGGATAAATGCTGTCCCCATTCTCGGTGGCTTGGGCAGTTCCCGCTGATACCAAAGAGAGCAACAACGCCCCCGCCCAGCGCGGCCATTGGGTTCGGATGTTCCCCACATCTGTCTATTTGAATTTATCCGACCTTCTCGTCAGCCAAGTCATCACCACCTGCCATTGAATAAGCATAGAACATCATTTCAACATCCGGACCTTCAGGTCGTCGAAGTAGGTCACCGCATCCGACTTCGTCCACAGGCCGACGCGGCCTCGTGTGAAGGTGCGATCGCAAAGGTCGAACACCTGCCGCTCGTCGTACATCACCCGAATCTGACAGCCGCGGGTGACGACCCGGAGGGTGTGCCACCGCTTCACCGGGATGATCTGATCGAAGTCCTGCAGCAGATGACGGACGCCCTTCACGACCCGGTAAATCCGGATGTTCTGCTCGAGGGGATTCGCCCGCGTCAGGTAGTAATTCCGATCGTCTGACGCCCGCCAGATGAGGCCGCCACCCATGTCGCCTTTCCCGTCAACGGGCAGGAACGAGACTTCGAGATCGGCGTCAGAGCCGTCGGTCCCGGTGACGAGGACCACCTTGTACGCATGCTCTGCGCCTTTTCCCTCGACCTGACCCAGCACATGCGGCGGACTTTTCGCCTGGTCGGTTCGAAGCACCTTCCAGTTTCCGGCGGGGCGTCCATCAAACAGCGTCCCGATGACAAACTCCTTGGGGAGCGCATCCGGTGCGTCGTCATCAAAGTTCCAGACCTTCTCGACAGCCGTCGCCTCCACCCCCGCTGTCAGCACGAGTGGCGCGAGCATCCCCACCGCCCAGACCGTCTTCTGATTAAACCGAGCCATGTATTTAGCTTCAGCATCTACAAAAAGTAGACAATTTTCTCTCTTTATTTACCTTTTGACAAGAATTCTTCATGTAATCTCTCTAGCAATAAGATCCGCTTTTCTAATTCGTCTAGTGCCTGAAAAATTTGCTTGAATTCTATAGGTGCAAGGTAAGTGAGGTAGTCAATTATTGCTTCTATCGCGAAAAGTGAAATCACGTTTAATAGTTGGGGTCGAAGGGGGTGCCATTCGAAAACCGGAGTAAAACTACCGTCATCATGTGTTTCCAGGTGATACTCTAAGAGGTCTTGCCAATTACCATGTACATTGTGCGACCCTCCACCAAATGCAGCCAGGTATGCTGCTTCTAACCCTAGATCTTTTGCCTTATCATAAATTGATTTCCCACCCCAGTTTTTCAGATCCGCTGCTCTTACATCCTCTGACTTAAGCCCAGATGTTTTAAAACTTATCTCGATAGATTTGAGCATCCTTTGTTCGATTTCTTGTGGGGCACCACCCCGTGCCTTTACGTTGGAAAGGATAGTATCTCGCAACTGTTTTTCATGCTTCAGGGAATATGCAATGTATGATTCAAAAAGCTTAGGAGAAGCGTGTTTTATTAGGTATCGTAGGTTGACCACACATTCGAAGGCCAACCGACAGAGGATGAATCCAATCTCTCTTCGATGTTGGCAGGTTTGATCGAGGAGTCCGGAAATGAGCTTATAAAGACGGACAATGTGACCGCCTAGAAGAGCTTCGTCTCGACTCCATTTTTGACTCTCTGTCGTGGACAAATTGCCAGCGATGCACACATAGGATCCTGTTTCTATCAGCAAGTCTAATGACAGTCCAGTATAGTCTTCCTCAGAATTGAACTTCCGAACAATGGATTCGTCGACCTTGACCTTCTCAACACGGGGGATGTTTAAAGGTTCCATATTTTGAACCCCGGGATTAGGTTTCATTCGTGGAAATGGGACTTTGTCAGGCGCCTCGTTCCTTCAATCGCGAAGCGAGGAGGCGCAGCGCGCCTTCGGTGCGCTTCGTCATCGCCCGCTCCTTGCCGCACAGCTCGATGAATACCTTCAAATCCTCCAGCGTGTCGAGGTCACGGCACTCCGGCAGCAATCCCAGCGACAGGCCCGCTTGCTCGATCTTCTTTTTCGTCTCCGCGAACACGGATGCAGTGCTCCACGCAATGCCGTCGAACAACGCAGGCACCATCTTGCGAAGCCCGATCAGATAGTACCCGCCGTCCACCGTGGGCCCCAGCACGACATCATGGCGCTTGACGAGCGTGAGCGCTTCCACGAGATGGGCGCGCGGCAGCGTGGGCAGATCCGTGCCGGTGAGCAGCACCTCCTGCGCTCCCTGCTCGAACGCGTCCTGCATGGCCCACTTCATGCGGCTCCCCAGGTCCGGCCCGCGCTGCGGCAGCAGCTTCGCCCCGTAGCGGCCCTCCATCACCTTGAAGAACGGATGGTTGAGGTCCGGTGTCCCCGCCACGTAAAGCATGACCCCTTGTAACCCCTTCGCCCGCTCGACCGCATCCAGCACGAGTGTGCCGTGCAGCGACGCCGCCTCATCCGGGTCGAGTGGCGGGCAGAGGCGCGTCTTCACCTCGCCGGGGATCGGCGCCTTGGCGAAGATGATCAGCGCCGTGCTCACCGCGCGTCTTGGTAAAGGTGTTTCAACCGGTCCGGGCTCGCGCCCAGGAAGAAGAGCAGCCGGAGCCACCACATCAATAAGATGGTCCGCAGCGCTCCGTGCTGTTCCCATCGGCGGCCGGAGGTCATGACGCAACTGCGTAGCGCGGCCACGCGCCCAGCCCGCTTGAGGCGCTGGCTGAAGACGATGTCTTCCATCAAGGGGATGTCGGGAAAGCCGCCGATCGCCTCGAAGACGTGCCGCCGCACGAAGATCGCCTGGTCGCCGGTCGCGATGCCGGTGAGTCGCGCGCGCCAGCTCATCATCCGGCCCACGAGCCACAGCATGCCGCGATCGGGCGTGATACGAGCATTGAAGTGCCCGCCCACGACCCGT
>Ga0209158_1001455_pt1 | contig 15821 bp, 9 predicted proteins | sample GraSoiAngelo_140_FD_185897 | JGI IMG/M metagenome (GOLD analysis project Ga0209158, IMG submission 185897) | Grasslands soil microbial communities from the Angelo Coastal Reserve, California, USA - 14_0929_12_30cm (SPAdes) (version 2) | ecosystem: Environmental > Terrestrial > Soil > Grasslands ...
CTTGGACGACGGGGGCGTCTCGACGATGGACCTGACGCCGTTCTTGGAGTTCTCCTCGCTCGGCTTCACGCCGGTGACCTTTGGCGACGTCGTGCGGGACATGCGGCGCGGATTCTCCGTCTGTTCCGGCGACCTGCTCATGCTCGAACTCGCCCGTGCCTTCCGTCCGGACCGAGCCGTCTTCGCGGCAGACGTCGACGGCCTCTTCAACGCGGACCCGAAGCGTCGACCGAAGGCGGATCTCCTGGAGACCGTGTCACCGAATGATTTGGCAAAGATTGAATTCTCGTCTCCACGAAGGACGGACGTCACCGGAAGCATCGAAGGGAAGGTGCGTCGGATGTTCGAGATCGCGGAACACGTCGACGCATGCATGATCGTCAACGGTAACGTAAAGAACCGAGTCCGGGATGCACTGCGCGGCAAGCGGGTCGTCGGCACCCGGATCGTCCGAGGTCCCTGAGATGGCGGAGCCGTCGAAGACGGAACAGCGCAAAGCGGAACATGTGAACATCATCCTGAACGAGAACGTTTCCGCGGAGTACAACTACTGGAACGACATCCGCCTCGTGCACAACGCCCTCCCGGAAATCGACCTGGACGACATCGACCTGGGCGTGAAGTTCTTCGGGAAGCGTCTTCAGGCGCCTCTGATTATTTCCTCCATGACCGGCGGCTTCGGCATGGGGAAAGAGATCAACTCGAATCTCGCGAAGGCCGCGGCCGAGGTCGGCGTCGCGATGGGCGTGGGATCCCAACGCGCGGCGCTCGAGAAGCCCGACCTCGTCCCCACATACGCGGTCGTTAAGGATCATGGTGTGCCGCTCATCTTCGCGAACCTTGGAGCCCCGCAGCTCGTCCCCCAGGAAGGCAAGCGGGCCTACGGCCTCGCGGACGCGAAGAAGGCGGTCGACATGATTCGCGCGGACGCTCTCATCGTCCATCTCAACTTCTTACAAGAGGTCGTCCAGCCGGAAGGGGACCGACGCGCGAAAGGATGTCTCGCCGCGATTCGCAGCCTCGCCGCGACATTCCCGGTCATGGCGAAGGAGACCGGCGCAGGGATCTCGCGGGAGACGGCGACGCTCCTCAAGCAGGCGGGCGTCCAAGCGATCGACGTGGGTGGACTCGGCGGGACCTCGTTCTCCGCGGTTGAACACTACCGCGCGCGGAAGGAGGCCTCGACGCTGAAGGAGCGCCTCGGGGCCACGTTCTGGAACTGGGGGATCCCGACGCCCGCCTCGATTCGCCTGGCCGATGTGGGCCTGCCACTCGTCGCGACCGGTGGCATCCGGAGCGGGCTCGATGCGGCGAAAGGGATCGCCCTCGGGGCCACGATGGCGGGCATGGCGAAGCCGATGCTCGAGGCCGCGAAGGTCTCCGCGGACGCGGTCGTGACGGAGCTCCGTGCGGTGATCGAGGAACTGAAGGCCGCGATGTTCCTCACGGGGTCGACCTCGATCGAGCAACTCCAGGACCGGCGTGTCATCGTGAGCCCGCCGACCGCGAGCTGGCTCGAGGCGCGAGAAGCGTGACCGGATGACCGCCTCGGAACCGGAGTCGGTGGAGGCGCGCCTCGATGCGCTCCTCCGGCCGTATCGAGAGGCCTCGAACGCCCAGATGGAGTCGATCTGGAACGAGTTCGCCGCCGAGCATCCGGACAGCCCCTTTCCGTCCTCGCGGACGATGCGGCGGAACGCCCGCCTCTTCCTGGCGGGGAAGCGTTATCGCTTCGCCCTCGCGATCGCCGGGTACCGCCTCATGACCGGCGAGAGACCGTCGCGCGACCTGGAGCGGGCCGCGACCTGGCTCGAGTGGTACCACCTCTACACGCTCTTCCTCGATGACATCATGGACGAGGACGTCCGCCGACGGACCTTGCCAAGCGCGTGGTCCACGAACGCGAAACTGTTCCGCGGCGACGATGCGGACAAGGCGGCGGCCCTCTTCCGGACGCGTCGGCACCGGTACGGCGTCTCGCAGGCGATCCTCGATGCCCTCCGCATCCGCTCCCTGGCCGAGCGGTCCATTGAAGGATCGGTGGGCCTCCATCCCTCCATCCGTCTCGAGCTGCTCTCCGAGTTGACCAACGTGGACCTGATCGTCAGCGACGGCCAAGGCCTCGACATCGATTTCGAAGGCATGGAGCGGATTCCCGAGGAAGCCTACGTGCGGATGAGCGAGGCGAAGACCGGCCGCTTGTATCTGGGTGCGGCGGCAACCGCCGCGATCGCGGCGCGTGCTTCGTCGGAAGATCGGGCCGCCATCGAGGCGTTCGCGCGTGCCTTCGCGGTCGCGTTTCAGGACCGAGACGACCTGTTGGGCTCCGGCGTCGTCTCGTCGAAGGTCGGCGGCTCTGCGGAAGGAGATATCCGTCAAGGGAAGCGGACGCGTCTGTACGTCCTCGCGCTCGAACGAATCCCGCGGAAGGATCGCGCGGCATTCCTGCGTTCTTACGGCCGCGGTCCCCGGACCACGAAGAAGGACGTGGCGACGGTGCGGGACCTGCTGCGGCGGTCCGTGCTTCCGGAAATGGAACGGCGGATTGAGTCCAATCTGGCGGCGGCCCGAAAAGCGTTGGACCGTCTCTCGGCGAAGGATGCGGAAGCCCGGAACGTCCTCGAGGCCCTCGTGGACGCGCAGCGGGTTCGGATCCGCTAATCCTCGAGTCCCTGGCCCGTGATCCGGAACGTCGCGCGCGTCCCTTCTTCCCGGTGCCGATGCTTGTCCAGGACCGCCGTGCGGGCACTGGGCCCCGCCCGCTCGAACCGGACGATCGTCTTCGCGTTGTGGCTCAGCATGTGGCCTCCGAGCGGCATGTAGGCGCCCGTGTCGATGTCCGTGTACACCTGGGACGTGACGACGACCGGAATCCCCCGCTCTCGGGAGACCCGGAGGAGCTTCGCGATTTGCCGGGTGAGTCCGTACCGCTCTTCGCGCCGCGTCTCATCCCGCATCGTGAGGCGATAGTGCATCGTGATGCTGTCGATCACGATGAGGCCGACCTCCGACTTGCTGTTCGCGAGCTTCACGGCCTTCTCGATCAAGTTCTCCTGTTCCTCGAAGCTGTACGGCTCGGAGAAGAGGATGTTCTTCGCGACGACCTCGAAGTCGTCCCCGCAGATCTGTCGCAAGCGTTCGAGCGACACGCCCTCCGTGTCGATGTAAATCACCTTGCGTCCCGCCCGGACGACGTTCCGTGCGAGTTGGAGACAGAAGTTCGTCTTGCCGCTGCCCGCCTCTCCGTGCAGGAGGGTGATACATCCCTCCTCGACTCCCCCGCCCAGGAGGTCGTCCAGGGCCCGGCAGCCCAGGGCCACCTTCATCATCTGTGTGGTCAAAGCCCCGGCGCCCTTTAATCCTTCGAGGCGTTCGTCGGAAGGGCCGATAGGTACGCGCCCTCCGGAGTCCAGACGACGACGGCTCGTGCGGTGGTCGTCTTCGGTGCGGGCCGGAGGGGCCGTTCCTCCGCTTCCTTCCCCTGTTTCTGTCCGAACAACTTCGGAGAGGCCGACACGGTCCCGCCGAACGACCCCGCGATCTCGCGCGCGAGCCCTTTCGCGAGCGCATTCGTGCTCACATAGAAGTCGAGGCCTCCGTGGACCTCCTCGACCCGCGAGACGAACGTGGCCGCACCCTCCGACCGATCGACGCGCGCGGTGATGAACGTTCGGACGGCATCCACTTCCCGGGGCGTGAGCTCGCGGTCCTCTCCACGGACCTGCAGGATTCCTTCGTAGTACCGGCCCCGTTGCTTCTGACACGAATCGCAGAGGGACGGCTTGATCCGGACGCGGACGTGGAAGTCCTGGACGACGGCGAGGTCCTGGAACCGACCAACCGCCTTCACGGTGAGGGCTAGGTTGTTGGCATCCTCGTCCCTTGTGACCTGGGTGAAGCCGACGCGCTCGTAGGGCGCGAGGGGCGGCATCGCCTCGCGAAGGATTTGCGGGAGCGCCAGCTCACGGTCCACCTTGGACCATCCGGAGCGGAGGCGATAGGATCCGCAGGATTCGCATCGCGCGATGTCGAGGAGTTCGATTGGTTGGACGACCGGATACTTTTTCCGGAAGCACTTCGCGCAGAGGCCTTCGTAAACGGGACCCTCCGTCCCGCATTCGACACAGAACATGTCCGCGCCGTTTCTATTGGCCCGGCGCTACTTAAGTGCTGGCGTGCGTGCCACGGGCCATCGATATCCACACGGAAGGCCATAAGTATCCGGCGGCGCGTCGGTCGCCATCCATGAAGAAGGAGCCGTCTTGGTGGCGCTTGCGTCAGATTCGCCACCGGGACGCCGTGATCCTGTCCGTGCTTTCCTCCGCGTGCCTCCTCGCGGGGGAGCTTGTCGACAGCACGGAAATCAACATCACCACGGTGTACCGGGATTTCATTGCCCCTTATCTCGACAATCCGCCCGTCCTGATCGTGGTGATTGGGCTCACGATCCTCGGCTTCACGACGGTCTTCGGCGGCATCTTCGTCCTCCTCGGCGGACTGCACTTCTCCTGGGGGCGTATCGGTCGGGGTCGGTTCCTGACGGGACTCGGCCTGGGGGTCAGCTTGCTCGGTTTGGTCGGCAAACTCTCGCGGACGATCCTCGCGATCGGGCGCGCGACCGGGAAGCCGTTCGGAGATCCGGTCGTGGCCCTACTGGCGGTCAGCGTGGGTCTCACGGGACCCGGGATCCTCCTCGGAATCGGAAGCCACACGCTGATGGGTCACTACGCCCTCATGCTGAAGAAGCATGCGAAACGGATCTGGCGCCGTTGGCGGAAGGCCCGGCGGCCAACGCATCGTTCATCCAAGTCGTGAGGGTCAGAGCATCATCACGAACTGGGCATGCGGGACTCCGTCGATCCACAGGATCCCGCCGTCGGAGACGAATCCCGCCCGCATCGCCGCGTCGATGGTCTCCGCGCCGACGAAGTTCCCGATCGTCGCAAGCTTCAGCTGGTCCAAGAACGTTTCCTCGGAGACGACGTCTCCTTCGTAGAACTTCCCCACCTCGATCTTGAACTTGCCCTCGCGGAAGGTCTTGCCGATCAGGTCCGCATCCGCCGCCGCGACCAGGGTCTCCTTCCCCTGGTGGTACACCTTCATGCGGATCGGCATCGGTGGGCCGCGGCTACAACCGCTCGACGAGCTTATACTTGTTTTTCGCGGGGCTGTAGATCTCTCCTTCCTGGGCCCAGCGCTTCAACCACGAGTCGACCTTCGCGGGCGGGATCCCGCGTTCCTGGGCGATGCGGACGATGTCCTCGTAATCCGCGACGCCTTCGGGTCCCGCGAGCTCGTTGATGATGTCCCGGATCGAGATGATCTGTTCGCGCTGGGACTGGCTGATCCCGGTCTGGATGATGTCGATGTCGAAGCGGCCCTCCTCGCCCGCGACCTTGCCCATCCAGTACTCGACGATCCGAACCGCGCGCTCCGCGTCGTCCGCGGTCACGGCCTCGCTGAGCCGCATCCGCGCTCCCGCCTCCGCGAGGCGAATAATCGCTTCGAGCTGACGTGGGGTGATCGGGACGCTTGATCCCGCGGCCTCACCGGTCCTCCGGATGTCGAGGTATTTTTTCTCGATGATCGACATCGCATCGACGGTCATGATTGGATAGATGCGTTTCGCGTAGGCCACGTATTTGCGCAGGAAGTCTGGATCCAGGTGCGGCGTGTACGGTTCTTCGAGAGCCTGGGACTCCTCCGTGACCAACCCGGCTTCGCGGCGCCTCCGGATCTCGCCGACGCGGTGGCCCTTCAGGATGTGCTCCGCCAGTTCTCGATCGCGGTCCGCCTGCGGCCGATCGATCATGGAGAAGATGATGTCGAAACGACTGAGCAACGCAGGCGGCAGGTCGATCTGTTCCGATATGTATTTGTGTTCGTCGAATCGGCCAAACTTCGGATTCGCGGCAGCGAGGACCGCACATCGCGATTGAAGGACGGCCGTGATGCCCGCCTTTGCGACGCTGATCCTCTGCTGTTCCATCGCCTCATGAATCGCGGATCGATCCTGCGGATTCATCTTCTCGATCTCATCGATTGCCGCCAATCCGAGATCGGCGAGGACGAGGGCACCGGCTTCTAAGGTCCACCGCCCCTCGCCGAACTCATCGCGCACCGCGGCAGCTGTATTGTGGACCAAGATACCGTTCGCAACGAAGGCATGTGAATCTCTCACCGAGAGATCGAAGACGGCCCTCTCTTCTGAGGACGACCTCACTTCGATCTCCTTGACCGGTTCCCAACGGACATCACCTGAAGCAAGAAGCCGGAGGAATTCGAATCGGCTTGGAATTCTTCCAATCCTCCGCAGGATCGGCGCAAGTTCTGCACCGATTTCGGCGGTGGTTCCGGGATCATTACCAGCGAGAAGGTCACCGATTCGCTGGATGACAAGGACCGGGAGTCTGGTCGGGCGTCGATTCCGACGATACAGGGTATCATGAATTCGGTGCTCCGGCAGATCCAGCCTCCGGGCGAGGCTAGCCCCCGTGAAGCCAGCCGAGCGAACGCTCCCTCGGATCTTCTCTCGCAGATCGGCTCCCAACCGAATGCGCCTCCCTTGATACATTCCGTTTCGATGCGCCGCCTCGAGCCCTTCAATGTGTTGAAGGAGAGCCTCATGTGTGACCGACTCTGCCCCATTCTCCACCGCGACGCCTCCGCCCGCATGGCTCCCGTAGGCTTGTGCTGGACTGACACCCAAGAGACGGCGGACATCGCGAAGATGTGGGCCGGCTCCTGAGATGAGGTCCACGTTCGAGTGTGGCCTCCGGGCCTCCATGTTCTCGAGGATTTCTTTCTTGCGAGGATGATTGAAACCAATGAGTTCGCGGAATCGGCAGAGGGAGTGCCAATCTCGGATGTCCAACACGCACTGATCGTGGCGAGTCACAATGGTCGTGCCATCGACCCGCGTTGTACGGCGTCCGGCAACTCGACGGATTCGTTGAGTTGCATGAATACCGAAGCGAAGTAAAGCGAGCTGAACGCGGTTCCCCAGGCCTTGACTCGACGTCGTCAAGGAGAGACATGAGCTCCCGCGCGTGCGAATCTCAATCGTCCCATCCGTGTCGAATAGACCGCGGAGATACGCCGTCAGGTTCTTGCTGGGACCGTTGAGCAGGAGTCCGGGGAGGGCCAAACGGTGGGATTTCGGTGATGTAGGAACTCCCAGCTGCGAGAGAATCGAGGCGACGAGCCGACTGTGAAATCGGACTGTCGCGGCACGCTGAGGAGTCTGAGCTGTGAAGTCTACATTGACACCGAAGAGGCGGTGGACCAGGTGGGTGTAAGTCCGAATGAGGACGGGATTGGAATTGTTGAACCGGATGGCGAAACCGCCAAGAGGTCTCTGTTCCACGCTCCCGTCGCCTGCGATGAGTCCCGCAAAGTACGCGAGATCCTGATCGAGCCGCACCGGAAGGGTAATTCGGTGTCCGCCGAACTGCGAGTAGCTCCGAACGGATGCCGCCACGTCCACCTCGGTGGTACGGGCGGCGAGAGCTGCCCGAAGCAACTGGGCCAGGGGGATGCCGTGACGTCCGTCCTTCCAGGCATGGTACACCGCATCCTCCGATATCATCAATCGAGCGGCGGCCTCCCGCAAAGTTCCGTACTTGGTCTTCAGGGCGGAGAGGATCGCCTGAACGAGAGCCGGATCGACGTCCACGACGATTCGCGTGGTGATGTGTTGCAGAAGCGACAGCGTCAGGGGCGCCTCTCCTTCCGGGATCTCCAACCGACTGGCTGTGGCAATTCGCATTCCTGGGCGTACGAATCTCGCTTGAATCCAGGACTGTCCCATCGCATGGTCCACAAGGATTCTCGTCGAAGGCGTGACGGTCAGGGACAAGCCGGACGAGGTCGCAATCCGGAGCATGTTGGCGGGACGTTTGAGGCGCCAAACGGCCTCCAGGGGTCGCATCCCCAACCGATGGCGATCATCGAATGTGCCCACGGAACCCGTCGCCGCCCTCTTTTCCACCGGCCGCAGCGGGTCGGCGCCGCGGAAATAGGGCTCCGCAAGATCCTCGACCGACTGCATTCCTCGGTCCGTCGGGATCAAGCTATCCGCGGCGACGCATAGCCCGGCCGCGGTGGCCGCCTTGCCGGTGGCGTAGATGCCCCGCGGCGAGAGCCTGCTCATGTACGAGAGCAACTCGCTTTTCCCGATCCCCGGATCGCCGACCATGAGGACGTGGATGTCCCCGCGGATGCGTCGCCCGTCGGGCATGACCTTCGGGACGCCGCTGAAAAGCTGCAGGGCGAGCGCCTCCTTCTCCACGTGCATCCCGTACATGGAGGGGGCGATGGATGCGGTGATCATCCGGAAGATGTCGGGACTCGCGCCCATCTCGCGGATGAGCCGGGCGTCCTCCTCCGTGACCTCGATCTCCTCGAACTCGACCTGTTCCTTTTCGACCGAGTTCACGTCCATGAAGATGTCGAACAGCGTGGACTTCGCACCGGGCCGACCCTTCTGGACGCTTCGCAAGACGCCGTTCATGACGACCCGTTCTCCCGGCGTGATGCGACCCGTGAGGTCGTCCTCCAGGTAGAGGGTGAGCCGCTGGGGCTCCTCGCCTCCGCGCAAGCCTTCGGGCGCCTCCTGGATCTCGAGTTTCTGCGTGTCGACGAAGAGGGACGTTTCTGTGAGGAGCTTGAACTTCGTCGCGCTCGCGGAACGCTTGCATCCGCCCTGTTCCTCGTAGCACTCGAGCGGCTCGCGGAAGGTCTGTCCGTCCTGCGGTTCTTTGATGATCGTCCCGCATCGGAGGCATTGGAACAGGGCGTCCGTGACCCGCGGACGGACCTCCGTCGATTTGCGCACGAGGCCTTCAACCGCGATGTATTGTCCGAGGTGCTTCGCCCGAAGGGCGCGAACCGGGACCCGTCGGTCCCGTGGGAGGAGCTTGACCCGGAGATGGATCTGCGCGCCTTCGTCCCCCGGGGGAGCGAGCCGGCGGATCGCCTCTTCTCCCGCCATGAGGACGTTCAGCGGGTGGCGGAGCAGGTAGATCGCCATGTCCGTGTCGAACCGGTTCAGCTCATCAAAGGCGACGAGGAGGCTCCGGTCTTCGGGGAAACGGTCCGCGATTGCGATGATCTTCGAGAGGTACCCCATCTCCTCGAAGAACTCCTCCCACTTCGCGATCAGCTCGTCCTGCGGGAACTCTACGAGCACATCCTTTCCCCGACCCGGAGGGGCGGCAGCCTCGGGAATGGTCATATTCCTTTGCGGCTCCCTTCCACTGATGCGAGACCGATGCGTGAGTTTAGGTCGGACCGTTTCCACTGGAATCCGAACGGGTCCGGTCGTCTTACTCGCAGGGCGAGAAGCCGCACTCTCGACATCGCACGCAGCCGTCCGCGTGGGAGAGGCTCGCGCCGCTCTCGGGACACGTCGTCCAGGGCGTTCGATCTGCGGCGGCGGCAGAATGTTCGTGATCCACGGACATCTCGCGCATGAGTCCGGACACCCATGGGTCCAACAAGTCGGGGGCGATTTAAGCCTCGGAGCAGGAGAGGTGGCTGAAAGTATCCACCCCTGTCCGAAGGTTCTTCCGAGGCGCTGCGTTGCGACGGTCATGGAACTTCCGGAGGAGCTCATCGCCCTGCAGCGGTTCCACGGGCACCTCGGCGTCTACGTGACACTCGGCCTCCGGATGGGTGCGATTGGGAAGCGTCAGTTCGGTCACTACAAAGGTCTCACGGCGACCGTCCAGAGCAAGGCCGAGCCGCCGATGCGGTGCGTCCTCGACGGCGTCCAGTTCTCCAGCGGATGCACGATGGGCAAGGGGAACATCGCCCTCGAAGCCGGGTCGGAGCCGGAAGTCGCGTTCGAGAAGGACGGGCGATCGGTCCGGATCTCCCTGCGTCCGGGCTGGCGGGAGCGGATCGACCGGGAGATGTCGAAGGACAAGGAGATCGAGCAGTCCCTCTTCTACTACGAGATTCCGGAATCCGAGGTTTTCGAGATCCGAGAGGGCTGAGGCTACCAGCCGGGGACGGTCCAGTCGACGGCACGGGGAACGAAGATCCAATAGCCGGTCCATCCAAGGACGGCATCCGACGCGTTCAGGTCGCGCACATGATAGGGCCCCGCCGGATCGAAGCCCATGACGCGGGTGGCCCCGGTCGCGGCCATCACGGACCCGACCGTCACGCCCGTCGCGAATCCCGGGAGTGCGATCAGATTCCAGCCGGAGCACAGATGGAGGCGACTCGTCTGGGTGACGACTCCCAAGGCCGTCACGATGTCGGAGGCCGTCCCGTTCAGCCAGAAGCCGCGACCCGCGACCAACGAGAACGTGGTCGCGTCCGCCGGGAGCGCCGAGGACCATCCGTTTCCTCCGTCGCAGGAGTCGTAGGCCCACGCATCGGCCCATGCACGTCCGGCCGCGAAGGCGCCGAACGTGGGATCCGTCAACAGGAGCGGCATCCCGAGGAGGTTCGATCCGGCGGTGAAAGAGAGGCGGAACTTCACAGCCATCGAGGAGGACAAAGTGGTGTGTCCCGCGGCGTCGACTGTCTCGATGCGGTAGTAATAGTTCGTCGTGTCCGCGGCTCGACCGACGTCGATGAATCGGTAGCTCGCGCTTCCGTTCGCGGGAATCGGCCCGCTCACATCGACAGTCCATGGCCCCTGGGGTGAGGCAGCCCGGAAGACGCGATATTCGGTCGTCCCGCCGAACAGGCTGTCGTCGTAGGGGGCGAGCCATCCGATCGACAGGTCCTGGCTCGCGTTCACCCGGAGGACCGCATTCGCGGATGCCGGTGCCGGAGGCACCGTGTCCGGCCCCGCATTGATGACGACGAAGCACCTCGAGTCGTACGGTCCCCAGTTGCCCGCAGCGTCCCGGGCATGAATCCATACGCATGTCATCCCCGGAGCGGACGTGAGACCTTCCTGCCACGTCACATTCTCGACGGCTCCATCGAAACCCCCGTCGGAAGCGGACATCGGAATCCCCTGACCGGTGGCCCCCGCGGGAGGTCGGGCAATCTGGAGGAAGAGCTCCGCCGCCGCGATCGCGGACCCGCCATGCGTTCGATCGTCGGCGGTCGCCACGAAGGTCACCGAAAGGGCCGCCCCCGGCGGAAGCGGTGCGATCCGAACGCTCCCGGCCCAGAGGACCGGTCCTTCAGCATCCCCGTTGGGACGCTCGATTGTGAAGGTCCGCTGCGTCACATCGGTGGCGGACAGTGCCGGCGTCCCATCGTCACGAGCGGTGATACGAAGCCGGTATCGATCGCTGTTCGTCGTGCCTCCCAGATTCCACGTATACGAGCGCACGGAGCCGGGCAGCGTCGCAACCGAGGTCCAGGTCTGCCCACCATCGGAGCTCGCGTCCAGTGCGAAGTTGGCAATTCCCACCCCGGGGCCATACGCAGCGGCGGTCCAGTCGACCGCAAGCGTGGGACCGGCGAACACTCCGCCATTCGGAGACGTGATGTTCACGTCCGGATGGTCTCGGTCCAGGGCCAAGGAGGCCGCGCTCACGAGCCACCGTAGGGCCGCATCGAGGATGGCCGCCCGCGTCGGACTCGTCGGCCTCAGGTCGGTCGTCGTCGTCGTATCGAGGCTCGTGATCTCGAAGGCGAAATAGGCGAGTCGGGATCGATTCCCTCCCCACACTCCCGTCCCGATGGTCCCATTCGGTGATGAAGAAACCCAGCGTAGTCCGACGGCTCGATTCCCGGCGCACCCTGTGACCTGACCGTCGGTCCACATCGAGCTCGTCGATCCGCCTGCGGACATCGGCGCGATCTCATCGTCCGCGCCGCCGGGTCGGTGGGCCGTGTACGCCACGCCGCCAATGTAGGTCCCGCTGATCGGATCCGACGGGATTCCCGCGACGCGTGCGATCGACCCAGGGTCGCACACGAACGTCGCCTTCAGGACTCCGTGAACCCAGGCTGCGCTCGCCGGCGTCCGGAACGTGGAATTCGGATCGGACAGGGCCCACGCCGCGTCATGGGAGGAGACGATCAATCGGCCGCCTCCGTCGAGGTACCGTTTCACGAGGTCCCTCTCCGTCGCGTTGAAGGGAGGATACTGTTCCAAGCCGACCTGCCAGATCACGGCGCGGCGGCCCTGGAGGATCGTGAGGTCTGGAAGACCGAGATCCGCGACGTGCCACACCGATGCCGTCCACCCGTTGCTTCGGAGGGCGGAGAGATAGGACGCTTCGCGCTCGGGAGTGAAGGAGTTGCCGCTAATCACAAGGAGGACGTCACCGAGCGGAGCCGTCTGGAAATGGTACAGGCTTCCTCCGTTCGTGTCCGTCGTCGCGTTCGCGAGTCGTCCGCGGGACGTGGCCTCGAACACGTACGCGGTGTCCGCGGCGAGGTTCGTGAGGGTGATCGCATGGCTCGTCACCAGGTCCGACGTGTTCGCATTGCGGGTCAGGGATGCGGCGTTCGGCCCATACTGCACCTCCGTCGTCGCGGGTTCGTTCGTCGCCCAGGCAATCGTGGCACCCGTCGCGCTCGTGTCCACGACGGCCACGTCGTGGATCGTCGGTCCGCTCCCAAGGATCTGGGCCGTCGCCCTGGCCGTGTGCGCGGGCGAGAGGTCTTGGTACGTGGCGGTGATCGTATCTCCCTCCCGAACCTGGAGGACTCCGTCCGTGACCGGGGTCCCGAAGGCGGTCCGAATCGAACCCCGCCAGATTTCGTCCGCGCCGCCCCTGGTCAAGGTGACGTCCTCCCCCACAGGCTCGATCCCCGATGCGACGTGTACCAGGACGGAAGTCGCGGAAGAGTCCTGGACCGTGAGCTGAACCGTGTCCGCCTCCGAGTACGCGACGCGATCGAGCGTGACGCGGCCATACGACGCGTCGAGATTGCCCGTTGCAACGAGCGCGAAGGGCTGTGGACCGACCGGGACGTTCGAGCCAATCACCTGAACGGTCCAGTCGCCGACCATGGCGGTCCTCCGGATCACGGCCTCCTCCACGTTCGTGTTGTCGAAGGTGCCTCCGGCGAGGGACTCGGCCTGCGCGAACGGCGCGAAATGATTCCCGCGGTACACGGTCCCGTCGGGAGCGGTCACCTTCAGGTCCAGATCGTTCACGAGCGCCTTCGTCGCCCCGAGCGTCCCAGGGAAATCGCTCCAAGTGAGGACGAACTTCACGGGCCCGGGGGTGGCGACATGGAACGTGTAGCTCGGGGCGTCCCCCGTCAACAGGCCGGACGTTCCGTCGACCACCTGGGTGCGGAACGTGTCGCCCGCGGCGGAGAGCGGGAGGACGTTCGAAAGGAGGACTCGGCCGAAACCCTGTTCGTTGTTGGGCCACGTGTCCGATCCGCCGCGAGAAACCGTGCCACTCCCGGTGACCGGCACTCCGGACGCGATCAGGACGGCCCGGATCAGCGCGGCGCTCGGGGTGATCGCGTCGGCGATAACCGGCCGTCCCGAAGGGTACCATCCTTCCATGAAATACTGTCGAACGATGGCGGCGGCGGCCGCGGCGGCGGGCGTCGAGTAGCTGGTGCCCGCCCAGTGATCGTCGGGCCCTCCCCTCCCGCTGAGCGGATTGCCATCCGACATGGCGGAGTCACCGTCAAAGATCGTGACCAAGGTCGGCTTGATGCGTCCGTCGGGCGTCGGACCGCGGCCGCTCTGTGGAGCCAAGTCGTTCTGGTTCTGTCCGGGGACGTCCGGGTTGTATGCGCCACCGACGGTCACAATGTCCTTCGCGGTCCCAGGCGTGCCGATGGTCCCCGGGGTACAGGTCGACGCACAGTTGCCCGCCGCGAACACGATCGTCATGTCGGGGTGGGCCCAGACGAACATGTCCACCATCCGGGCCTGCAGATCGTACACGTTCGCGGTCCCGCCCCAACTGTCGCTGTGTACCCGGACGGGTGCGACCGGGTCGTTGTACACGAGTCCGGGTGGGCCGAACAGGTCCGCGTAATCCTGTGGCAGGTAGTTCAACAGATCCGCGTTCCCATTGCCCGAGTAGCAATTCATATCGAGGCCCACGGTCCCGATATCTTGGAAGTAGAGCTTCGCACCCCGTGCATTTCCCTCGTTCGGGGAGGTCCCGATCCCGGTGTCGTTTCCCGCGAGCGTCGAGGCCACAGCGGTCCCATGCCCGAACGTGCAATCGCCGAAAGCGGGTCGATGGTTGCTATCCTTGATCGACCAGGGGTCCCATTGGCCGCCGCCTCCGGGCCAGGTGAGCTGCCCCGTCTGAACGCCCATGTTCACGTAGCGGATGACCTTGCGGCGGCTGGGATCCGTCGTGTTGAAGAGGTCTCCGGAGACGATGGAGCCCGACGATTGACGGGTCGAATTGCCATCGTAGTCGAGGCCCGTGTCAGCCATCCCGACCACCTGACCCGTCCCATCGAGGCCGGCGGACCAGTAGCGAGTGTTCCCAGTCGAATTGGACTGGATCACCCAGTCCGTCTCTGCGTTCCAGTCATGGACCGCCTGGACCGGATCGATGAACTCGACGATCGGCAAAGCGGCGAGGGAACTCATCAAGCCGGACGGGATTCGCGCGCGGACCCAGCGGAAGTCTCCACCTCCGAATGCGCCGAGGACGCCGGGTCCTGAAGGAGATTGAGACCCGGGCGGGATTCCCTGATGGCCCAACCACGCCTCGACCGTCTCGGGAGATTCTCCGGGAAACACGAGGATCCGCACATCGAGAAGGGAGTCGGTCGGAGCGTCGGGACGGACCTTCCACGAAGGCGCGTAGGGACCGCCCCAGTCCACGTAGGACAAGCTCGAACTCCGCTCGAAGGCGCTCGGAGGACCCCGAACGACAAACGCATCCTGCGAGAGGTAGCGCAGGACTTGGAGTCCGCGGGCTTGCAAGGCATCTTTCCATTCCGCCTTGATGGGAGCGTGGAAGTGGACGACGCCGATCGTCGCTCCGCGGGGATCGATCGGCCATCCTGCGGCCGGTCGCGGGGCGAGAGTCGCGAGGTCCACGGTGCCACCGAGCAGTTGGAGCGTGGCACTTCCTCCGAGAGGGTCTGCGTAACGGCCCTGTTCCCGCAGGAGTGCAAGGCTCCCTTCTCCGCCGCGGGCCACCGCGAACGCTCCATAGGATTCGAGCAATTCGGCCCCCGCGGTTTGAATCTCCTCCTGAGAGGCGTCCGTCCGGAACGTAACGGTTCGGAGGGCCGGCGGTTGGCCAGATATCGCGGAGCGAGGATTCGCCACAGGAACCTGGACGAGGAGGACAAACGTCAGCGCGATGAATGCCAAAACTCGAAAAAGGCGAAGGACCGTCGGGCAGTGCCTCCTTCAAACGGCGCGGAACAGGGGCCCGCGTCTGAAGCGCGAGATGTGGGCCGGCTCAGATTAGGTTTTTGGCCCAAATCCCGACGTCGAGGAGCTCGGACAGAGAATGCGAATCATTCGGCGATGATCCGGGTCGCCTGAAGGATTCCATTTTGAAAGATAAGGGTGAAGTAGTTCGGCGAATGGTTCGTCCCCCGCATCTTCACGCAGCGGATCCGGCGCTGGATGTTCGCGTCGTCGACCCGTTCCATCTTCGCGTGGATGATGCCGTCGCACAGGTATTCCTCCCCGTGCTTCCCGAAGTCCTCGCTGTTCGGCTTCATCTCGGTGATCAAAATCGTCGTGGCGTGGAGGTCGCGAATCCACTCGCAGAGTTGGAACAGATCCTCCCGTGGATTCTCGAAGCGCGCCATGACCTCCAGGACGGGCAACGAGTCGACGACGAGGATCTCGTAGTTCAGGGTGCGCTTCAAGTTCGTGGCGTACATCTTGAAGATCTCGAGCCACGTGCGGTCCGCCATCCCGTCCAGGTTGCGGCGGATCATTC
>Ga0209158_1001456_pt1 | contig 15819 bp, 14 predicted proteins | sample GraSoiAngelo_140_FD_185897 | JGI IMG/M metagenome (GOLD analysis project Ga0209158, IMG submission 185897) | Grasslands soil microbial communities from the Angelo Coastal Reserve, California, USA - 14_0929_12_30cm (SPAdes) (version 2) | ecosystem: Environmental > Terrestrial > Soil > Grasslands ...
GAGGAGCCGGCCGATGCCCGGCCAGGCGAATACGGTCTCCACGACGACGGCCACGTTGACCATGATGACGAGGTTGATGCCGGCCAGGGTCAGCACCGGGATGAGCGCGTTCTTGAACGCGTGCTTGCCGATGACCAGCGCCTCGGGCAGGCCCTTGAGCCGGGCCAGCTTCACGTACTCCGAGCCCAGCACCTCCAGCATCGACGAGCGGGTGAGGCGCATGTGGGCGGCCGCGAAATACCAGCCGAGCGCGACCGCCGGCATGACCAGGTGCAGCGGCGTGCCCGAGCCCGACGACGGCAGCCAGCCGAGGTACACGGAGAAGAACAGGATCATCAGCAGACCGACCCAGAACGACGGCATGCTGAGGCCCAGCAGGGCGAACACCTTGCCCGCTCCATCACCCCAGCCGTTGACGCGGACGGCCGCCAGCACGCCGCTCGGGATGCCGATCAGGAGCGAGAACACCATCGCGGTGGTGGCGAGGAGCAGTGAATGGGGCAGACGCGAGAGGTAGAGTTCGAGCACGGGCGCCCGGTAGCCTAGTGCATGACCCTCCGGGGAAGTTGACGGATTATCCGTCAACCGTGCGGCTTGTCAATTGGCCAACCGATCAGGGCGATGGGGTGATGGGCTCGACCGCCCCGTAGGGGAGCCCGAGGACGTGGATCACCTTGCCGAGGGCGATGAACTCGGCGATCACCCACGTCAGCTCCAGCGTCTCGTCCTCGCTGAACCGGGCGCGCACCTCGGCGAAGAGCGCGTCGTCCACCGTATGGTGGTCGAAGTACATCCGATCAGCATAGCGCAGCGCCGTCTTCTCGCGCTCGGCGAACGGCCCGGCCTCGTAGTCGGCGAGGGCGCTCACCAGCTCCTCGGTGATCCCCTCGCGCCTGCCCGAGGCGTAGCGCGTCGTCATTCAGTAGTGGCACTGGTTGAGCTGAGCCAGGCGCAGCCGGACCAGCTCCTTCGTGCGGTGCTCGACGAGGCCCCGGCGAACCAGCGGTGTAGAAGTTGGGATCGCCGCCCTCGGCCAGCCACCTGGTGAGGCCCTCGCGGAGCTCGGGATCGAGGTCATCGACGTCGAGGAGCGACATCCGCATGAGACGTCTCATGCTAGCACGGGGCCGCGACGGCGCGGCGAGACTACACGCGGGGCATCGTGTACTGGGTGATGGCGGCCATGAGGACCGCGCGCGTGATCGGCTTCTGCAACACGAAGTCGGCCACGGCCTGCTCCTCGAAGCGCGAGCGCTCTTCCTCCCCCCAGCCGGTGATGATGCCGACGCGGATCTCGGGCCGCCGGGCCTTGGCCGCGCGCGCCACGTCCCAGCCGGTCATGCCCGGCATGCCGAGATCGGTCAGGACGAGATCGATCACGTCGTCGCCGTCGAGTCGGGCGAGGCCTTCGAGGCCACCGCCGGCGGTGATCACGGTGTGGCCGTTCATCGTCAGCAGCTCGCCGACCACGGCGCGCACCTGCGAGTCGTCGTCGATGAGCAGGATGCGCAGCTTCTCGCTCAGCGCAGCCGGTGGCGTCGTGTCGGACGGCTGCGCCGGGTCGGCCGCGATGAGACGGAAGGTGACCGTGGTGCCTCGGTTCTCGACGCTATCGATCGAGAGCTCGCCGCCGTGGCGCCGGATGATGCCGTAGGCCACGCTCAGGCCGAGGCCCGTGCTGGCGAAGCCCTTGGTCGTGAAGAAGGGCTCCATCGCGCGCTTCTGGATACTGGGCGCCATGCCGGTGCCGGTGTCCACCACGGAACAGAAGACCGCCTTGTCTTCCGCCCAGGTGGTGATCGCGACCTCTCCGCCGTGGGGCAGCGCCTCGATCGCGTTGAAGATGAGGTTCATGAGGACTTCGCGCAGCGGCGAGGGATCACCAGCGGCGGGCGGGACATCCCCGGGCTCCAGCCGCACGTCGATCTCGATCCCGCGGATCTGGGCTTCGGCCTGCCAGCGTGGCCGCGTCATCTCGATGACTTCTTCGGCCAGTTCGTTGAGGTTCACCGGGACCCATTCCGGCATGGCCTGAGCCCGGCTGAACACGCTCATGCGGCGAATGACTTCGCCCGCGTCGAGCACGCCGCGCTCGGCGATCTCCAGATTGCGCGTGACCTCGTCCTGGTCCTCGGCGCGCCGGAGCGCGATCTGCACGCGCCCGAGCACGACGGCCAGGAGGTTGTTCAGGTGATGCGCGACACCGGAGGCCAACTCACCGATCGCGCGCAGCCGCTCGGTCTCGACGATGCGGCCATGGGCGCGCTCGAGCTCCTGGTTCACGGCGATCAGCTCCCGGCGGCTTCGCCGATAGGCTTCCGCCAGCAAGGCCGTGAGGGCGCCGGCCGTGTTCACGAGGAGCAGGTTGAAGCCCGCCACGCCCCAGTCGGGCGGCCGCGCGCCCGTCACGGGAGGAAGCCAGCCGATGTGCTGGATCATCACGACGGTCAGGTAGGCCACCGTCGCCGCTGCCGTCGCGATGACGCAGGCCAGGCTCGAGAACACGAACCCGGCGTAGAGCGAGACGAGCGTGTACACGCCGAGATACGGCGCCGCGCCCAGGCCGCCGGCGCCGTAGAGACCGAACGTCAGCAGGCCGATGTCGCTCAGCATCCGGAAATAGGCGAACACGCGGCCCGTGCGTCCGGCTCGGAAGATGAGATACCAGGGCACGTTCATCAGCAGGCTGGTGAGGGCGGCCAGTCGGATGATCGGGCTGACGGCCATCCCGAGGCTGACCGTCAGGATCTCCGCGAATACCAGGATTACGATCGAGACGCTCGCCCGAACTCCGAGCTCCTGCATCAGGAGTCGCTGGTGACGCTTGGCCCTGGCGAATGGATGGTCGTCGTGGGCCGGGGGGCCCTGAGCCAGCGCGGGGTTCGGGGTCATGACGGAGAGGTTATCGGCAGGGGCGGTCATGGCCCGGAGGGGCTAGGTAAATCGGTGCACACCGCAAACTTCGGCATGAACCGTGATTATGGTGTTGCCCATGGCTGAGATTCACGTCATCGAGGACCGCGATGTCTGGAACGCTTTCGTCACCGCCTTGCCGATTGCGGACCTGCGCCAGAGCTACGAGTGGGGCGAGATCCGCCGCCGCCAGGGCTGGACCCCCCTACGACTGGCCGCGGTCGATCGAGACAAGGGCATCGCCGGGCTCGCCGTCGTGACCCGGTGGCTACCCGGCCTCGGCGTGGTGGCCTATGCGCCTCGCGGGCCGATGCTCGATCCCGATGACAGCCACGGATGGGAGGCCCTCCCATCACTCGCCGGCGCCGTCTACGAGATGACGGGCGCCGTCTTCCTCCGCGTGAGTCCCGGCTTGCCCGGTGAGCGCACGGACGTCGTCCGGCGTCTGGCCCGCGCCGGCTTCGTGGAGCTCCACGACTTCTGGCCGGTCTGGAACACGCCCCGCAACGTCATGCGCCTGTCGGTGACCGGCACCGAGCGCGAGCTCCTGGCCGGGATGGCTGCCAAGCGGAGGCAACACATCGTCTCCAGCGCGGCGAAAAAGGGCGTGACCACCGAGGTGACGACCGAGCTGTCAGCGCTGCGCGAGCTCTACTCCATGCTGGTCGTTCACGCCGCTCGTCAGGGCTACCCGGTTCGCGACCGGGGGCATTTCGAGGCGCTCCACGCGGCCTTCGCGCCCAGCGACTCGCTCTGCGTCGTGTTGGGTCGCGTGCATGGAATCCTCGTTTCCGCCTTGCTGGGCCTGCGCTTCGGCAACGTCGCCCACACGCTGTACGCGGCCACGGTCGAGTCACCTCCGGCGGCGCCCGTCGGCGACGCGATCCACTGGACGTGGATCCGTTGGGCCCGCGAGGTCGGCTGTACGGACATCGACGTCGGCAGCAGTGGAACTCACGTGCCGCCACGGCCCACCGATACGAATTTCGGCATCTATCGGTTCAAGGAGGAGCTGGGAGCCCGTCTGGTGCTGAACGTGGGCTATCACGATTGCGTGTTCCAGCCCGCGCGTTACCGTCTGGCCCGCCTGCTCGAGCGTCAGGCCCTGCCCAGGGCGTGGCGCGGCCTGAGCCGTCTACCAGCGGGCATGCGCGCCATGCTTTCCCGACGTGCCGCCTGATGGAAGAAATTTCCCGAATGACGTGCAACGGACGACCTGGTGAGGGGTCTCCTTTGCATCTTCCCCGGCGTGGTATCGGTCGTGCAACACAAGGAGACGTGCACGTCACCGTCGTCATCCCCACGTACAACCGCGGACACGTCGTCATGCGCGCGGTCACGAGCGCGCTCGCTCAGACCCACGCCGATCTCGACGTCCTCGTGGTGGACGATGGGTCGACCGACGATACGGCGGATCGTCTGAAGACCATCGAGGATCCGCGCCTGCAGTACGTCGTACGCCCGCACGCCGGCGTGTCGGCCACGCGGAACGCCGGGGTGAAGCTCGCCACCGGCCACTTCGTCTCGTTCCTGGACTCCGACGACGAGTGGAAGCCACACAAGCTGGAGTGCGAGCTGGCCTTCTTCGAGAAACACCCCGAGGTCGACGCCATCTTCACCGATCTCGAGAAGTATGACGGCGACGTGTTCGTGCCGTCGTTCATGCGTGAATCGCCGCTCTTCTCTCGCCGGCTGACGGAGGTCTGCCGCGGTGAGGGGATCCTCGTGCCCTCGCGTGAGATGTACCTCTACCTCCTCCAGGAGGTGTTCGTGAAGCCGAGCGCGCTCACCATGCGCCTCGACGCGTTCCGGTGCGCGGGCGGTTTCGACGAGCGGTGGTCGTCGTCGGAAGACTGGGAGTTCCTGCTCCGCTTTGCCAAGTGGGGGCGCTTCGGCTACATCGACGAGCCCCTCGTGATCTTGAGAATCTCCCGCGACTCGCTGCACCGGGTCGACCAGCCGCGTGGCGAGACGGCGATGCTCGGCTTGCTCGCCCGCGAGCGTGATGCCCTGGCCGGCGACCCCCAGGCGCTGGCCGCCGTGCGGCGAGGGCTGCGCGAGCGCGTGAAGCAGTTCGCCTGGTACTACGAGGATCGCCGACAGTGCGCCACGGCCATCGGGATCTACCTGCGAGGTTTCCGGCTCATGCACGATCCTGAGCTGCTCCTGCGCGCCGCCGCTGTCTGGCTGCCGCAAGCCGCTCGCGATCGCCTGGGCAAAGCCTTCAAACTCCGCGGCTTCGCCGGCGAGCCGCGCCTGCGAACGTCGTCGCGCGTCAGCTCGATCCGCTAGCAAGACCGCCGATTCGCTCGGAGCTCCTCTACGATCACGTTCTGTCGAAGAACCTTACGGCTCCGTGTCCGCGAACGCATAACCGCCTCGGAAGCCATCGACTCGATTGCGATTTCACGTCTGGCGCGCGGAATGCTGGAAATCGCCCCGTCGTGGCGGAGGCTTCGAATGTTGTCTCGGGCCTCATTTCCTCTGCCAGTTCTCGCACCGTGCTCGGGTTTGCTGTGAACCGCCACACACGTAGGGCACGGAGGTCTCCGATGCACACTGGCAATAAGCTGTCGTGGTTTCGACGGCACCCCTTCGCGAGCGCCGCTTTGATCTTTACGGCGATTGCGTTCGGGCCGCTGTCGATGGACGCCCAGGCCGACAGCGGCTCTGGGAATGGGGGCGGAGCGGCGCTCGCTGCCCCGCAACGCACGGGCACTGGCATCATCAACGACGCGGCGGCGATCCGTCTCGGTAAGGCCCTGTTCTGGGACTCACAGTCGGGCGGTGACGGGCAGATCGCCTGTGCGACCTGTCACTTCCATGCCGGCGCCGATAATCGGACGTTCAACACGCTCAACCCGGGTCCCGATGGGATCTTCGCGAGCGGCGGCGTGACCGCGGCCGGGCAGAATTTCAGCCCCTCGAACATCGTGAACGATGATCGGGTCGGCTCTCAGGGCATCGTCGGATCGATCTTCGTCAGCATCGATGCCAATCCGAACCACGCGGCCGACCACTGCACGCCGAACGAGACCGCGCCCTTCTTCCACAACCGGCGGGTGACGGGTCGTAATACGCCCTCCGTCGTCAACGCGGTCTTCAACCGGCAGAACTTCTGGGATGGCCGCGCGAACGACAACTTCAACGGCAGCGATCCGTTCGGTCGCACCGGCAACGCCGGCCCCGGGATCGGCCAGACGGCGACGAACAGCGCCCTCGCCTCTCAGGCCGTCGGGCCGCCGAACAACCCCACGGAGATGTCGTGCGAGGGCCGGACGTTCAATGGCCCGAACAGCCTGGCCGCCAAGATGCTGGCGCGCACGCCGCTGGGGCACCAGTTCGCCCATCCCCAGGACAGCGTGCTGGGCGGGATCACCAACTGGCCGAATCCCGGGCTGTCGAAGAGCTACACGCAGCTCATCGGCGACGCCTTCGGATCGGCGGCGGCCGCCAACGCCCAGGCCGGCTTCTCGCGATACTGGGGCTTGGCGATCCAGGCCTACGTGTCGACCTTGATCCCCGACAAGACGCCGTTCGACATGGGCACGATGACCAGCAGCCAGAAGAAGGGCGCGGGCATCTTCGGTGGTAAGGGTCACTGCAGCAAATGCCACGCCGGCGCCGAGCTGACCGACGCGTCGGTGAACTTCGCCGCCCAGAACGGCCTCGTCAACGAGGACGGTGGCGACCAGGGCTTCCACAACACCGGTGTGACCCCGACCGCCGACGATCTCGGCCGCGCGGGCCTCGGCCCGAACGGCGTTTCGTTCTCGGTGAGCGGCAATGACCGCGGCGCTTTCAAGACGCCTGCGCTCCGCAACGAGAAGCTGACGGCTCCGTATATGCACAACGGTGGCAAGGCGACGCTGGCCGACGTGGTGGATTTCTACGACCGTGGTGGTGATGTCCAGAACCCCGAGATGGCCAAGCGCATCAAGCCCCTCGGTCTGAGCTCGTCCGATAAGGCCGCGCTCGTCGACTTCCTGATGAACGCGCTGACCGATTGCCGCACCGAGCGGGAAGAGGCTCCGTTCGATCATCCGTCACTGGTCGTTCCGAACGGTCCGTCGGTGCCCGCAACGGGTGGCGGCCACACGTGCCAGTAAGCTAGTCGGACTCAGCCGTACCCCGGGCTGGGTCGCGGATCGAAGTCGGATCTGCGGCCCAGCCCTGAAGTTTTCCAGTACGATCGTGCGCCGTTCCCGCCTGGTTGTGCTCCTGTCGCTGTACGCGTTCTGCAGCACGTTGTCCGCGGCCATCGCGAATTCGGGCTCGGATCCTCGGTCGCATCCTGATCGCCTACGGGATACCGGATTGGTTCCGACAGCGGAATCTTCATGAGGCCCGTTCCTCAGCAGCGTTCTGGCGGCCCAGGCCGCCCGCGTTCTGCCGGCTATCTGTGCGGCAGTGCTGATCGCGATCGGAACGCTCGTCCTGATTCGGCGGTACGTGAGAACACCGGGCGTTCAGGTCGAAAAACCTTCCTATCGCGCCCGGGCGCCGTTTGGATGCGTTGTTGAAGCAGTCGACTTCATTGTCGTATCCGTGCGTGGCGTGAGAAATGCTCCACCATCGCGGGGCTGGGCAGTGGTGTCGGGTATATTTCGGGCCGCGTCCTCTGCCTGTTGTCCGCCGTGCTCGGGGTTTGCGCTCGGGTTGCTATGCACAACCAACACCTACGGGCACGGAGGTCCCTCTATGGACACGGGCAACAAGTTATCTTGGTTTCGCAAGCATCCTTTCGCGAGCTCCGCTCTGGTCACCGCGATTTTCGCGGCGGGCCTGCTGCTGTCAACGGACGCTCATGTCGCAATCGGTGACAGCAGCGATAGCGGCCCGCTCTCGAACGTACCTGTCCCCACTCCGATCGGTGGCGACATCGTCGACCAGGCGGCGGCCGTTCGCCTGGGCAAGGCGCTCTTCTGGGACGTGCAGGTCGGCGGCGACGGCCAGACGTCGTGCGGTACGTGTCACTTCCATGGGGGCGCCGACAATCGCACGTTCAACACGCTGAATCCGGGTCCCGATGGGATCTTCGGCAGCGGCGGCGTAACCGCGGCCGGTCAACAGTTCCACCCCTCGAATATCGTCAACGACGATCGCGTTACGTCGCAGGGCCTGACCGGACTGGTCTTCGTTGGCATCGATCCCGATCCGCACAACGCGGCCGACCTCTGCGGCCCAGGCGGCCTCACGGCTGCGCCCTTCTTCGCCAACCGGCGGACGACCACGCGCAACGCTCCGACCACCACCAATGGCCTCGCCTTCTTCCGTCAGACGTTCTGGGACGGCCGGGGCAACGATCTGTTCAACGGCGTCAATCCGTTCGGACAGACCGGGAACCAGACCGCGACGCCCGGCGGCGTGATTCCAGCTACCAATGCAGCGCTCACGGCGGTCCAGAACGCTGCGCTGGCCTCTCAGGCTGTCGGTCCTGTGAACAGGAACCCCGAGATGTCCTGCGCCCCGGTGGGAGCCAGGGCCTTCAACGGGAATGCCGTGAATGCCGCCGGATTCAAGACGAGCCTTGCCGCCAAGATGATGGCGCGCCCGGCGCTTCAGCACCAGTTTGTTCATCCTCAGGACAGCGTTCTCGGCGGGCTGTCGAACTGGCCGGGCAAGGGATTGAAGTGCGGTGACCATCCGTGCGGGTACCGCGAGCTCATCGCTGCCGCCTTCGGTCAGGCGATGGCGGATACCGCGGAGGCGAAATTCTCGCGGATCTTTGGTCAGGCGGCCCAGGCCTACGAGTCGACCCTGATCCCGGACCGGACCCCGCTGGACAAGTACCTCGCCGGGGACCGCAAGGCGTTGAGCAGCAGCCAGCAGAAGGGGCTCAACATCTTCACCGGCAAGGGCCATTGCAGCAAGTGCCATGCGGGCGCCGAGTTGACCGACGCGTCCGCGAGCTTCGCCGCCCGGAACGGCCTCATCAACGAGGACGGCGGCGATCAGGGGTTCCACAACATCGGCGTACGTCCGACGGCCGAAGATCTCGGTCGGGGAGCTCTGGGTCAGGGTGGTGTCTCGTTCTCCGAGAGCGGCTCGCCCATGGACAGTGGTGCGTTCAAGACCCCGGCTCTGCGAAACGTGAAGTTCTCCGCTCCGTACTTCCACAACGGTGGCAAGGCGACGCTGGCCGACGTGGTGGACTTCTACAGCCGCGGCGGTGACTTCGCCAACCCCGAGTTGGCCAAGCGGATTCAGGAGCGCAACTTCAAGTCCGAGGAGAAGGCCGCGCTCGTCGATTTCCTGATGAATGGGCTCACCGATTGTCGGGTCGAGAGGGAAGAAGCTCCGTTCGACCATCCATCGCTGACGGTTCCCAACGGCCCGGACCTGCCCGCCACCGGCGGCGGTCATTCGTGCAAGTAGAACGAGGGCGACGTTAGCGAGAAGTCGGAGGGCTGGGCCGCAGGTCACACGATCTGCGGCCCAGCCTTGATGTTCTCAGCGTGCCGTCGTTCCCGCCCTTCGTACCTGCCGCCGTGGCCGTGCTGATCGAGACCCTCGCCGCGATCCGTTCTGCGCGCTCAGGCGCCGGATCGCCGGTGCGCCGAGGCGCGTCAGCACCCAGTCGCGGCGCAGCCGAGCACCGAGCCGCTCGTAGAAGCGGATCGCCGGCCGGTTCCAGTGGAGCACCGCCCATTCCATGCGCCCGCAGCCGCGCGCGATCGCGATCCGGGCCAGGGCACCGAGCAGCATGCGGCCTGCGCCCTGACCGCGCTCCTCGGGCACGACGAAGAGATCCTCGAGATAGAGTGACGGCCGCCCCACGAAGGTCGAGTACGTGAAGAAGTAGAGCGCGAAGCCGATGGGCTGTCGATCGCGCTGGCAGATCAGCGTCTCGAAGTAGCGCCGCCGTCCGAAGCCGTGCTGGCGGAGCTGCGCCGTGCTGGCTTTCACCTCGTGGCTCAGTCGCTCGTAGGCGGCGAGGCCACGGATCAGGGCAAGGATCATCGCGGCGTCGCCCGGGCGGGCCCGGCGCACGGTCAGCATGGGGGCGATGGTACTCGAACGGGACGCCCGGCGGCGTCGTGGCCGGCTGCTATACTCGGGCGCCATGCAGATCACCGTGATGGAGCCCTTCCACTCCGTGTTCTACGCGCCGCACTACGTCGCGCTCCACCTGGGCCACTTCAAGGCGGAGGGCTTCGACGTCACCACCCGCACGGGCGCCAGCAGCGCGGGCACGACGCGCGCGCTCATCGAGCGCAGCGCCCAGATCAGCCTGGGCGGGCTCATGCGCAGTCTCGACATCGCCGACCGCGGCGGCCGACTCTTGCCTCACTTCGCCGAGGTCAACAGCCGCAACGGGTTCTTTCTGATCGGCCGTCAGCCGGCGCGGTTCGCGTGGCCGAACATCGTGGGCCGCACGGTGATCTCCTTCACCGGAGCGCCGACGCCGTACCAGTCGATGCTGACCGTGCTCCGACGCCAGGGGGTGGATCCGGCGCGCGTGACGTTCGTTCGCGATCTCGCGCCCGCCGATGCGGTGGCCGCCTTTCGCGCGGGCCGCGGCGATTTCATCGAGGTGGGCCAGCCGACCGCGGAGATGCTCCTCGACGACGGTTTTCATCTTGCGATGTCGATGGGTGACGCGACCGGGCCGGTACCGTTCTCCTCGTACATGACCCTGCCCGATCGGCTGCGCCACGAGCCCGAGCAGATCGTGGCCTTCACCCGCGCCGTCTATCGCACCCAGCGCTGGATCGCGACGCACGACGCCAAGGCCGTCGTCGAGGCGATCGCGCCGTCGTTCGCCGATATCCCGCGAGCGGTGTGCGAGCGCGCGGTCGGACGCTATCTCGCCCAGGGAACGTGGGCGCGCGACCCGCTGCTGCGCCGGCCGGGCTACGAATATCTCGTCGACATCCTGCTCGGTGGCGGCTTCATCCGGCGCCGCCACCGCTATCAGGACCTCGTCGACACCGCGCTCGCCGAGCGCGCGATGCAGACGCTGAAGGACAGCTAGCTAGCGGACGGCGATCGGCGCCACGGTCGAGCCCGTGGCCCCCTTCAGCTTCAGCGGCTGGATGATGAAGGCGAACTCGTTCACGCGCTTGGCGGCCAGCTCGTCCAGCTTGAGGTTCTCGAGGATGTGGATCCCGTTCACGACCAGAAAGATCTGGTGACCGGGAAGCGAGATCTGAGGGTCCGGATTCGGCGCGACCTCGACCGGCCAGTTGTCGGAGCCGACGAGTATCGGGTCCTGACGTGCGAGCCACTCCGCGGCGGCCACCCCGACGCCCGGGCAGCTCTTCATGAAGCGCGCGTTGTCCTTGCCCCAGAGCTTGCCCCAACCCGTGTGGATGATGACCGCGTCGCCCGGCTGCAGGGTGAGGTTCTGGCGCTGGAGCGCCTGCTGCAGATCGGCGGGGGTGATCTCGTAGGCGTCGGGCAGCATGTCCACGCCCTTGAGGCCGGCCACGTCGATCAGCACGCCACGCGTGACGAGCGCGCCGACGTTCTCCACGCCGAGCTTGGTGAAGCCCGAGCGCGTCGTGATCTCGTCCTGCTTGAAGCAGTTGTAGAGGCTGCCGCCGATCGTCTGGTGGGCGAAGCCGTCGAACTGGGTGCCGACCTGACCGATCTCGGACGTGACGAGCTCTTCGTTGCTGCCCCGCCGGTTCGATTGGGGGTTCATGAACGTGCGCTTGGTGTGGATGTTGTACTGCCGTGTGCCCGACAGAGGCATGTCGGGGGCGAGGACGTGGGCGAGCTCGATGACTTCACCCGTCCGGATGAGCCGGGCTGCACGCAGCACGTTCTCCGGTTTGGCGTGGTTGGCCGAGCCACGCTGGTCGCCGGCACCCCACTTGGAGGGACACCGCTGCTCGTCAGCCGGTGGGCGCCACGATTGGGCCTGGGCGACGAGCGGGGCGGAGCCGAGCATGACGGCGAGAGCGAGGATGGCAGCGACGTATCGCATGGTGTCCTCCGTCCGATATATAGAAAGGTGGCGGGACACTAGCACGACTCGTCGGCGTTCGTCGCTCTCGTCTCCTCAGCGGCCTTGCCAGTCGGCCTTGCGCTTCTCGAGGAAGGCGCGCACGCCTCCTTGAAGTCCTCGCTCAGGTAGCACGACAGGAGGATGTCCTCGGCATCACGGAGTGCAGCGGCGCGCGTGACCCGCCGCGTGGCCTCTTTCACGGCGGCCAGCGTCAGCGGCGCCAACTCGGTCAAGTGCCCGGCCAGCTCGGTGACCCGGCCGAGAAGCTGCTCGCCCGGATGCACCTCGTTGACGAGGCCGATGGCCCGAGCCTCGCTGGCGTCCACGAGCCGCGCGGTGAGGAGGATGTTGCGGGCGCGCACGGGCCCGACCGTGTTGGCGAAGAGGGTGAAGGCCAGGGGCGCGGTGCAGTTGCCGAGCGTCCGGGCCACGGGCGCACCGAAGCGTGCGTGGCTGGCGGCGATGCGAAGGTCGCAGGCGAGCGACATGAAGAGGCCGCCGCCGACGGCGTCGCCCTGACCATCGCGATGGTGGGCTTGGTCATGGCGTGGATGCGCCCGAGCACCCGAGTGAGGCGAGCCTCGTAGCTCAACGCGTCCTCGCGCGTCGTGAACGTCAGGAACCGTCGGATGTCGGTGCCGCTGACGAACGCCTTGTCGCCGGCGCCGCGCAGCACCAGCACGCGGACCCCCGGATCGTGATCGAGGCGCTCACAGAGATCGTGGAGGCGTTCGTACATCTCGAACGTCATGGCGTTGCGCGCATCGGGACGGTTGAAGGTGATCCAGGCGACCCGCCCCGCCTGATCGAGCCGCAGGTGCTCGTCGGTGGCGTCGGTCATGGCTCGAAGCCGAAGCCCTCCGCGTACCACTCCTTGTCGCCCCCGTGCATGATCAAGATCCGCCGAAAGCCGAGGTGATACGCCGCCACCGCGGCGTCAGGGCTCTGCGCTCAGTTCGGCCCACCGCAATAGAAGACGACCAGCGTGTCGCGGTCGGCGGGAAGGCGCTCGGGATGGAGCAGGCGCTTCGGCCGGGCGAGGTCCACGAAGGCGAGTGGCCGGTCCTCGGCCGGGATCGACACCGCGCCCGGAACGTGGCCGCGGCGGAAGTGAACCTCGTCGCGGGCGTCGACGATGGTGAGGCGTGCGCCACTCGTCATCAGCGCGCGCAGTTCCCGGGCCGAGATGAAACGGATGCCGGCGCGCTCGAGGGGCGCCTTCCAGTCGGGCCGGGCCTCGACGCCGGAGACCGCGAGGCTGGCGAGGATGGTCAGCGCAGCGACGGCAGGCGCACGCACGGCGTCCAGACTACGGGTTCCGAGGCCGGATAGCCAGGACGAGTTGTGCGACGATGGAGACGAAAGGAGGCCCGCTCATGGCCAAGCGCGCCCTGCCCGACCTCAGTCGTTTCGGCCGGCTCGCCGAATACAACCGCAAGCGCCACTTTGCCGTGACGCCCGAGCCGCCTGGGCGGTCGGTCGAGCGCGCCGCCGATCGTCCGCGCGAGTTCGTCGTCCAGAAGCACCGGGCCAGCCAGCTCCACTACGATTTCCGTCTCGAGCACCGCGGTGTGATGCTCTCGTGGGCCGTGCCGAAGGGACCGTCGCTCGACCCGGCCGTCAAGCGACTGGCCATGGAGACCGAGCCGCACCCGCTCGACTACAACCAGTTCGAGGGCGTGATTCCCGAGGGCGAATACGGCGGCGGCACCGTGATGATCTGGGACCGAGGGGTGTGGGCGCCTGTGGCCGACAACAAGCTCGGTGACGACGCCGACGTGGATCGCCAGCTCGCCAAGGGCGAGCTGAAGTTTGTGCTGCTCGGCAAGAAGCTGGCGGGATCGTGGACGCTCGTCCGCACGCGAGGCGGCCGCCAGTGGCTGCTCATCAAGCACCGGGACGAGCACGTCTCCACCGACGACGTCACCGTGGCCAATCCGCGCTCGGTGGTCTCGGGGCGCACGATGGCGGCCATCGCGCGCGTGGCCGGCGCCAGCGAGCGCCAGCTCGCTCGAGCCGCCGGAGCCGATCCCGCGACGACGGAGGCTCGCGCCGCCAAGGCGGCGAGCCGTCCAGCTGCTCGCGCCCGGTCGCGCTCGCCGCGACGCGCCGCCGGCTCCTGACGACCGCTCCGCCGTCCGTGGTACAAGTACCGGCCATGGGACGACTCACCGGTAAGGTCGCGATGGTCACGGGCAGTGGCGGCGAACATGGCTTTGGGCGTGCGATCGCCGGGCGGTTGGCCAGCGACGGCGCTGATCTCATTCTGACCGACGTCGAGCGGACGGGCGTTCGCGCGATTCCCGGAAAGAGCGCAGGAAGCTGGGGCGGGCTCGACGCGGTGGCCGACGAGGTTCGCAAGCACGGAGGCCGCGCGCTCACGGCGCTGGCCGACGTGCGATCCGCGGCACAGGTCGATGCCGTCGTCGCGCGGGCGCTCGAGACGTTCGGCCACATCGACATCCTGGTGAACAACGCCGGCGCGCCGGCCGGCCCGGATCGTGCGGCGGTCGTCGAGCTGTCGGAAGAGGCGTGGGACCTCGTCGTCGGGATCAACCTCAAGGGGACCTTCCTCTGCTCACGCGCGGTGGCCAGGACCATGCTGGAGCGGCGTGTGCGCGGCCGTATCGTCAACATCTCCTCGCAGTGGGGCAAGGTCGGTGGGGCGCGCCGCGCCGCCTACTGCGCGTCGAAGTTCGGTGTGATCGGGTTGACGCAGTCGCTCGCCCAGGAGCTCGCGCCGGCCGGCATCACCGTGAACGCCGTGTGTCCGGGCGCCGCCGACACCGAGCGTCTCGACCATCTCGGCCGCCGGCCCGATGGAAGCTTCGATCCGGCGCTGCGGGCCCAGCGCATCACGGAGCAGTCCGCCGCGGTCCCACTCGGCCGTATCGCGCTGCCGTCCGACGTCGCCGAAGTCATCGCGTTCCTCGCCGGCGACGGCGCAGAGTACGTCACGGGCCAGGCGATCAACGTGGCCGGCGGCTCCGTCATGCACTGAGGCCGGACACGAACGCCGCGCGCGCGACGCTGTCCGGGCTGTGCAGCAGCCTGGTCGGGATCGGCCTCGCGCGGTTCGCCTACACGCCACTCATCCCGGCGCTGATCGCCGCCGAGTGGTTTTCACCCGGACACGCCGCCTACCTCGGCGCCGCCAACCTGGCCGGATATCTCGCGGGCGCGCTGGTCGCGCGGCCGATCGCCGCACGCCTGCGCGCGGTCACCGTGCTGCGCGCGATGATGGTGATCGCCGCCGCAGCGTTCTTCGCCTGCGCGACGCCACGCTCGTTCGTCTGGTATTTCGTCTGGCGTTTTGCGGCCGGAGTCTCCGGCGGAACGCTGATGGCCCTCGCTGCGCCGACCGTGATGCCTCACGTTCCGCCTTCTCGCCGCGGCCTCGCCGGTGGCGTGATCTTCACCGGCGTCGGACTCGGCATCGCGGCCTCGGGCACGCTCGTGCCGTTGCTGTTGAAGATGGGTCTGGTCGCGACGTGGTGCGGCCTCGGTGTGCTGGCTCTCGCGCTCACCGTGCTGGCGTGGGGTGGATGGCCCGACGAGCCCACCGGTCTCGCGCCTCCCGGCGTCAATGGCGTCCACCGGCCCGGGTTAGCCCTCGGTGCGCTCTACGTCGAGTACGGCCTGGACGCGGCCGGCCTCGTGCCCCACATGGTCTTTCTCGTCGACTTCGTCGCGCGCGGCCTCGGCCGGGGCCTCGCCGTCGGTGCCGGCTACTGGGTGGTCTTCGGACTCGGCGCCATGGTGGGACCGGTCCTGGCGGGCCAGCTCGCCGATCGCATCGGATTCGCCCGCGCCGTGCGGCTGGGGTTGCTGGCTCAGGCCGCGGCGGTGGCCGCGCTCGTCGTGACGGCGAGCCCGGTGGCGCTCTTCGTGTCGAGCGCGATCGTCGGCGCGCTCGTCCCGGGGATCGTGCCGCTCGTGCTCGGTCGCGT
>Ga0209158_1001457_pt1 | contig 15811 bp, 15 predicted proteins | sample GraSoiAngelo_140_FD_185897 | JGI IMG/M metagenome (GOLD analysis project Ga0209158, IMG submission 185897) | Grasslands soil microbial communities from the Angelo Coastal Reserve, California, USA - 14_0929_12_30cm (SPAdes) (version 2) | ecosystem: Environmental > Terrestrial > Soil > Grasslands ...
TGGGCAGCTTTCCGTCGGCTCGCACGATCACTCTCGGCCGGAACCGGAGAAGCTCGCGACGCATCGTGTCCGCGGCGGCCGCGCTGATCGACCACAACCCGGACCGGCTGACCAAACAGCTGCGCGCTCCTCAAAGCGGACCGGCCGTGCAGATCTGGGAGTGCGCCGACGCGATCTCCGAAGCGTCGTCGATCGCGCGCGAGGCGGATAGCCTCGTGCACTCAGGAACCCCCCTTTCCTCGATCGCTGTCTTGTGTCGAACCAATGCGATCGCACGGCCGATCGCGGCAGCACTGGCGGCGCACGGCCTTCCACATGTCGTGATCGGCGGCCACGGTTTCCACGACCAGCCGGAGATCAAGGACCTGATCGCAATGCTGCGCGTGATTCGAGATCCCGGCGACCTGGTTGCCCTCGCTCGACCCGCGGCTGCCGCGCTGCAGCCCCTGCTCGAGCGTTTTGCCGTGGCGGCAAAGCAGCTCGATGTGCGCGATCTGTTTTTCGAACTGATGGAACAGTCGGGTTACGCCGGAGAGCTGCCGGGCGCGACAGCCAACGTGAGTCGGTTTGCGGAAAACATCGGCGAGTTCTGCGAAACGTCCACAGACCACTCGCTGGATGCCTTCATGCGGCGACTCGAGCTCGTCTTGCTGTCGGGCGAAGACGAAGCGCCGGCGCCGGTTGAGGCCAGCGATGCGATCCAGGTCATGACGATCCATCAGTCCAAGGGGCTCGAGTTCGACGCGGTGTTCGTTCCGGCGCTGGTCGAAGGGCGCCTGCCCCAGTCTTCGCGCTCGCCGAGGTTCGAGCTGCCGCCGGCCGTGCTCGAGCCGCTGGTCCGCGGCCGTGAGGACGTGATAGCCGAAGAGCGGCGGCTTCTCTACGTGGCGATGACCCGCGCCCGCCGGCGTCTCTATCTCACCCGCGCCACGCATTACGAAGGAGGCCGTCGTTGGAGGGAGAGCCGCTTCCTCAACGAGGTTCGCGAAGCCGGCCCGCGCGTCGTGGTCGAGACTCAGGTCGCGGCGGCCGCATCGCCACCCGCGCCGGCCGCCGTCAACGGTCACAGCGGCGACGTCCACCTTTCGTACAGCGCGATCAGCGCGTATCAGGATTGCCCGCGCCAGTACTGGTATCGCCACGTCGAGCGGCTGCCGGTTGTGCAGAGCGCGGAGGCGGTACACGGCGTCATCCTGCATGAGGTGCTGCGGCGGGCAGGCGAGCTCCGAAAGCAAGGCGAGTCGATCAGCGCGCCGCGCCTCAAGTCGATCCATGAGGACGTCTGGACGGAAACCTCATTTCCAGACCCGCGGCGAGCGCCTGCCTTCAAACGCAACGGAGCCGCTGAGCTGGAGGCATATCGCGTTCGGGGCGGTTTCGATCCCGTTCCGGTCTATCTGGAGCAGCCATTTGACGTCGCGGTCGACGGATGGAACCTCCGCGGCATCATCGACCGCATCGATCGGACGGGCGAGGGCTGGCGGATCATCGACTACAAAAGCGGCCGGCCCGTGACACGCCGGCGGCGGGACCTGCAGGTGGCGCTTTACGCCCTCGGCGCGACCGGCGCGCTGAAGATCGAGCCTCTGGAGCTCGAGGTCGTGTACCTGGCGTCTGGCGAATCGGTCCGGGTCGAAGGCGTCAGCGCGATCGTCCGCGACGCCGAAGTCGAGGGCAGCCGGGTGGCCGATGGCGTCAGGGCCGGGCGATTCGAGTCGCGACCCGAGCGGCGCCGCTGCCGTCTGTGTCCTTACCGGCTCGCGTGCACCGACGCCCTGTAGCGCGCGGCGAGCAGCAGACACTCGCGTGCAATGTCTGACGAAGCGTAGGGATGCGCCATGTCTTCAGCTTTGGCCGACATCTCTCGCCACGTCGGCCCGCCCTCGGCCATAACCCGCACCTCGTCGAGCAGGTCCGACTCCTTCGGCGCGAAGGCGCCGATGCGGGACTCGACGACGAAGTCGACGTTGGGCGATTCCTGTCCCGGCAAGAATCCCGTGATCACCAGCGGCAGCCCGGTGGCCAGGGCTTCCGCGATGGCGCCGGGGCCGGCCTTGGTAACGACGAGGTCGCACGCCCGCATCAGCTCGGGCATGTAATCCACAAAGCCCAGCACAAGCATGGGGGTGGAGGCTTCGAGCTCGGAGAGCCGACGCCGCAGCTTCTCGTTGCGCCCGCACACAACCACCAGCTGCCACGGATGCGCTTCCTGCGCAAGGTTGCGGACCTGCGTCGCGAGGTGGCCGACGCCCGCTGCGCCGCCTATCACGAGCACGGTGAATCGATGCTCGTCGAGCCCGAACCGCCTGCGCAGGGCCTGCTTCTCCCCTGGCGCCGGGGGCCGGAACCGGAGATCGACGGGCAGGCCGAGCAATTTCACGCGGTCGGCGGGCACACGCCGGCGCAGCGCAACCTTTCGCGCACCCTCGGTCGGCGCGACGACCAGGTCGGCCTGGCTGAAGGTCCATCCCCGGTGGAAGTCGACGAGGTCGGTGATCACCGTCATCAGTGCGCGGGGCCGGCTACTTTTCCGGATCGCCTGATGCGCGATGTGGTTCAAAAGCGGGTGGACCGAGAGCACCACGTCCGGGTCGTGCTGCCTGAGGAGCTGGAGCACGACCCTGCGCACGCCCGGTCCGAACACCGCGCGGATGGCGGCGAACGTGGGTTGGGTGTTGCTCGAGTGATAGACCGCGCCCCAGGCCGCCCGCGACCGCCGGATGACCGGCGAGTAGAGGGACGCGAGCCGCCGCACGATGGTGGGCCCCTGCCCGATAAGCGGATCGGCGACTGTGACGATGCAGGTTGGGTCGAGCAGCTTCAGCGCGTCGGTCAGGGCGCGAGCCGCGGCGCGATGCCCACCACCCGTGTCGCTGAAAAGAATGAGCACGCGCGGCGCGCCGCCGGCTGGGGTTGGATAGAGGGAGAAGGCTTGGGTTACTTGCGTCGCGCCGCGCCGCGGCGCGCGATCCATCGCATGTTGTACGTGGCCAGGAGGTACGTGATGAAGCCCATCGCGATGATCGCGATGCTCACCCAGAGGATGGTGCGCTTGGCCAGCTCACCCGGTGACAGCGCGCCTCCGCCCGGAGTGCGGTTCTGCTCGATTATGTAGGCGGCCAGGTCCTTGACGTCCTGGTCGGTGAGCTTGTTGTTGCCACCCTTGGCGGGCATCGGAGTCTGCTTCGGGTCGCCGGCCTGCGGCTGCCGGCCGTTGGCGATGATCTCGATCAGGAAGTTGGGGTCCAACGGGTTGGATACGCCGGGCAGCTTCTCGATCGGGTTCAGCACCGCGCCGATTCCGCCTTCGAGGCTTGCGCCGTGGCAGGTGGCGCAGTTCTGGGCGTAAAGGGTCGCCCCCTTCGTGGGATCTCCGGGCAGCGCGGTCGCCCCGCTCGCCGTCGAGCCACCCGAGGGCGACGGTGAGGTGTCCGCAAGGGTGGAGATGCCCGTCAGGATGAAGAAAGCCGGTATTCCCAGCGCCAGGAGGAGCCCTCTGGTGACTCGCATCTAGGCCAAATCATATCCAGCCGGTTTATCCATCGAGAGCCTGGTTCGGGCGGGAATACGGCCGAAGCTCGTACGTTTTAGCTCTTATGGGTTCCTGTTCGCCGGTCTCCCGTTCCAGTTTCTGCTGCGTCTCGAGACGCTGGCTTGACGCGAGATCGGCGTACCGTGGCTGAAGCGGACCTCCTGAGCTCCCACCGCACCGCACGGCGGGTCGCGGTCATCTCCATGCACACCTCGCCCACCGCGTCGCTGGGCCAGAACGCCAACGGCGGCCTCAACGTGTACGTACGCGAGATTTGCGCCGCGTTCAGCGACCGCGGCATCGCGAGCGACGTCTTCACCCGCAGGGGCTCCACAGACCCCGCCATGGAATCCCTAGCCCAGAACTCGTGCGTGATCTACCTCCCGGCCGGCCGGGGACTCGACAAGTACAGCCTCTACGACCAGGTGCCGGCTTTTGCGAACCAGGTCCTCGAGTTCGGTGAGCGAGAGGGCCTTGGCTACGACATGGTCTTCTCGCATTACTGGCTTTCCGGCGAGGTCGCATGTCTCCTACGGCCGCAAATGTCGGCAGGCTGGGCACACATCGCGCACACCCTCGGGTTGGTCAAGAACCGGACCCTCGCGGCCGGCGCTCATGCAGAGCCCGCGCTCCGAATTCGCGTCGAAGGGGAGATCTCCCGCCAGGCTGATCTCTTGATCGCATCAACAGGCGAGGAGGCCTCGGATCTCGTGCATGGCTACGGAGCCGATCCCGAACGCGTCGTCGTGGTCCCGCCTGGCGTCGACCTCTCCGTGTTCCAGCCGATCGACCGGGATGAGGCTCGGCGCAAGATCGGATACGGCCCGGGCCGGCTATTGCTTTTCGTCGGCCGCCTCGAGCGATTGAAGGGGGTCGAGGTCGCGATCCTGGCGCTTGCCCTGCTGCGCGACCGCGCCCATGACGACGTTCGACTGCTGATCCTCGGTGAAGACAGCAAGGACGGTGACGAGAGTGAGATGGAACGGCTCAAGGCAATCGCCACCGCGGCCGGCGTGCGGGACCGCGTCGATTTCCTCGGTTCGGTCGCGCACCACGAGCTGCCGTACTTCTATTCGGCCGCTGATGTTTGCGTGATGCCCTCTTACAGCGAATCGTTTGGACTCGTCGGTCTGGAAGCCCAGGCGTGCGGACGCCCGGTGGTCGGCTCAGGGGTGACGGGCTTGCGCTCAGTCGTGCGTGACGACGTCAGCGGTTACCTCATCGACTCCCATGACCCCGCAACATACGCGGAGCGGATCGGTCGCCTGCTCGACAATCCGGAGCTGGCCCAACAGATGGGCCGCCGGGGACGCCTACTGGCTCAGCGGTTCTCGTGGACGCGAACCGCCGACCGTCTGGAAGAACTGTTCGTCGGTGTCGTGGAGCGTGCTCAGGTTCGCGTCCAGGCCGGCGCCCGGCACGAGTAAGGAAAGGCCTGCGGGTCTTCTCGCGTCAGCGCCGTAGGCCTGGTGCCGTCGGCGTTCATCAGCCAGACCTGGTCGCGACTCAAGAAAGCGATCTGGTGACCGTCGGGCGATGAGACCGGCGAGGTCACGTCGAGTGGTTCTGACGGCAGCCCCAACGATAGGCTGAGCGCGGTAGGCGGCGCCACGACGTTGACCACAAACGCCTTGTGCAGCGCTCCGGTCGGGGTCGCCACCGTCGCGGAGAAAACCAGATGCGTCGAGTCCGCAAGCCAGGCCGGCCGGCCGATGTCTCCTGTCGTGAGCGTCGCCGTCGTCGAGGGCCCCGTCAGGTTGCGCACACGGAGGCTGGCTCCCTTTGGGTCCTGACGCAGGTACGCGATGCGCTTTCCCGCGGGATCCCATGCCACTCCGCTCACTGGGGCGGTGTCGATGGCGAGCTGGTAGCGGGCGTGGAGGCCGACGTCGTAACCCCAGACCTCATCGACGTTGGAGGTTGCGTGAATGAACGCGACACGCAATCCATCAGGCGCCACCGAAGCCTCAGCGACGTCCGTCGCGATGATGTCGTCGACTCCGTCCAGGGTCTGGCGGTGCAGGACTCCGAGGCTGTCGAGGTAGACGTAGCCCATGCCGGTCGCGAGGCTGCCTGCCCAGGTCGCCGTGAAGCTCAGCCCCGTGGTGGTGCCGCCCGGCGTGAAGTGCCACCACCCGCCGTTCTGATCCTCGATCAGGAGCGAGTCGCCGCCCGGCGACCAGTTGAACGTTCGCACGTCGCCCAGGTCGAACACCTGGCGCGGAAACCCCTCCTCATTCACGATCCACAAGCCGCCGGACGAGCCGTCGATGCCGTCGGTGGCGAATGCGATCCAGTGATGCAGCGGCTGCAGAGGGCCGGTGGTGAACGTGAGAGTCGCGTCGTGGCCCAGCTGGTTGCCGTCCACGTCGATGGCGGCGGTGTTGACGAGGACCTGGTAGTTGGTGTGCGGCGCAAGGAGCTGCGACGGGGCGATGATCGCGCGCTTTGCATCGGTCGGATCGAGACGTACATCGAATGGGACGGTGGGACTGATCGAGAGCGCGCTCTTCAGCGTGGTGGCGTCCATCGCGCGCGTGAAGTCGACCTTCAGATAAGCCGACGTATCGACGCCGCCGTCGCCGCTGGCCGGCGACGAGCCGGCGAGGTTGGGAGGAGCTTCAGTGGTGAAGCCCCAGTGGTGACGGAGCGTGTAGGTATTGCCGGCGAGGTCGCGATAGCCCGACTCGAGAATGACCTGGTATGTCGTCAAGGTGTGCAGCGTCGGATGGTGGTAGACGAGCTGGTGTCCGTTGACCCACTCGATGGACCCGCCGTTGGCCGGTGAGAGATGGAGGCGGGATTCCACCGATGCCCGGTCCACGTCGTGGTCGAAGGTGATGCGCACGGGTGCGGCCGTCGAAACGTCGATGGTGTTCCGCTGCGGCGAGTAGTCGACGATCTGGGGTGGGTCGCCGCCGCACGCGGAAAGGCCGAGGGCGGCGACCACGGCGCCCGCCGTCAGAATCGCGCACGGCTTCGCGGGCCCTCCCCGTTTGAAATGCGCTCTGCGCGCGCCCGGCGCTCCCATCGGCACCCTCCCCCGAGCCAAACCAACCTGGCGCGAGACTAGGCGAGAGAAGAACGAATTCCAACCCACCGTGTTAACGGTTTTACACGAACCGCCTAGAGGTGGGACTTGAGGCGCGCCCTCATCTCCTGCGCCAGCTGCTCCAGGCGCGAGGAATCCACGAACAGCAGCGAGATGCTGGGGATCTGGTCGATCGCGGCCTCGATGCCGGCGAGTGAGGGATCAGCGGCCCCCAGGATGTCTTTCACCTTGCGCGCCCTGTTGCCGAGGGCGTCCTCCGCCATCGCCTGCAGCTCGGCCACGATCGAGGCCCAGTCCAGCTGAGGTCCGCCCGACCGCGGCGGAGTGGTAGGCGCCACCGGCGTTGGTGCCGGCGTGAAGCCGGAGAACGAGCCGGTCGGAATCTGCGCCGTGGGCGGCTCCTGCGGCATCACCGATATCACCGGCAAGGTCGGGTTGGTCGCGGGCGCGGGTTCCGGCTGCGGTGCAGCCGCGGCGAAAGAGGATGGCGCCTGGCGAGCCCTTTGCCCGGAGACCACCTCTTCGACGTCCAGCGGCGGGTGCGGCGTGGAGTCCGCCGACTTGACCTCGATCATCGCATTGGGGTCGTCGCACAGCGCCAGCGCGCGGTCGGGCTTATCTGAGATGTCACGCGACTCACTCGTGTACGCGCCGGCGAGCTCGCCTGCGGCCAGGATGATGACCCCGGTCCCTGCGGCTGAGCGGATCATTACGCTCCCGCTCAGCTTGCGGTCGCTCAAGAAGTTCAGCAGCGCCTTCATGTCGACCCACCCGGCGTAGAGCTCCGTGTACATCGGCCGCGACACGGTGAGCTCATAGAGCCCGTCGATCAGCTCGGGCGATAGACCCACCACGTCGAGCACGCCGTGCCCCGCTGTGACGTCTTCGTTGAAGTGCTGGAGCGCGGACTTGCCGAGGACGAGGCTGCTCGCATCAGCGGCGCCGTCGTAAAGACACTCGAGGGCCGAGCCCTCGCGAAACAGGATCAGGCCTGACGCATCGTCCGTGAGGAGCCTCACGTATCCCGTGTAGCCCTCGCGCTCGAGCGTGGTGAGGAGGCGCGGAAAGTCCACGAAAGACGTTTTCAGCGAGTCGTAAAGGATCTGGCCCGCCGGGACAGGGATCGGCTCGCGGCCGTGCTTCGGCTGCGGGCGGTGCTTCACGCCACGTCTTGGCTGGGGGGCTTCCACCTTTCTCTCCGGTTCAGCATGCTCTTTTCGTTCGTTACGAGGCTCCTCCGTACGCTCCGCTCGTGGTTCAGGATGCGGTTCGGGCTTGTGCTCGGCAGCCGCGGGCTTCGGCGCGGACTCGGCCGCGTGGACAAGCTCAGGGATTCCAGCCCGGACCGTCTCGTCTGCCGGCAGCTTGGCCTTGGCATCGAAGTCGAAGTCGCCCTTGGTCCAGTGAAGGGCGTTGACGACAGCCTCGTCACCTGACTTGCCGTCACTCTGGGCGTGAAAAAGATGGCCGAACAGGAAGTACAGCGAGGCTGACTGCCCGTTCCCATTGCGGACGTTGAGGGTACCGGTGGACCGCTCGCCCTGAGCAGATTCGAGAAGCGATCGAAGGGGGGTTTCGGCCAGCGAGCCGTGGGAATGCAACAGTCTTCTCCTGAGATCGGCGCAGCCCGATCGAGAATTAAGAGAAAGTTAGTATAGGCATCGAGATCGCAGCAGCGCGTCCGGAGACTCCGGACTTCCCCTTGCCACCGCATCCCGCCCCGGCGCGCCTCGTACTCGTCCGCCACGGGCAGTCGACGTGGAACCACGAGCACCGAATCCAGGGCCAGCTCGACCCCCCGCTTTCGCCCGAGGGACTCCGCCAGGCCGAGCTCTTGGGCGCGCGCCTGGCCGGGCGCAAGTTTGCCGGCTTCTATGCCAGCGACCTGAAGCGCGCGTTCGATACCGCGCAGGCCGTCGGCGCCCTCGTCGGCGCCCAGCCCGAAGCGATGACCTCGCTGCGCGAGATCTATCTCGGCGAGTGGGAAGGCCGGCGTACAGAAGAGATCCAGCAGCGATTTCCTGAGGCGTGGGCCGCCTGGGCCGAAGAGCCGGATTGGGACGTGGTGCCGGGCGGCGAGGGCGCGGCGAACTTCGAGGCGCGGGTGGCGTCCGCGCTGGATGAGATCTTCAGTCGTCATCAACACGGCGAGGTGCTCGTCGTGACACATGGTGGCGTGATCCAGGTCGCGCTCCAGCGCGTCGTCGCCAGACCGAGCCGCGGCCTGTTTCCATTCAAGATCCAGAATGCGTCCATCACCGTGCTCGAGAAACGGGATGGCCGAATGTTGGTTGGCGGGGTCAACGACATCGCGCATCTCGAGAATGCGCTCGTCACCGAAATCGGTCCCGGATGAGCAGAGAAGCGGAACGCTGGGACCACGACCTCGATGAGCGCGCAACGCCGGCGCCGTTGCTGCAGACATGGGCATGGGGTGAGGTGCAGGCACGCGCGGGATGGACCGTCGAACGTATGCAGTCGAGCACAACTGGAGCGATGGCCAGCGTGCTCGTCCGCAAAGTTGGGCCGGCGCGCGAGGCATACGTTCCCCGCGGTCCGGTACCTGCGACTCCGGAGGCGATCGATTCGGTGGTGGATTGGGCGCGAAAGTCAAAGATGGCGCGACTTGTGATCGAGCCTGAGGCGCCGGAAGACTTCGGCGAGGTGCTGACCGAGAAGCACTTCAAACGGGTGGCGCCAACGCAGCCTCAGCACACGCGGATCCTGAAGCTGCTGCCGCCCGATCAGCTGCTGCCGACGTTCCGTCACGGCCGTCGCTACAACATCCGGACGGGGATCAAGCGGGGTGTCGTCGTGGAGGTAGGCAGGCATGGCGATGTCCTCGCCAAGCAGTCGGCCGCAGTCGAGCGGCGCGCCTCGATCCGACTCCCCGACCGGGGTTACTACAATCTGCTCCTCTATCTGCTGCCGTGGTGCCACACCTACACGGCCTATGCGCCAGAAACCCGCCAGCCGCTGGCGAGCGTGCTCGTCGCCCGTCACGGCGGCCGCGCCTACAGCCTCTTCGCCGGACGCAGCGGCCGTCAAAGTGAGCTCATGGGCAACGACCTTGCATGGTGGTCGGCCATCTCCAGCGCGGCGGAAGCCGGGTGCATCGACTTCGACTTCTGGGGGATCCCGCCGCCCCATGCCCGACCAGGTCATCCCCTGGAGGGGATCGGCCTTTTCAAGTCGGAGTTCGGCGGTGAGGAGGTCGCATACGTCGGGAGCTGGGAGCTGGTGCTTTCGGCCGCCGGCGCGAAGCTGATCGCCGCGGAGCGTAAAACGAGAGCCTACATTCGGGGCTTGAAACGCAACATTCCCTAACAATCCTTCAGATCGATTAGGATTGTTCTATGGCTGTGGCGGAGTCCGTCCGTAAGGTCCTTGTGGTGGAGCCGGACACCACGACTCGTCGCGAGATCAAGCTGGTTTGTGAGCAGGACGGATACCAGGTCGTCGAGGCCGACGCCGGTTCCGAGGCGTTGCGCCAGGTCGAGTCTTCGCGACCAAGCGTAGTCCTGCTCGAGGTGACGCTGCCCGACGCGGCGGGTTTCGATGTGTGCCGCGAGCTGCGCAAGGTGGACCCCGCTGTGCCGGTGATCATGATGAGCTCCAGGTCGGACGAGATCGACGCTGTGGTCGCGCTCGAGATCGGCGCTGACGACTACGTCACCAAACCGCTGCGCCTTCGCGAGCTGGTCGCTCGGATGGCCGCGCATCTGCGACGCGCCCGGCTGGAGAACGCAGAGGCGATGCGCAGCCGCCTGGAGTTTCGCGACCTCGTCATCGACGTCAACGAGCGCCGTACCTACAAGTCAAACAAAGAGGTGGAGCTGACCCATACGGAATTCGACCTGCTGACATTCCTCGCCAGCAACGCCGGCAAGGTGTTGAGCAGGGAGAAGATCCTGAACTCCATCTGGGGTTATGAATACCCGATCGAAACGCGCGTCATCGACGTCCACATCAGAAACTTGCGCCGCAAGATCGAGACGCAGCCCTCGCGTCCTTATTACATCCTGGCTGTCCCGGGTATCGGCTACCGCTTCACAAACGCGCGCCCGTCTTAACTCCGAGCTCGTCCAGGGACTGAATCACAAACGGTCGCTCCGCGATGCGCGGATGCGGAATCACCAGGTCGCGGTCGTCGACACGCCTGCCGGTGAACAGCAAGATGTCTACGTCGATGACGCGCGGTCCCCAGCGCCGCGTCCTGGTGCGCCCCCCCTCGCGCTCGACTTCTTTGGCGGCCTTGAGCAGCCGTCGAGGCGTGCCCTGCCATTCACCCTCCACCACCTGGTTCAGGAATCGAGGCTGGTCCAGGACGCCCCAGGGCTCGGTTTCGATGACGCTGCTTTGCCGAAGGATGCGGACCCCCTTTTCACGCAGCCGCCTGCGGGCCGCGCTCAGGTTGCGCAGCCGCGGGCCGAGGTTCGAGCCGAGGCCCAGGTAGACCTTCGTCACCGCATGCGGTCGGCGACACGAGCCGCTCGAACCATCTGGAGGACGTCATGCACCCGGACGATGTCGGCTCCGCGCAGCACCGCGGCGACGACGGTGGCCATGGTCCCCTCGAGCCGGTCGCTCGCCGGAAGGTCGAGCAGCTTGCCGATGAACGACTTGCGTGACGTGCCGATGAGGATGGGGTGGCCGAGCTCCTTCAGCTCATCGAGCCTCTGCATCACCTCCCAGTTCTGTTCGGCGGTCTTGCCGAAACCTATCCCGGGATCGACGATGACCTTCTCCTTCGGCACGCCGGCGGACACCGCGCGCGAGGCGGCCACCGCGAGGAATCGCATGATCTCGTCCATCAGGTCACCCGGGTAGTCGGTGCCGTCCTGGTTGTGCATGACGACAATGGCGCACCCATGCCTCGCGGCCAGGTCTGCGATCGCCGGCGACCTGGTCAGTCCCCAGACGTCGTTGACGATCGTGGCCCCTGCCGCCACCCCCACCTCTGCTACTTCTGCCTTGTACGTGTCGATCGAGACGGGCACGTCCGCCTCGCTCGCCAGGCGGCGCACCACCGACTCGACGCGCGCGATCTCTTCGACCGCCGTCACTGGCACGTGACCAGGCCGCGTCGACTCGCCGCCTACGTCGACCATGTCCGCGCCCTCGCGAACCATGCGAAGGCCCTGCTCGACTGCCGCCACGACATCGTCTCCCAGGCCGTCGCCGCTGAACGAGTCGGGAGTCACGTTGACGATGCCCATCACATAGGTGCGTGAGCCCCACTCGAAACGGCGCCCCCCGATTTCAGCAACCATGACGCGACTATTCTCAGCGACATGCGGCTTGACGAGCTCGCCAGAGGCGCTGGTGCGGTGCTCGAAGGCGACCCCGAGGTGGAGATCACGGGGATCGCCTACGACTCGCGCCGCGTCAGTCCCGGCGACCTCTTTGTCGCGGTCCATGGCCTCCACGTGGACGGCCATCATTACGTCGGCGACGCCGTGGCGAAGGGCGCGGCTGCGATCGCGCTCGAGCGCAGGGTCGAGGTCCCCAAAGGCGTCTCGGTGCTGCGGATGCCGTCAACACGGATCGGCCTCGCCGAACTTTCGGCCGAGTTCTACGGCAGGCCATCGCGCCGCCTCAAGCTGGCTGGGGTCACCGGGACAGACGGCAAGACCACCGTGACGCATATGGCCGAACATGTCCTGCAGGCGAGTGGCGTGGTGGCCGGTGCGATGAGCACGGTCGCCTTCAAGGTCAGCGGTCGCGAGGTCGACAACGTCAGCGGCCAGACCACGACCGAAGCCCCCGACGTCCAGGCCTGGCTCGCACGGATGGTCGAGGCAGGCGCCGCGTGCGCGGTCATCGAGGCGACCTCCCACGCGCTGGTGCAGGAGCGTGTGCGCGCGTGCGATTTCGACATCGCCGCTTTCACCAACGTCGGCCACGATCACCTCGACTACCACGCGACGTGGGAGGAATATCTCGAAGCCAAGGCGCGTCTCATCGACCTGACGGCGCGCGCCGCGGACAAAGGTGTCGAAAAGACTGCGGTGCTGAATCGCGACGACCCCAGCTACGAGCACCTGGCCCGTAGGCCGATCCCACGTCGCTGGACCTACGGCATGACCACGGCGTCAGACCTGCATCCGCTCGATCTCGCGATCACCGGTTCAGGCTCGCGATTTCGTATGAAGACGCCGCTCGGCGAGACCGACGTCACGCTCAACGTGCCCGCTCGTTTCAACATCTACAACGCGCTCTGCGCGGCCGGCGTCTGCCTCGCGCTGGGTGTGGCGGTGGAGGATGTTGGGCGCGGCCTGGCCGGTTTCGAAGGAGTGCGAGGACGTCTCGAGCCGGTCGATCTCGGCCAGGACTTTCGGGTCTACATCGACTTTGCGCACGCAGCCGGATCGCTCGCCAGTGCTCTGGCCGAGCTCCGTCCATTTACGCGAGAGCGCCTGATCGTCGTCTTCGGCTCGACCGCAAGATCTGACCACGACCGTCCAGGCATGGGCCGAGCCGCGGCCGAGTTCTCCGACTTTTTCATCATCACCACCGACGACCCGTTGAGTGAGGACCCGTCCGAGATCGCCCGCGACGTGCAGGCCGGCGCCGAGGGCAAGGCGCCGGGTCTCGATTTCGAGGTCGTGATCGACCGCCGCGCCGCCATCCGCCGTGCGATCGAGATCGCCCGGCCTGGTGACACGGTCCTCCTGGCGGGCAAGGGGCACGAGCGCTCGATGCGGACGGCGCGAGGCTCAGAGCCCTGGGACGAACGGGCCGAGGCGGAAGCCGCGATCCGCGAGCGACTCGCCGTCAGCTGACCCTAGCCGCCGCCGACCATACGGACGATCTCGACCTGGTCGCCGTCGCTCAGCGTCACGGATGCATAGGACGCGCGCTCGATGATCTCGCCATTGTGCTCGACCGCCACGGCACGCGGGTTGACCCCTAGCTGTTCGAGATAGGCGAGCAGCGGTATCGCCTGATCAAGCTCGACTCGCTTGCCGTTGACCTGGAGCGCGATCATTCGAACAGGCCTATCGCGGCGTAACCGGCGGCTCCGGCGAGCTGGCATTCCTCGATCCGGTCCTCGGTAACGCCGCCTATCGCCAGCACAGGAATGCGAACCCCGCGCGCGACTCGAGCGAGCGCCTCGACTCCAACCGCGTCGCCGCCCTGGTGGGTCGCGCTCGGCCAAACCGGTCCGAAGATCACATAGTCCGCACCCTCTGCTTCCGCTGCCCTGGCGCCTTCGAGCGAGTGGACGGAGCGTCCAACCAGCCTTTCGCCGATGAGGGTGCGTGCATCGTGCGTCGAGATGTCGCGCTCCGGAAGATTGACGCCCGCCGCGCCGCAGGCGATGACCAAATCGCAGCGCGAGCTGATCACGACCGGGACGGTCGAGGAACCGACCAGCGCTGACGCCTCCCGCTCCAGGTCGACGGTGTGAAAGCCAGGCGCGCGCAGCTGGAGGATGGTCGCTCGGGGCGCCGCTCGGAGGCCGGCTTCCGCGCTCGAAACGATTGCCATCGCTACCGGCCTTGCTAGTTCGGTCGCGACACGCCCTCGGTGGGGGAGCTCGGGCTGGCCTGCGGGCGCTTCGGGATGCGGCCGGCGAGGTAGGCCTTGCGCCCCGCGTCGACGCCCCCCTTGATCGCTTCGGCCATGAGCGCAGGGTCGCCGGCCAGGGCGATCGCGGTGTTGACCAGGACGGCGTCCGCACCAAGCTCCATCGCCAGCGCCGCGTCAGAGGGCACGCCGATCCCCGCGTCGACGACGACTGGCACGCGCGCCTCTTCGATGATGATGCGGATCTGCTCCATGGTCTGGATGCCCTGGCCCGATCCGATCGGCGAGCCGAGCGGCATCACGGTCACTGCTCCAATCTCTTCGAGCTTGCGAGCCACCACCGGGTCGGCGTTGATGTACGGCAGCACCTGGAAGCCCTCAGCGACGAGGACCCGAGCGGCCTTTAGCGTCTCCTCGGGGTCGGGGAAGAGGTAGCGCGGGTCCGGGATCACCTCGAGCTTCACCCAGTCCGACAGGCCCATCGAACGGGCCAGCCGGGCGATGCGGATTGCCTCGTCCGCGGTCCGGCATCCGGCTGTGTTGGGCAGGATCCGGTAGCGCTTCCAGTCGATCACGTCGAGGATTGTTTTCTTCTTCGGATCGTCGAGGTCAAGGCGGCGAAGTGCGACGGTGACCAGCTCGCAGCCCGAAGCCTCGAGGGCGGAGACCATCGATTCGTCGGTTGGATACTTGCCCGTCCCGATGAAGAGTCGCGAGCGCAGCTCGACGCCGGCGACGACCAGCGGATCGGCATGCGTGAGGGTTTGCACGGGGCAAAGCTTACCGGGGCTTTGGTGGGGGACCCCACCAGCCCCTCCGGCGCTGCGCGCCACCTCCCCATAGATGGGGAGGAGCCTTTACTCCTATAGCTCCTGCTGCAGCAACAGGGTTCGGTCGCGGCCGTACGTCAGGCGCTTGATGGCGTCGTCCACGGTCAGCCACAGAAGCTTGTCGACCTCGATGCCCGGCTTGAATCGACCGCCGCGCACGTCCATCACCCAGTAGCACGCGACCTTGTCGCGGCCGCGCCGGTCCACGTACGCCGTGCAGCCAAGCGGTCGGACGAGGTCGCAGCGGAGCCCGGTCTCCTCGCGCACCTCGCGCAGTGCGCAATCTTCGGGGCTCTCGTCGGGCTCGATCTTGCCCTTCGGCAGCGTCCAGTCGTCGTAGGCGGGACGGTGGATGACCGCGATCTCGGTTTCACCAGACCGCGACTTGCGAAGCACAACACCGCCTGCGGCTCTGATCACGCTTACTTCCGCAACCTCAAGGATCTTTGTTGCCACCGTTGCTCCTTCGTAGGCTGAAACGTTTGGATTCCGCTCTAAATTTCCCGCCGGCGGTCTAGCGAATGTCGCCAGTTTACCGATGCCGCGCCGGAATTCAAACGTTCTTTGCGCGGAGTAACAGCTAACCGCGAAGACCGGCCGTGTGCAGTATGGCAAACGCGATCCACGCCATCGCCCCGGAGGCAGGAATCGTCACGATCCACGCGAGCGCGATATTCGCGCCGAGTCCCCAACGCACGGCGGACATCTTTCGGCTTGCACCGACGCCGATCACTGACCCGGTGACGACGTGCGTGGTGCTCACCGGAAGGCCAATCACAGTGGCCGCTTGAATAACGGTCGCGCCCATCACCTGCGCGGACAATGCAGTTACGGGTTCGAGCTTGAGGATGCTCCAGCCCAACG
>Ga0209158_1001470_pt1 | contig 15706 bp, 14 predicted proteins | sample GraSoiAngelo_140_FD_185897 | JGI IMG/M metagenome (GOLD analysis project Ga0209158, IMG submission 185897) | Grasslands soil microbial communities from the Angelo Coastal Reserve, California, USA - 14_0929_12_30cm (SPAdes) (version 2) | ecosystem: Environmental > Terrestrial > Soil > Grasslands ...
AGACGACCTCGAACCCAAAATAAGCCGCTGCCAGCGAGAGAGCAAGGGAACCTACAGGCTTCAATCCAAGGAAAGAATCTCTGTAGGGAGGAAGCAAGTTTAGCCTTGACGCACCCAAGTCTCGGATTCCCTTCAGAATGCTATAGTAGACCCAAAAGAGAGACGACAGCACGAGCGCCGTGGAGAGGAATATAGTGAGACTTGCGACAAAGAAGGCAAGTTCCCCTTGGAACGTAACGGTTCCGGTTTGAGTCTGCAGAGATTGTTGCGCAAAGGAATTCGGGAGTAGACTCGCCAATAGGCCGGGCACCAAGTTAAACTCTGCAAGAAGTATCGCGGCCATCAACGCCCAGGCTAGGAGTTGAGGTCTTAATGCCGAAACCCTTCCAAACAGTTTGTGAAACTCTTCCTCTCCCCCAGCCAGCAGTCCAGTTAACTGACTTTCCGTTTGCAGAAGCTTTTGTCGCATGTATCGAGGAGCGTAGAAGAGATATGGTACGACGAGGCCTGTCACGGCATTTTGAGGTACTAGGGCGACGTCCAATGACTTCTGAATCGAGCTCGACTCGACATACTCAGCAATGAATGACGGCAAGATGCCAACCAAGAAGTAGCCGAAAACGATGCATCCTGCAACATAGGGGAGATGCAAAGCTAGAATAAGTCTCTCCGGCAGGGTTGGATCTTCAGGTTTCAAGTCCGCGTTTGAAGGTCACTCTTGACCAGTTAATATCGGCACCGTCGACAGCGCAAGGTTCACCGACGTTTGTCTAGCGGGCTCATCAGTGAGAAGGAAACGATCGGTAGGAAAATTCGGCTTTGAGGCTGATCACTCTGAATTCTTTTTCAACCATTCCGGAATTATGACGGCCCTCATCAATTCCTGAAGAGTGACACCCCTCTCGTTCGCAATCCGTTCAAGTCTTCGAAAAGCTGACTCCTCGAATGATTGCATGAATTTCCTGTTGTTGCCAGTTAACAAAGCCAGGCTCCTCAAGTCGAGGAGTGAACAAAAGACTTCCTGAGTTAATGAAGCCGGACCCTTTCTAACGTAACAATCTTCAGTTTTTCTCAGTCGGGACTGGCTTTGCGAGACTAAAAAGAAGAAAGGATGCGGCTATTCTACTTATCCCTCAACAATCCCTTCTCTATAAGATAGGACTCCTCCAAGGCTCTGACAAGACGAAGTAGAATACTGTTGACTGGAGTTTCGACGTGATGTTTCCTCCCATACTCGACGAGAATTGCATTCAATTGTCCTATCTCAGTCCGTCGTCGCGATTCAATATCCTGAAGCATAGACGACCGATTCTGAGCAGTTGCGTGAAGGATCCGGGTTGCAAATCCGATTAGACGGCTCGCATCCAAAACTATTCCTTCAGCGGCCCCAATTCTGGACCCCTCTTCGATCGCTTCTCTCATGATCGTCCGGAGATCCTCAGATTGTCCTAACTCGCCGTTCCTCAAACGCGTTAGTGCTGACAGCGGGTTAATCGCGGAATTCACAATTGCTTTCTTCCAAATGACAACTCGAATGTCCCTGGTTGGTCTTGCAGGCAACCCGGCCTTGCTCAGAATTCGTCCAATCTGGTTGCACCTTTCCGATTCTCTACCATCGTATTCGCCCAACCAAGTCTGCCCATGCCCAGTATGAACAACCAATCCGGGTTTCGCCATCAAAGCGGCCTCGGTGGTCGAACCGACAATCACACTTGTCTTGCCCAAGTGACGTGCCAATGTCTCATAGTTGCCCAGACCGTTTTGCAAAGAGAGCACAATGGTTCCCCGATCCACTCTACCTCGATACTTTCGCGCCACGTCCAGCGTGTCGTACGCTTTCACAGTAACCAGTACAACGTCCTGCCCCCGCAGGTCTCTCGGAGGAGCACCAATGGGAATCGTTGCTCGAGTGACCCTGCGACCTTCCTGAACTCTAGCGCTGTTTCTACGGACGGCTCTGACGATGTTCCGATTCCGATTGTATAATGTAACCTCGTTCCCAGATTCGTGCAAAAGTGTCCCGAACAGGATGCCAATTGAACCTGCACCAAGAACGGCTATTCGCAAATTGGTAGACCTAGGACTTGCGTCTGGCCACGAGTCTTGCGCGTTGATCGTCGTCCATTTTGAAGACGTGTTGAGGATCCGGAAATGCGCCGGAGCGGACCTCGTCAGTGTAACGCGTCAAAGCGTCCTTGACATTCGTCGCCAAGTCTGCATATCTCTTGGCAAATTTTGGCACAAATTTCGGATACAATCCTAGAATGTCATGCAGTACGAGCACCTGACCGTCACAATACCGGCCAGAGCCGATTCCAATTGTTGGTACCGAGACGTTCTCGGTTACAAGTTTCGCGGCTTCTTCCGTGACCATTTCCAAAACGATCCCGAACACACCTGCCTCTTCCAATGCCTTCGCGTCCCTCACCATCTTCTCTCCCGCATCTGCGGTTCTGCCTTGGACCACGTAGCCTCCATGAAGTGTTGCAGTTTGGGGTGTCACTCCGATATGTCCCAGAACAGGTATTCCAGCAGTAACTATTGCTTTGACTGTCGGAGCCATTTCCTCACCTCCCTCGATCTTCACTGCCTCCATCCCGCCGTCCTGGATGAACCGTCCCGCGTTCCTGACAGCCTCCAATTTCGAGACTTGGAATGTTAGGAACGGCATATCCCCAATCAACAAGGGGTGACTTGCTCCACGCTTGACCGCCCTTGCCACAGGTATCATTTCGTCCATTGTAACCGGGATTGTATTGTCATACCCAAGGACGACCATTCCGTACGAGTCCCCTACGAGGATCGAGTCAACCCCAGCCTGATCGGCGAGCATTGCCGTGGGATAATCGTAGGACGTAACCATGACGATCTTATGTCCGTCTCGTTTCATCTTCGGAAAGTCCACTACCCGGATTTTACGCCGTGTCTGGTCACTCGTTTTTTCGCTCATGCTCCATTCCACTCGTTTAGGTAACTCGTGATCTCTTTCACTGCCATAATGAGGTTCTTTTCATTGTTGAAACCACTAACTATCCTAACTAGTCTCCTCTTGTTGTAACGCTTCAGACGACGAACCTGCCGATTCAATAGCGGAAGCGCTCTCGTGACATTATCCACAATCGTTACGTTCGCAGAACGAGATGTCCTAGATAATGGGTTCAGATCCACGGCTATCACCTTCTTCCCCATCCTACGCAGCGCTGATGCCCGATCACCGTCCTCAAGCGGGACAAACACAACGTCCGCCTCTCCTATCCCGGACGGGTCAATCTTTCGACGCATGCTCTCTAGACCAGGAACTATGCTCGACGCTTTCTTGCCAACGCCGAGAACCCGTAACGCCCCAGAACGTCTGAGAGTCCGTGCAATCCTCTTCTCCCTATCACTTCCACGGTGAAACAAGTTCACCTCGACATCTCCGCCCACGGCTCGGGCGAGTTTCACGAGGTCGCTAGGGACAAGAGCTGCCGTGTTTCCGTTGACGGATATCACAGGTTTCTCAGCAGTTAGAAGGAGCGCCGCTGCGGCTTCGATCGCCTTCTCTGCTGAGTGTCCTGTCTTCTCGCCCAGAATGTAATCAAACGCCTCTCCTCTTCCGTGGGCAATCAATCCTTCTGGAACAACAATACCTGACCTGTTACCCTGAACCAGTTGCTCTCTTGTCTTGAGAGACAGGTACCGCGGATGGCTCCGTGGAATGATCAAACCAGCCTCGCTCCCCTGTAAGCTACCTTACTCACAACGGGTTTCAACCGAGCTTCGGCCAATGCCTTCGACGCTTTTCCGACAGACTCCTCGTCAACAAGGCAGAACAATGATTCGCCAAGCATCATCATACTTGACATGAATCCTTGACTCGCAAGATACCTCATCGCGTGATCAAGCCTAGCGCTCTTGAGCGACAGACATTCGGTGAACCTTCTCGAAAGCTTGACAAATCTCTCGCTGTCTGGCTTCTGGAGAAATCGTGAAACGAGATTCTCCGCACAGGAGTTTACTCGATCACTCAAACTAACATTTCCGAGAACTCTCGTCTTCCGGAATGGTCCAAAGCTACCTGAGACAACTCGCGACTCCTGCCCAAACCTAAACCGTTGGGTTGAGCCAATGCCTGGAGCACCAGGTTTCAACCGTACCACAACTCCTCCGGTGAACTCCGACGCCACTGTCCCAAGTCCAGTTCGAGCTTCCACTTCTGCCACGTGTGCGATTTGGGCCGCTTCGAGCCGTTTGAGAGGCTGGCCAAGGTTTTCATTAGTTGCGAATGCTAAGCTCAACGCCCCTGCGCCGCTAGTCCCGTAACCGCATCCGACTGGTAATTCGCTCGAATGGGACACCCTAGCGCTGAATGTTCCGACCTTCTCTCGGAACTTCCGTAGGACGATTCTCGAAACAACTGCTCGTTCGAGCGGTCTCCCATTCAGAAGGATCAAATCTTTGCGATGAGAACTCGGATTCAGTGTTACGCGAGTTGTAACCCCCTGCTCGACACAAATTCCTGTTCCTGTTGATCCGATCCGATTAGCATCCTTGAAGCCGTCGTGTATTCGGAAGAAGCCTGTAATCTGGCACGGTGAGAATGCAACGCTCGTGCCTGCCATCCAGCGACTCTTTCTCCGCTAGACGAGACGTACGGGTTGGACTTCATAGCTTCCCGGCTATTCTCAGTTTGACTCTAAAGACTACGTATCTACCCTTATGACCGCCCGGAGGAACTCTTCTGTTATCATTTCTCTGGCTTGTATATCCCGCTGACCCATTGAGTCTCCCCCCTCAAAATACAATTCCATTCTGATTTGATACTTAGTCACGAGGGTTTATCCAACAGATCTGGCAGATTAGTAGTATGTTGAGGTCTCGCCATGTCCAACGAACTCTTGAGGACCTTCGACCCTACCTTGCGCCACTCATTGTCCTATTACTAGTATCACTGTTGGCCATTCCGATAACGCTGATCGTTCCTCTTCCCATCAAGATCTTGGTTGACAGCGTTCTCGGTTCCCAGTCATTGCCCAGATATCTCACAATTGTTGTAGGATCGCAAGTCTCCAAAGGGTTCGCGATATGGCTCGCAATCAGTATGCTCTTGGGTACCGCAGTTCTGACTTGGCTGCTGAACCTGGTGAATGTCTGGTACAGCAGCAAAGTTGGAAATCGGATGACGCTTGACGTTCGGGCACGCTTGTTTCGACAGATGCAGCGTCTCTCGATCGCTTACCATGATACTATGGGGGCTGCAGACTCAGCATACCGTACACTAAACGATGCCCCGATGCTGCGTTCGTTCGGAATCGATAGCCTGATTCCCCTAGCAACTTCTATCCTAACACTTGCGGCAATGATTCTTGTTATGGTTTACCTGGACTGGCAGCTTGCTCTGATCGCTTTGCTCGTCTCTCCTTTGATGTTTGTTCTTACGTTTGTTTTTCGGCCCCGGATTCGGGCCGGGTGGCGAAGGTTTAGGGCCTCGGAGAGTGCCGCTATGGCAGTTGCTCAAGAGAGCCTAGGTGCCTCCAGACTGGTGAAGTCGTACGGTCAGGAGGAGCGGAAGAACGAGCAACTCGTCTCTCACTACAATGATAGTCTCACTGCACAACTCAAAGTCCAGGTGGACGTCGCGTTCTACAGTCTACTTGTGGGCGTTGTGACAGCTGCCGGTCTAGCGGCTGTGCTCTACATAGGCATCGGGCACGTTCAAGCAGGCATCCTGTCCCTCGGTAGCCTTCTGGTTGTGAACTACTACGTGACTCAGCTCTATGGTCCCCTCAGGAATGTGGGACAGTCAATACTGGACATTCAGATGTCCATGACCGGAATTGAGAGGTATCACGTCGTACTAGACGAGAAACCCGACGTGCCTGAGTCACCGAATGCGCTTCCACTCGTCAGAGCTAAGGGCAAAATCGCCTTCCAGAAAGTATCATTCGAATACACAAAGGATCATGATGTACTCCACGACGTATCCTTCGAACTACCATCCGGCAGTCGTCTCGGCGTTGTCGGTCCCACTGGCTCAGGCAAGACCACGCTGTCCACCCTACTCCTTCGCCTCTTTGACCCGACCGAAGGCGTGATCACTCTGGACGATATCGACTTGAAAGACTACAAGCTGGCCGATCTTCGAAACCAGTATGCAGTGGTTCACCAGGAGACGGTTCTTTTCTCGACGACGGTGGCTGAGAACATTCGCTTCTCAAAGCCCAACGCAACCATGGTCGAGGTTATTGCAGCATCAAAAGCCTCGAAAGCTCACGACTTCATTACAAATCTACCAAACGGATATGACACTCTGGTCGGTGAACGGGGAATGAAGTTGTCTGGAGGAGAGCGCCAACGCATATCACTAGCTCGCGCATTTCTCAAGAACGCTCCCATCCTTGTACTCGACGAGCCTACCAGCTCATTGGACATTCATACTGAATCAGCGATCCTCGATACGATTCAAGAGCTGATGAAGGGCAGAACTACCTTGATGATCGCCCATCGTCCAAGCACTCTGAGGGATTGTAATATGATTCTGGTGCTCGATGATGGCAGAGTGAGTCAAATGACCACCGAAGTCGAATCGGTAATCTCCGGCATGAACGCTGTCGGCGTACAGTCATGACTCATGCTCAATCGGTCAAACCATGTCTTGTCTGAAGACGATTTCCTTAGTATGAATGCAGAATTTTGGGCCGATTTCTAGCTCAAGCGATTAGAACCGACTCAAGGCTATTTAGCCTGTCCTTGCCCCTCCTCTTTCAATCACCTGGTTGGGACGCGATATGAAACAGTGAAGGGCCTGATACTAGCTGGAGGATTTGCAACTAGACTCCGGCCTTTAAGCTGTTCAAAGCCCAAACTGCTCTTCCCTATAGTGGGTGTACCCCTAATCGATGTAATGCTGGACTGGATGAAGCCGGCCGGTGTCACCGAAGTTATCCTTGCAGTCAACCACCTCGCCGACCGTATGCGAAAAGAGATCGGTGAGAAAAGAAGAGGACTCGACGTTCTATATTCGATCGAACCCGAACCTCTTGGAACTGGGGGCCCACTAAGATTGGCTAAGAACCTCCTCGGTTCCGACGAGCCATTTCTAGTAATCAATGGAGACATCGTCAGCAATCTTGACCTTCGCAAGATAGTCAAGGCGCACGAGGACAACGACCACATCGAAGCAACTATTGCGCTTGTGGAAGTACCTGACCCATCCCATTATGGCCTTGTGCGGATGGATAAGGATCGGAGGATCAAACAGTTTGATGAGAAGACCAAGAACGTCGATGGATCTGGAGTGGTGAATGCTGGAGTGTACATACTTAGCCCGGAAGTACTAGAAAAGATACCGAGTAGTGGAATGGTGAGTATCGAACGGCAGGTCTTTCCAAAGCTCGCGAAGGACAATCTCATGCAAGGCTGGGAACACCGGGGAGGATACTGGTACGATGTTGGCAAAATTCCTGATTATGTTCGCGTAAATAGAGAGTTGCTCGAACAATCTGACGCCACAAATAGAGCAGGAAAGGAAGGCCCGACCTATGTTGGCAGAGGGTCAGTCATCGAGCAGAGCGCTCAAATCGGTGCATACAGCATATTGTCGGACAAAGTAACAGTGAAGTCCGGGTCGAGAATCAGAGATTCGATAGTATTCGAAGAAACCCTTGTAGAAGAGAAATGCCAGATTGAAGGCTCAATTGTAGGAGAACGTGTTCGACTAGGAAGAGGAGTCCGTCTTGGTCCCGGCTCATTGGTCGCTGGAGAGATATCCATCCCAGCAGGCCGAACTTTCGGTGAAAACTCAGTCGTCCTAAACGCTTGATCGAGTGGAAGGTATGACAAAGGTAGAACAGGCGGCATTTCCGACGACAAGTAGGCTGTTCGGAACCAACGGAATCAGAGGTGTAGTCGGCGAGGAGATCAATATTGACCTAGCCTACCAAGTTGGAAGCAGCATAGCCACACTCTTCAAAGGCCACCCGATACTCCTCGGAAGAGACGGACGAGTCTCGGGTCGAATGATCATTGAGGCCGTAGCCTCCGGACTCTTGGCACAGGGGAATGACGTCCAAGACCATGACCTCATCACCACGCCAGCCCTGCAATACCTAGTCAGGATCTCGAATGGGGGAGCCGGAGTTATCGTCACAGCAAGCCACAACCCACCAGAGTATAACGGGTTCAAGGTCATTGACACAGACGGAGTCGAGATTCCCAGGGAGAAAGAAGCGGTTGTTGAGGATATGGTCCAGAAAAATCACTGGACGTTGTCCAGTCAACCTGGCCGTAGAATCAAGCAAGACCGGATCGATATCTACCTAGATGCGATCTCGAGGCATCTCGAAGGATTAGATCCGGACCTATTCAAGCGCTTGACTGTGGTCGTCGATGTAGGCAACGGAGTATCAGCCCTTACCACGCCAGTTCTACTCCAACGGTTGAGTTGTAGAGTTGTTGTTATCAATGGAAACATTGACGGCACCTTTCCCGGTCGACAATCCGAGCCTCGTCCAGAAAATCTCAACACCCTCTCGAAAGCGGTCCTACAGGAGAACGCGGACCTGGGTATTGCCCATGACGGAGACGGGGACCGTGCGATTTTCGTAGACGAAACAGGGGCAATTCATTGGGGCGACCGTAGCTTCGCCCTTGTCGAAGATATGATCCTATCCGAAAAGCCAGGATCGAGGGTTGTTACTCCGCTCAACTCATCAATGGCGGTAAAAGAGATAGCCGACAAGCGAAATGGACATCTCATCCTCACAAAGGTTGGAAGCATCTATGTCTCACGCACCATGCTCAAAGAGAACGCGATCCTCGGAGGCGAGGAGAATGGTGGAATATTCTATGCTCCACACCATCCAGTACGAGACGGAACAATGGCTGCGGCGCTTATCCTCAAAGCCATGCTAACGAATGGCCAATCACTGTCCAAGATAATGTCCAAACTCCCATCATATCACATGTCCAAGGAGAAGGTCCTCTGCGGGAACAGCGGGGAATGCGAGCGAGCAATGCAGCGGCTTTCAGAGAAGATCAAGGACAAGGTGTCTAGTACGATGGACGGGATCAAGGTGCAGGTAGACGGTCGAGGCTGGGTCCTGATACGACCAAGCGGGACTGAACCTCTAATCAGAATCTATGCAGAAGGAAAGACAGAGTCGGATGTCAAGGGGCTAATTGGCAAGTACAAGCCGCTGGTTGTTGAATCCCTAAACGGCTAGGATTCTACGCTTATGGTCCCTTTGCCATAGCACTTGTAACATCCGATAGTTTCAGTCTCAGGCTTATCATACGTCTGTCCCGGTTTTACCGCAACGGTCAAATTTCCCGTTCCACGACAGATGGGACACTGGATAGTCTTCGGACCCATCTCCGGCGTCAAGGGCTTAGGCTCCCGAGAGCTTTGAGCTGTTTCGGTCGACATGCCGCCTCGAAAGATCACGGCCTATGGTAGGAATTGAAGATTCCGAGTGTTCTCTCTAGCGGGCAGGGTCCATTCCAGTTGAGGAACAGTTAGAAGAGGACACTCCATCTGTTGGTCGACCCTTGAGTGATATGTCAGAGGATGCTAAACCTCCAAAGGCTGGCCCAGGATTTCTACGCCTGAACTCGACAATCTACCGGCTCGAGATGTTATTGGTAACCGTCGCTATCATCCTGATCTTATTCTACTGGCGGCTGTTCCTGGTCAGAGACCTGAACGTTTACCTAACGATCTTCTGGATCCTTTGGCCGGATCTGGGCTCGTTCATTCCAATCGGACTAGCAACACGTGGCGGTAGAACCTGGCCAGGCTGGGGATCAAGCCTCTATAACTTCCTGCACACATTACTAGTTGCGGTTCCTGTACTCGTTGTATGGAGTTTCATTACTGGTTTTGTTCAATGGCCACTTCTCGGATGGATCGGACACATTGCCATGGACCGTGCGGCAGGCTACTATCTCCGAGCAAGCAGCAGTAGACGCAATCTAGCTATTGGTCAACGGTCGACAGGACCCTAACTCCCGGCCCGGGCCCAGCGTCGACCTCGCAATCTCAACCTGCACTTTCAAAATCACCGGATAGGCAGACCAACCCCTAACCTCCCCAAGACCAGCCCAGCTTTGCACCTTCTCCTCGCGGCCTTTGCATAATCCTCCTCAGGGGGTTTACGAATTGAGCGTGAAACTTGAGCACAAGAGGGAGATTGGGTATAAGTGTCCCAAACAAAAATCTTGAGCGTGGGAACTTTCGGGGACAACAGTCAATGCTCGGTCCTGTGGAAAGCTGGTCAAAATCCGACTAGCCCGCCTTAACGCCCATGCTGGGACGGTTTTGCTCTCATGGATCGGGTACAAGGAGATAAGAGCCACGAAGCCTCTAAATCCATTAAGATAATGAAAATACCGTTAGGGACTGCAAGCTTAGTAATCCTCACCCTGCTACTTTCGAGCACGCTTTCTTCCAATCCTCCACATTCTATCGACAACTCTCATCCCGAAGCTATCCCAACTGGCGGGTTGACATTCGCTGCTGGCTGGGCAGCAACCCCTCCAATAATTGATGGAACATTTTCCTCCAAAGAATGGCAGTCAGCCGCAACGATCGAGTTCAACATCACCTACAATATCGGCGACCGGATCACACCGGGAATACTCTACGTCCTGAATGATGCCAGCAACCTCTACTTAGGCGTCAAGGTCAAGGATACCAGCTTCAACCAGGGGGATGTCTTAGAGTTCTTCTTTGATAACAATAACACGGGAGTAATGACGAAGGGAGATGACGTCCTCCAGTTCGACGTCACCGCGCTCATGACCAGTCACATAGGCTTCTTCGACGAATTCTTAAACAGCTATCCCGCGGGTCTAGGCCAGACTGAGGATCGCGCGGTCGTCGGAGGCACGACAGACGGGACGGGCGCCGGTTCTGGAGATGGCCAGTACGACTACTTCGAGATATCACATCCCTTGAACTCTGGAGACAAGGGACACGATATCTCGTTGAAACCTGGGGACACGTTTGGGCTCTTGGTGCGGTATGATGATGACGGGAGAATAGGCTCTTTCTGGCCCGGTGAAACCCCCGGCACTCCTGTTTACTCATTCAGGGCCCAGATAACCCTGGCCACGGCCTCTATGCCCGACTTCTCAATATCGGCATACGCCCCTCTTCCATTCTCTCTAGCCTACTATGGAACCCTCGTCCGCCCGCCACTAGCCAATATTACGATCGGCGAACTGAATGGCTTCACGGGCACCGTCGCCTTGAGCGACAATGTTCCCTCCGGGCTGAGCTGTAGCCCTATCACTCCTCCAATCGTGAGTCCACCATTCCCAGTCAACGCAACCCTTCGATGCGGCACGTTCAACGTATCTGGCAATTACACGGTGACGGTGAAGGCAACTAGTGGAAGACTAGTGCACATGGGCACGGTCACCTTCAGATTTTCAGACTTCAAAGTTGGAGCAAGCGATCCTGCACCCGTAAACCCAGGAGAATCGGCTGTATCAACAGTCAGCGTTTACCTCATCAACGGGTTTTACCAACCGGTAGTCTTGACTGACACCGTTCCCCCAGGTCTGGACTGCGGAGCGATAACATTGGATCAAATTACCCATACAGCTGCCTTATCCTGCAGTTCCATGACATTGGGATCATTCACGGTAACGATTGATGGTACGAGCGGCGCTCTATCCCACACGACCACCGCAACCTTCACCTTCGCACTTCTTCCGGACTTCACTCTTACCGCATCATCTCCAGTCCCTGTAATCGTGGGAACATCAGCAGAGTCTATCATCACAGTAACACCTCTCAATGGTTTCGCCGGGGTGGTCATCGTCACGGACATTGCGCCTGTCAATTTGAGCTGTTTGATCACGAGTATCCTAAACTATGCTACTCGCGTATTGGTATGCACCTCGGGCATCGTTGGGACGTACAAGGTGACTTTGACCGGTTGGAGCGGAACATTATCTCACTCGATCAATACCACATTCACTTTCATTCCGCCCCCTGACTTCACCTTCACGGCCAACCCGGCCAATATGACTGTTCAAGCCGGGAATACTGCTTCGTCGTCCCTCATCCTGACAAGTCTCAACGGCTTCACTGGCACGATACTTCTTTCAATAGACTCCTCGAGCTCCTTTGCCTCACTGGATCCTCAGAGCGTAACCCTCTACGATGGCAGGACAGGAAGCTCCATGCTTACAATACGCCCAAGCAGCACACTGCCCCCAGGAAGATACAATATCAGGATAACGGCGGTGAGCGGTTCCACGTCTCACAATGTTACAGTCCAAATCATTGTAACAACCTTGCCCGCCCAAAGAATCCTCGGGCTCAATCCCCCAACCTTCTACATGGCCACAGGCTTTCTGGGAGTCGCCATTGCCATAGCTGCATCATTGCTTTTCCTGAGGCGAAAGAGGCCTCTTTATCCCCTATAATCCCCCTGGGAAACGCCTTAGAAACGGCTAGGGATACATGAAAATGTCAATTCGACGCATCAACACTAAAACAAAAGAGAAGGGGCCCCTTTTCCCAAAATGTCAAAACAAGTCCAGAAACAAATCCTCGCCTAGAAAAAAGGGAGCATTATCAACAATAATGCCAAGACACAAAACACTGATTCTCACCAGAAACATATTCTCCTAGAAAAAAGTTTTACCGGCACTTTCCGAAAGTACCTCGTAATTTTATTTGGCCCCCACCCCCCATTATTTTTCTCCAGCCAGAGCCCAAACAAAACCAGCCACAGCTCCCCCATGGAGCAAACCGGTCAGAAGCCCGAATCCGAGCGACTAGAAGGACGATTCCACGTCCCAGCGGAGCCTTACTCTATCTTCGATGCTTCAGTCCAACGCTTGTCAAAAGCATCCCTAAACACTCGAATCATACCCTCATTCCTGGTATAATGAGGCCGGAAGAACCGCGCCTTCCCAACCGGCCTACCCTTCCCTTCCTGCTCCGCCCAGATCAGAAAGACCAATTGCCGATTATCCCCCAAAGTCCCCCGCACCGGATACCAATCCTCACGCGACTGCCGAATATCCACACCCAGTTTCTTAACCTCCTTCACCCGCTGCACAGTCTCCTTATCCCTGGCAAGCATCAACACTCGAAACTTCACACCACGCTCCAACGCCCGATACATCTCCTCCTGAACCTTCTCAAACCAGCCAAACGTCTCAGCCGAAATACAAACCTCCCTAGACGCATCCCCAATAACCCGGACAGTCCTAAGCTCCATCTCCTCCAAACTACTCAACGGCTCCAACAAATCCTCCGGCTTAATACCCAACCGCTTCTCCCAATACTGCGGCTCCAGCAATGACAACAACTTGGCAGAACGAGAACTCACCAACTCCAAACCCTTAGACAACTCCTGCCTCTTCCTCTCCTGAAACCGCGACAAGAACACGCGAGGCTCAACAGCGTCCAACCGATTGCTCGACACATTCACAAGCCCCTTATCCACCAGACTCTTCAAAGCCGACTCAGCCAAACCCTGAGACATCTTCGCCCCAGTCAAGACACTATCAATAGGCTCACCCTCAGGACGATCAAGCAACGAGAAGTAGATCTCACACTCACCCTGCGTAAACCCCAATTCCAGCATCAACTGCAAAACCTCCGCCTCCGCCCGTTCCCCCTCCATCAACAACCCTACCCCCAAAAGCCTCCTAGTCGAGAAACCATACTGTCCCCTAATAGAACGTTACAGTAACCAAACCCAGTACAGCCTAGGAATCTAGACTTTCGATGCAGGAGACCCAGGCAACGGCAGACCTCTACAATCCACCTTTCCCTTCACCCTGCGCAGAAAGTTCGGACATGCAAAGCACTGGACGAAGGAGAGATTCTTCTGCCAAACCGGACAATCCACAGCCTCCTTCTTCATCTTCGCAAGTTGCTTACCGCCAACAGCCCCCTTCAGCTCCTGGACGAATTCTTTAGGCGTGGCAACGGCCTTCTCAACCGGCCTTATTTCCACGACATACTTCGCCTGAGCTTCCTGACTCAAATCCATCTAGTCCCGTCCTCCGCGTCGATCAGCTAATTATTCCTTTGTTACCGCTGATCGAAAGATCCACCCGTGAGAGCTAGTGTTCTTGTACCGTACGACGATCAGAACGCACTGAAATCTAGCTAGATTCTTTGCTCGACGAAGAACCCATGCGTCCGGGACCGACCGGATGACCCGCAAGCAGTTTCTCTGCTGTGAGAAGAACAGTGTCAAGCGCATCTTTCTCCTCCTTGGTCAACATGTTCTCCCTCTCCATAACCTTCTGCAACCCCCTCGCCGTCAAAATCATCAAAGGCAGAAAGACCTCCTGCTCCTTACCAGGAACCACCCTGTACACGTAAGGATTCGACTCGATCGCAACAGACGCCTCAGCCGCAAAAGCACCCGTCCTTTTCATATGGAAATATCCGACATAGACACCGAAAGGAATCGTCAGAGCAGTCGCGATGATCGCGAACCATGCAAGACTGGGAAATACACTCTTCAATATTCTACCGAGCAGATTAGGGCATGAAGCAAGAGGTCCAAGATACGACGGCGGCGAACACGTAAGCTCTACCGGCTCAAACGCCAATTTGAAAATAACGATCATATTACTGAGGAAACCTATCAGAAACGCCAGGTAGATGCCATAACCAGTCCTGAAATAGTACCAGGCACGGAATAGGAAGTCTTGGAACTTCACGGCTCAACTACCCTTCTCTAAACGCAGTAAATAACAATCACCAATCCCAACCAATCCTTATATCAGCATTAGGAATCGTCGATGAAGAACCAGCCTTGGAACGGCGCCTTCTGCTACTCCCAGTTATCTGGGGCGCCTTCGGAATCGGAGAGGCACTCAGCCTGCAATATCTTCTCAGCCCGATAACACCAAGCTTGCCAGTAACATCAAATGACAAGCCCATCACCGGTTCGCTCCTCCCTTTCCTATTCCTTAGCACCGCAATGGTCCTAATCGTGTTGGGAGTGAGCTTATACTCGATAGGATACTGGGAACCCAACTTCAAGACCAAGAAAGCGAAGATCGATCTTACCGTCCTATCTATTCTGATAATTAGCGGACTATTGATCTTCTACACCCCATTCGCCCTCTTCCCACTAGTACTCGCGGGATTCTACCTCCTAGCCGTCAACATAGAGTAGAAACACGCGTTTGACCCCGGCCTCGACAGTGGCCATACCAGCACATAATGAAGAAAAATACATGGAAGACTGCATAAGATCGATCCTTCAACAAACCATCCAACCAACCAAGATTATTCTAGTTGCAGATCGATGCACTGACAGAACCGTAGAAATAGCAACCTCAATTCTACCCATGGAAAGATCCGCAATCCTCCGGAAGGAAAGTGCCTCATGGCATAACAGCTACTCCGAAAATCTTGAGCTGGCCAGGCAACAGGCAGTGGGCGACACCTTCTTCATAGTGGACGCAGACATGCAACTTCCGAAAGATTTCATCGAACACCTACTCCCACAATTAACCGAGTACGCCTCAGTATCCGCCCTAGCAAAAACTGATCCACGCCAAGGACTATTGAACCGGCTTGTATCGACATGGGAAAAGACCTACCGGATCGCCCCCCTAGGCGAACAACCAAGAGGCGGAGCAAGGGCAATCGCGATAAACGCCTTAACCCGTGTGCAAGGATTCCACGATGTTTTCGCAGTCGACACAGACCTAGATATCCGGCTAAGACAGAACG
>Ga0209158_1001472_pt1 | contig 15684 bp, 9 predicted proteins | sample GraSoiAngelo_140_FD_185897 | JGI IMG/M metagenome (GOLD analysis project Ga0209158, IMG submission 185897) | Grasslands soil microbial communities from the Angelo Coastal Reserve, California, USA - 14_0929_12_30cm (SPAdes) (version 2) | ecosystem: Environmental > Terrestrial > Soil > Grasslands ...
CCGGATGATCTCCGGGCCGTCCCCCGTCTCCACGATTTTCCCCAGGTACATGACGGCGATCCGGTCGGCGAGGATCCACGCCAGCCCGAGGTCGTGCGTGATGAAGAGGTACGTCAGGTCGCGTCTGGTCTTCAGCTCCAGGAGGAGCGCGAGGATTTCCGTTCGCACGCTGGCGTCGAGCATGCTCACCGGTTCGTCGGCCACGATGAAGTCCGGGTCCACAACGAGCGCCGTCGCGATGCCAACGCGCTGCCGCTGACCGCCGCTGAGCTCGTGCGGATACCGGAACATGTATTCGCTCGCGGGCCGAAGCCCGACATCCTCGAGGGCCTTCGCCACGACGGCTTCCGCCTCGCCCACCGTCGAGGTGATATGGTTCGCGACGAGCGGCTCCGACACGATGTCGTAGATCGAGAGCTTGGGATTCAAGGATTCGTACGGGTCTTGGTAGATGATTTGCATCCGCCGCCGGAGCCCACGCATCTGGCGGCGCAACCGCCTTCGGCGACCGGGACGGGTCCCGACGAGCGCAGCCCCCTTCGCCCCCCACGTCGAGAGGTCGTATCGCTCCCGGATTTCGTCGATGGCCGCGCGGGTTTCCCACGCGTCGAGCCCGGGGCCACCCTGCGACCGAACACCCGCGATGGAGGCGTTGAGGGACCCGAGTTCGTCTTCGGATGCGGGTGACCCTTGACTGCCAAGTTGATCCAGCAGTCCCCGGACCAGTTTCTGCTCCTCGCGGACCCGGCCCAGCTCCTGCTCCGTGAGACGCTTCTCTTTCTCCGCGAGTTCCTGACGAAGCGCCTCCGCGCGGCTCCGCACCATTGGATCGTCGGTCCCCACATGTTCTCGCATCGCCGCCAGCCTTCTTTCGAGGCGTCGGATTTTGCGCTTGTTTTGCCCCGTCCGAGTGCGCAGGGACTCGGATCGGGTCAACTGATATCGTCCTTCTTCCAGTTCATCCTCGAGGCGATGGAGCTTTCGCGCCCGTGTCGGTTTGAACCAAAGGCCGAGGGTTTGCAACACCTCGATCCGATTCCGCTCCTTGGTCGTCAACCGCTTGATCATCGTGTCGACTCCGTCTTGGAGGGCTTGCTCGCGCTCGTTGAGGAACGCGATGGTCTTCTCGTATCGTTCGCGCCGGAGCACGCGCCCCGCGCTGCCGCGAGGGTGCCTCGTCGACTCGACCTGGTCGGCCAACGCCTGCACCCGAGCCCAGTCGGCGTACGCCTGGCGGGTCTCCCGTGGGCCGAGCGCAGAGACGTAAGGATAAAGCGTCGCCAGTCGCGCTTCGAGCGCCCCGAGCCGATTCCACTCATCGTCCGGCACGTCGAAGAAAATGTTGCCCCCCGTGGGATCGTTCAGCCGGATGAGCGCCTTCCCGGTGGTCGTCTTCCCGCATCCCGACTCCCCGACCAAACAAAAGACCTCCCCGCGTTGCACGTCGAAGGAAACCCCGTCCACGGCCCGAACGTGCTTCGTCTCTTGTCCGAGGAAGCCGGCGATGAGACCCATTCGGACGTCAAACCAAACCCGCAGGTTCCGAACCCGAAGAAGCGGTACCAATCGATCCCCTCAGTTCGATGGCGCCCGGAGGTGGCACGATGCGAGGTGACCCGGCCGGGTCTCGTAAAGAGGCGGCTCTCGGACGAGACATTCTGCAAAGGCGAGGGGACATCGCTCGTGGAACCGACAACCTTCGGGCGGTTCGAGGAGGTTCGGTGGCTGTCCTGGGATCCACGGAGGCAGGTCCCTCGGACCGTAGATGTCCGGAAAGGATCGGAGCAGCCCTTGTGTGTATGGATGCTGTGGATCGAGGAATACCTCCTCCGCCGGCCCATATTCCGCGATCTTCCCGCCGTACATGATCGCGACCCTGTCGCAGGTCTGCGCGATGACGGAAAGGTCGTGGGAGATCAGGATCATCGACAGATCGAGTTCTTTCTGCAACTTCGTGAGGAGTTCCAGGATCTGGGCCTGGATCATTACATCCAGCGCGGTCACCGGTTCGTCCGCGATGACGATCTTTGGCCGGCAGGCGAGGGCCATCGCGATCATCACGCGCTGACGCATCCCGCCCGAAAACTCGTGCGGATACTCGTCCTTTCTCGCGGGGTTGATCCCGACGAGTTCGAGGAGCTCCACGACGCGACCCTGCGCCTCGTCGAAGGACATGTTGTCGTGCAGTGCGATCGCCTCGGCGATCTGCCAACTGACGCGTTTGACGGGATTGAGGGCGTTCATCGCTCCCTGGAAGACGATCGCGATGTGCTTCCAGCGAATCCTCCGGAGCTCCGACTCCTTGATCGTCGCAAGGTCTTTCCCCGAATACCGGATGTGGCCATCGACAATCCGCCCATTCTTCGGCAGCAGGCGAATGATCGACAGCGCCGTCGTCGTCTTGCCGCAGCCGCTCTCCCCCGCGAGTCCGAGACTCTCGCCCTTCTCGAGCTTCCATGAAACGTCATCGACGGCCCGTACGGTCCCGGAGCGCGTATCGAAATACGTCTTGAGGTGGTCGACCTCGATGAGGGCCGTCCATTCACCTCTCGCGGAGTTTCGGGTTCAGGATCTCGTCCAGGGCGTAGCCGAGGAGCGAGAATCCGAGGATGACGGTGACGAGCGACAACCCAGGCATCACGATCCACGCCCAGTGTCCGTTGATGATCGCACTGCTCGCCTCCGCCTCATGGAGGATGACCCCCCAGCTCAGCGTGCCGACCTGCACCTTGCCGAGGAACGCGAGGGTGCTTTCCGACAGGATGGCCACGGCAACGGTCAGGATCGTGTTAGCGAACACCAGCGGGAAGACGTTCGGGAAGATGTGCTTGCGGAGGATCGTTATCCCGCTCGCGCCGGACGCTCTCGCCCTCTCGACGAACACTCGCTCCTTGACGCTCAACACCTGCGCCCGGACGACGCGGGCGGTAAAGTTCCAGCTGGTGAGACCAATCGTGAGGATGATTACGGATAGGCTGAGCTGGCCTCCGAGAATCTGAGCCAGGACGATCAACAGGGCGAGCCAGGGCAGGGAGAGCAAGATGTCGTTGATCCGCATGAGAACCTCGTCCCGCCACCCGGTCCAGAAGCCGGCGACCAGGCCGACGAGGGTCCCCAGCACGCCGGCGATCACACTGGCGAGGAAGCCGACGAGGAGCGATACCCGCGAGCCCCAGACCACGCGGGCGAGGATGTCCCGGCCGTTTTGGTCCGTTCCGAACGGGTGGGCCCACGACGGATCCTGAAACGACGGGAACAGACTCGCATCCCAGTACGGGAGCGGGAGCAAGGGGGCAACCAGGGCCATCGTCACGAAAAACGCGAGGATGGCGACTCCAATCCCGCCCATCCGGTGATGGACGACGGCACTCGAGATCTCCCGAAACCGCGTCATCGTGAGGACGAGCTTCTCCCGCCGGACCTCGGATATGCCGAACCTTCGCCGGAACCAGTACACGACCGAACTCGACGGATACGCCATAGGGACGCCTCACGCCACCTTGATCCTTGGATCGATCTTGAGCAAGATCAGATCCGCCACAAAATTCGCGATGACCACCGCGATTCCTCCGAGCACCACGACGAATTGAAGCACGGGAAAATCGAACGCGTTGATCGCGGTGATCGTCACCCAGCCGATGCCCCGGTACGAGAAGACGTACTCGACTTGGTACGCGCCGCCGAAGATGAACGCCATGTCCAACGCGATGAGTGTGACCATGGGCGGGAGACCGTTGGGTAACACGTGGCGCCGCAAGATCAGTCTCGACGGGAGACCCTTGGCCCGTGCCGTGACGACATAGTCCTCCGTCATCACGTCGATCAGGGAGTTCCGCATCACGAGCGCCACGCCGGCCACGGTCCCGAGGGCCAGCGTGGTCGCCGGCAGAATGAGATGATAGAGGGCACTCAGCAGGTTCGAGACCTTCGTCCAACTGAAGACCGCAATCGAGAAGTCGTACTCCTGACTCGAGGGAAAGACGGGCCACCAGTTGAGCCCGAACTGCGGCCGCGTAAACGAGAGCTGCATGATGAGGGCGAGCCAGAAGAAAGGCATCCCGTAGAAGAAGAGCCCAAGCCCGGTCGCCGCGATATCGAAGGGACGGCCACGCATCTGTGCCGAGAGCGCGCCGACCACCATCCCGATCAGGATCGTGATGACCGTGGAGGTCCCGATCAGGAGGAGCGTCCATCCGAGGGCGGGCAGGATCACGTCGATGACCGGCGTACCCTTCCAGTAGAAACTCGTGCCCATGTTGCCGGTGAAGAAGTCCTTCAGATAGCTGATGAATCGCTGGGACAAGTCCAGTTGCTGGCCGTCCGGTCCGCAGAGGCCCAGCCGGATGCAGGTGTCGGTCCGGATGGTCGGAGAGATGTTTGGAGCCCGGTTGATCAGGTCCAACGGGTTGCCCATGACGTTGATCAAGAAGAAATTCAGCGTGATGATCCCGAAGATCGTGATGACGGCGTTCCGGAGACGACGGAGGATGACCCGCTGGATCGCGCTCACGAACTGTCGCCCCTCGGTCCGCCAACCAAAGGCTGGCTACCCCCAGAAGGCCAAGCACAATCGGCCTCAAAAGCCTTCGGGGGCCGGCGCTCGGTGTGGATGTCGTGAATCTATCTATTCCTCCCTTCGCTCGAGATGGACCTTCCAGGCAAATCGGGCAATGAGCACTGACGGGATTCCGAGGGCGGCTGCGAAGGTGCTGTAGTCCCACCAATCCCAAGGGCCAAGGTCCTCCGACTGCGGCCCGGAGCCCGTGATGATCACGATGACCGTTTGATTTTTCGTGTGGGTCAAGGTGATCGTGGCCCCGGTCGCGTTCAGTTCGAGATAGACCTTGTTGTCCGTGATCGTCACGAGGACGGTATATTCCTGAGTGCCGTTCGGACCGGCGCTCGCGTACGTGTGGGAGAACGAGACCGAGCACAAGTTCCGGCTCTGGTTGTCCACGGAGCATGCGTTCGACGTCTTCGGATCGATCGTGGCGTTCGCCCCGCTCCCGTCGCCCCATTCGATCGAAGCGTTGAGCGTGTCGTTCTCGTTGTCGTACATCTGCGCGGTGACCACGAGGATCTCGTTGGTTCGGAAGGTGTTGTTCCCCGCGGACGTCCCGTTTGCCCGGCTTACATGGAGGCCCAGGAGGACCGGCGGCAGGTTTAGTGACTCGACGAAGACCTGCTTGGTATCGTTCACGGTATCATTTCCATCGGAGACGTAGAGGGTTAGGTTGTACGGTCCCGAGTGAGCATACGTGTGCTCCTGAAAGACGGAGAAAAGCTGGGGCGCGTCCCGAGGCGATGTGCCCGTGACGTTCGTGACGTTCGCGCTGCCATCCCCGAACACCCAGGTGACGGTCATGTTATCCCCATCATAGTCGAACACCTTCGCCCCAAGCGGGCTGGGCTCCTCCACCTGTACTGTCGTATTGGAAAGCGCGACGTGAGGCGGCCGGTTGTTGATCACCTCGACCGGAATCGTATCGTTCCTCCAGTGGGTCAGGAACGGCGGGTACGGAGGAGGGTTCGTGCAGTTCGCGTTCAGGCAGGTCTTCTGTTCCGCGTCGGTAGCCCAGAAAATGATGCTATAGTTGCCCGGAGCGATGTACACGTGCGCCGCAGTCGTGCCGTTCGCATCCCGGTCCCGCGTCGGATCTCCGTCGCCATTGCTGTCCGTGCGGTTATCAAAGTCCCAGTACGCGGTTGTGGGATCACCCTCCGGGTCCGTGACGTTGCCCACCATGGAGACTCTCTCGCCGACCTTCCAGACTGAACCGACGGCCCGCGTGGGAGACCAGGTCGCCGATGAGAGCTGCACGACGCGCACGCTCGGCGGAGAATCGAACGCAATGTAGAACTCCGCGGTCGAGTTGTAGGAGACGTTGTGGCCTAAGCCGTCGTCGATCCACACGCTCACCGGGATGTCGACGTAGTGCGGGCTCTCGTTCAGGGGAAACTGGCTCGGAGGATATCGGTGCGTGACCCTGAGGTCCAGGCGCCCCGCGAGAGGTCCCGTGTGGTTGACCGTCAGGGTCCCATCGCCCCATGCCCATGTCAGCGTCACCGGGTCCGCATCGGGGTCGCCGACTGAGACGTTCTCGTAGAGGAGCGGTATCACGGGGTTCCAGTACATGAGTGCCTGATTCACCGAATTCAGCGAAAGGAGTCCATCGATGAAAGGCGCAGAGTTTTGATTCACGATGACGGGGAAGAATGGCTGTGACCAATTGCCGACTTGGCCCGTTTCGTCGCGTACTTCGACATGGACCCAATACGTAGAGGAAGTGCCGGAGGTGTAGTTGTGGTTGAGTGCCGTGTAGGTCCAGTTCGTCTGTGCGGTGGCGTTCTTGCCGAGACCCGGGAACGGCACTTGCACCGTCCGATTAGGGCTGTTCGGATTCGGCACGCCTCCTCCGTTCAGGTAATCGAACGAAAACACGACGCTTAGGTTCGTGTCACCTGAGACAGTGACGCGAAAGCTCATCGAGGCGTTCGGGAAGCCAGGCACGGCGCTATTGTCGGTCCCGCAGACGAAGGACGTGTTCACCCGGGGATCGGGGACGAATTCGCAGTTCTCAATCATGGGGACGGCCAACGGCGAAGGAGAACGGTTGCTCGCTCGGGATGTGGGACTCAGGAACAGAACAATCGCGAGTAGGCCGACCGCGGGCAGGTACCAGCGCCTGAGGACTGGCCGATAAGCGTCGAGCTCATCGCGGGGTCGAACCTGAAGCCTCCTCCTCCGCAGCCGATCGCCTCGCAACCAGAAGACTATCGACGCCAACGCGCCTTCGCGTAAAAACATAGCGCGACCGGACCCATTCTCATCTTCGGCCGTCAGACCATCCGTGTTTCGCGAGATTCGCTCTCGGAGCGCGTTTCGTATCCGGCTGAGGGTCGATGGGGTAGCGTTTCTGAGAGAGAGGGCAAGATATAAACAGGGTTTCGTCCTTGACGGTCTGGGTTCGTGGGAGGGGAACGCCGCTCCCAGTCCATGTTTCGGGAGGAATGACAGTGGGCGATTCGCGGGAGGCATCAAAGCCTCGGCGTGCGTGGGCCGGTTATTTGAGTGTCGTTGCCGTCATCGTGCTTGTTGCGTCGAGCTTCGCGATCGCGAATCTGAGGACCGCGTCCGCGTCCACCCCGACGCCGGGAGTCGCTTCCGTCGGCCCCCGGCACGACATGTACCTCGGCACCGTCGCGCTGACAATTCAAACAACGAATCCCCTTCAGTACACGCTCGTCGACGAGTACTACATCGTTGGAGACGTGTACAGCTTCCTCATCAACTATGGTCCCAACTGGCAGCTCGAACCGGATCTCGCCGTCCAGTGGGCCCAAACAAACACGAATCCGGCCACATGGGAGTTCCATCTCGCTCATAACGCATACTTCGCGGACCCGCGCACGTGCACGTCCGACGCGCGGGGTCACCTCGTCAACTGTGACACGAGTCACCCCGTCACCGCGGCCGATGTGAAGTTCACCTTTGACTACGTCAAGAAGAACCGGAACCAGACGTCGTACTTCGCGCCATGCACGGAACATATCGCGCACGTCGACACGACTCCGGCCACTGACCCGTACTTCGTCCGCATCGTGTATGACGGTCGATATGCCGCGGCAATCTCCAGCATCACGTGCGTTCCGATTCTCCCTCAGTACATCTGGTCGCCTGCTGGCGTCGACGTCAAGGTCGACTGGTCGAACGCGCTTCCAATCGGCTCCGGCCCGTACATGGTCCGCCCCGTCGGGACCACGTTCGCGATGGTCACCCCGCCTCCGCTCATTCTGGATCGCAACCCGATTTGGCACGGTAAGGAAGTCCAGGGCCGGCAGGTCTTCCCAGACACGATCTTCTACGAGTCGTATACGGCGTCCGGTGCCATGGCCCTTGACCTCATCCTTGGGAAGATCGACATGGCGATCGGTCCGTCGCCGCCGGACTACACCGGCTACTTGGTCGGGAAGGCCGGGATCACCCGTCAATCCGTGGCCGACGGATTCGAGGCGGAGCAGGCGATCAACGTCCTGCCCGACGACTTGCGAGCGTTCTTCGCCTCGATTTCGAACCGTCCATTGAAGCTTGGTCACTCGAATCCAATCCTGCAGAACCAGGTCGTCCGCACGGCGATCCACATGGCGACGAACCGGACCAAGATGATCCAGACCGCCTTGAATGGCCTCGGGACGCCGGGTGACACGCTGATGCCGACGTCCTCCCCGTTGTGGTACGCCATGCCGCCATATAGCCCGGACGACAAGAACGGGGACGGAAGTCCGTACGATTTCCCTCCGTTTACCTCGATCGCCTTGGAGCAGTTCCCTGAAGGAGATGCCGCGGATGCGGCAGCGAGGACGATGCTGGTCAACGCGGGCTGGGCGTACGACTGTGCGACCGGCAATCTTCAGACCGGAACGGAATTCCCCCTGTGCAAGGCCGGGAAGACGCAGCCGCTGAGCTTCCGGTTCTCGACCTTCAACACGGAGCCGTGGTGGGAGACTGCGGCACGTGGAGTCATCGCGGACGCCCAGAAGGCGGGCATCCAGTTTACCCTCGAGCTCCTGAATGGCGCGCAGATGTACAACCTCTGGTACCGGTTGGACTACGATGTGTGGCTCTGGGATTGGGTCTGGACGCCGATTACCGACACGTCGCTGTTCCTCATCGTCCAAACGTGCCACGGGATCGTGACGCTGGACAACGATAACGGGTATTGCGCGCGGGACGCCTCCGGGAAGTGGACGTTCGACGAGCTGTACAACCAGACGCTGACCACGACCGACCCGGTCGCTCGCAGAGCGCTGTCCGACCAAGCGCAGCAGATCATCTACTCCTACGCCTCGTACAACCTGCCGTTCTACCGGGACGAGCTATACGCATACAACCAGCTCCACTTCACGAATTTCGTGGACTTCTCGACATCCCGCGCCGTGCCCCCCGACATCGGGAACTCGCCAATCTTCGGCCAGACCGTTTATCCGGTGGATGACAAGCCGCCGCAGTACACCCTGCCGACCTTCGAAGGCGTCGTCTCACAACCCGTGCAATTCTCCGCGGCCGCGATCGATCCGCAGGGCGGCGTGCTCCGATACCGCTGGGACTTCGACGCGGGCCACGTATCCGCCGATGGAACGAGCACCGTGGGCGGCTCGGAGCCGGGCGGCACTGGCGTGAACAACGACGGCATCTTCAGCAATGACGACCAGGGCGGCAACACGGCCACGCCGACATGGACCTACGCGGCCGCGGGGACCTACGACGTCGCCCTGCGGGTGAGCCAAGACGGCGGCGACTTCTTCACGGTCCAGCGGACCACGGTGACAATCCGCGCACCGGCCACGGGCTCGCCCAAAATCAACGGGGTATCGTTTAGCCCCTTCGATCCGACGACGTACGCGGGCGACATCTTGACCCTCGCGGCTTCCGCGAGCGACCCGGCCGGACTGGCCCTGACGCAGTACACCTGGAACTGGGGCGATGGCTCCCCGGTAACGACGACCACGGGCCCGACGGCGAGCCACCAATACGGGACCCCGGGCACCGACACCGCTCAGGTCACGGTGAGGAACTCGGCGGGCGCAACGGCAACGTCCTCGACAATCGTCCCGGTCATTGCCAACGTCGCACCGTTCCTCGCCCCTCTCCAGTCGCAGGCCGTCCAGGTTAACACCGCACAGAGCTTCGCCGCGTTCGCGTCGGACCAGAACACACGAGACGTCCTGACGTACGCCTGGGACTTCGGCGACGGGGCGACGGCGACGGGCAACCCGGGCACCCACACGTACACCACGTCGAACGTGCAGTACACCCTCAAGGTGACGGTCTCGGATGGCCACGGACACTCGGTTCCCTCGTCGGCCACGATCAACGTCGTCGCGGATCGGAACACCGCGCCTTCGATCAACGTCCTCACGTCGAGCCCCTCGTCCACCTGGACGACGCTACCGGTGCAGATCACCGGCAACGTGAGCGATCCGCAGGGCAACGCCCTCCTGTGGCAGTGGGACTTCAACAACGACGGCATTATCGACAAGTCCTACATTACGCCGTTGACCTCGCCGGGCCAGCCGGTCATCCGGACCGAAACGTACCAATACGCGACCGCCGGGAGCGCGAAGGCGAAGCTGACAATCACGGACCAGCCGCCGCCGGGCCAGGCGAATAAGACAACCTTCACGACCGTGACGACGTCCGTCGCGGCCAACACGGCGCCGACGCTGACGGCTCTGAGCACTTCGCCGCCCTCTTCGATCCCGGGACAGGACGTCACGTTCTCGTCGACCTCGAACGACGTGAACGGCGACAAGGTCTCCTACACGTGGAACTTCGGCGACGGTACGACTGCGAGCGGGCAGACCGGCTTCTTCGGAGGCGCGATCACCGGGACCCATGCATATTCAAGCACAGGGACATTCGAGGTTGTGCTGTCGGTGAACGATGGGAAGGGAGGTACCGCTGGCCAGGCTGTATTCACGACAGTCTCGGCCGGAGGTCTTCTCCGTGTCACGACGAACCCTGCGGTCCCCGGCAAGATCCTAGTCGACGGCGTGCCGGCCGACGAGTGGGGTTTGACGTGGGTCAAGACGGCGCCGGGCACGCACACCGTTTCGTTCGGCGGCCTGAACGGACTCGGGACACCGGCGGACCAAACAGTCACGGTAACAGATGGGGCGACGACGACGGTGCAGGGCAACTACGCCGTGAACGGCTACCTGCGCGTCATCACGAACCCGGCCGTCGTCTCAACGATTTCCGTCAATGGCGTGTCGCGGGACGACTGGGGGATGTGGACTGCGTTGGCGCCCGGCACGTACACGGTGCACTTCGGCCTCGTCGCTGCCTACAATCCGCCGGCGGACCAGACCGCGACCGTGACGGCCGGGGTAACGACGACGGTCACCGGGACCTTCACGTCGAATCCGACGGCCCCCGGACCCGATCCGACGACCTTCGGCTACCTCCGCGTGACAACGAACCCGGCAACCGCGGCGCAGATCCTCGTGAACGGGGTCCCGAGGGACGATTGGGGCCTCACATGGGTCAAGCTCGCGCCGGGCACGTACACGGTGTCGTTCGGCCAAGGGGCCGGCTACACGCCGCCCGCGCCGAAGACAGTCACGGTGGCGGCGGGCGCGACGACTACGTGGGACGCGCCGTTCGTCGTGCACGGCTCGCTCCAAGTGAAGACGAGTCCGGCGCTGCCCGCGACGATCTTCGTCAACGGGGTGCCTCGCGACGATTGGGGGATGTGGCAGTCGATGCCTCCGGGTACGTACAAGGTTTCGTTCGGAGCCGTGCCCGGGTACGTGACTCCCGCGGCACAGACCGCGACCGTGACGGCCGGGGTAACGACGCCGATTACGGGCACCTACGTCACGGCACCAGTCGCAACACCGCTAGGTGCCGAAACAGGCTCCGCATCCCCGTTGGCGTCGGGCCGAGAGGCCCCGTCGCTCTCTAGCGTACAGATGCCGTCCGCCCAAAGCGTGGCGTCGTCGACGCCGCAGGCCACCTCCGAGCCATACGCTGCGGATGGACGCGTGGCTGCGAGGAGATTCGACTCGACGTAGGAGCGCGCCACGAAACGGTCCCGCTCCGGCGGGACCCTCTTTTCCTTTCTCCCGGTACCCACCGCTCTGTTGGTTTGCCCGATCGCTTTCACGCCGACGGGACGATAGCCGCCATACCCGCCGCCTGACAAATGGCCTCGAGGACAGCAATCGTGCGACGCCCTTCCTCTCCTGGTACCGGGACGGGAGCGCCAGTTACCACCGCGTCAACGAATTGCCCGACCAACTCGCCGTGTCCGTAGAGCTGGCGACGCGTCGCATAGAGAGCCCCGGATGTAATGGAGCCCGCGATCATCTGGGCAATCCCTCCGACCGTTTGACCGAGGACTTCTTCTGCGGTGTGGGCTCCGCCGCGGCCGAGCACCACAAGTTGGTCTCGGAAGAGGTCGATGAGGTAGCTTTCCTCCGATCCGACGATTCCGAATCCCCACTCCGCGCGGGATGCATTGAACGTCATCGTGAGCACGCCGATACCCGTGTTCCCACGGAGGACCGCCACGACGTTTTGCGTGCGCTGAACCGTCGCGACGTCTGTAACCAGGGATTCTGCGTGGACAACCTGCGGCTCCCGCGGGCCGAGGAATCGGCGGCTCAAGTACGTGAGGTGCGGTGCCTCATCGAAGAACAACTGGCCTGGGAGGGCGTCGTACCAGTCCGGGAGGCGGCGACGTGGCGTGCTCATCTGGAATCCGATGACGGACTCCACCCGGCCGGCACGTCCGGAATCGACACGCCGAGACGCCTCCGCCACCGCGCGACTAAAGAGGAAGTTGTGCGAAACACAGAGCTGCCGTCCGCTGCCTTCTGCTGCGTTGCACATCGCGCGGCAGTCTGCCTCGGACATGGCCATCGGCTTCTCGACGAGGACGTTTGCGCCCGCTTCGAGCGCCACTATTGTCTGAGAGGCATGGAGCCACGGTGGCGTGCACACGCTGACGACGTCGAGGCGTTCGTGAGCGAGCATTTCGCCGAGCTCGCCGCTGTAAGACCGTGCCCCAGCATATCTTGCCAGAGCCTGAGCGCGTTCAGGCTTGCGGTCGTACACGGCGACGACATCTGCCTGGCCCGAACGGCGATACGCGGGCACATGACGATGCCGAGAAACCCAACCGCAGCCGACGATCCCAACCCGGAGGCGCCTCAGGAGGCGACCTCCTCGTACACCTGCTGGTACATCCGGCTGACACGCTCCCAAGTCATTTGACGCTCGGCCCATTCTCGCGCGCGCCGTCCCATGGCTGCGGCCTGGCCTCGATTCGTAAGCACTCGAATCAGTCCGTCCTCGAGCGCTTCCACGTCCCTTGGCTCCATAAGCATTCCCGTTTCGCCGTCGGCGATGAGATCCGTGGTGCCTCCGACGCGTGTGGCAAGGATCGGCCTCCCGCACGCCATCGCTTCCATGACCGCCAGCGGCATTCCCTCCGTCAGCGACGGACGCGCCACGACGCCGGCCCGCTGTATCACGGGCACGACGTCGGGCACTTTCCCATGAATCCGCACGTTCCCATTCAGTCCCAGTTCCCGCATCCGGCGTGCCATCGAAGCCCGGAGAGGCCCGTCACCGACGAAAGCGAATGTGGCCTCCGGGATCTCCGACATCACTCGCGGAATTGCCTCGACGAGGTATTGAGGACCTTTGTTCCTCGAGAAACGCCCGAGGAACAAGACGGATCGATCGGTCTCCGCCTCTCCCTCCAATGTGGCGGCGGGACGAAACCGTTCCACGTCAACAGAGTTCGGAACGATTTGAATCGGCGCGTCGGCTCCGATTTCTGCGGCGTGTTCCGCGACAGATGAGGAGACGACGGTGACCGCCTTCGATTTCCGAAGAATGAACCGTCCGACCGTCCGCTCGTACAATCGCCCGACGGCGCCCGTCAATCCGGTGAGATTGGCGAGAGAACCGACATGCATCGTCGTGATGATCGGTGCCTTCGGACGACTCAGTGCGGTCAGCAAACTCAGAAGGAAAAAGACGTTATGCGTGTGGATCACATCTGCATCCTCAAAAAAGCGGCGAATGCCCAGCCCCGCGTTCACGGCCGCGGGAACGCCGACCATCGGCTGGAGATTAATGGATGGGATGCGGACGATTTCGATTCCATCGATCACTTCCTCAGAGGGCCAGCCATCGGGATTGAAGGTAACGACTCGGACTTCGTGGCCAAACTTCAGCAGGTTGTGGGCGAGTTCTTCGACGACACGTTCGACGCCGCCGCCGACATGCGGGAAGTAGTAATCACTCACGAGGACGACCTTCAAGAGCTCCCTCCTCCGTCCGAGCAGCGCGTGAACCGACGTAGCTCCCATGAGGAACCAGCGCGGTGACTGTTCCGCGCGAATGGAAATGTTGAGTGGAACGTCGAACCACACCGACAAGACGAAGCCAGAGAAGACGCCGCGGATTGATGGCGGCTTCGGCACCGCTCTCTCACCGGGTAAACCTCGCGCCTCAATCGAACACTGCCCAAGCCCACTCCTCCCTCATCCTCCTTGATGAGACGCACTTTTTTTGGGCAGAATCGGAGTAGCTGACGACGTATTAAATCATTCGCCGCGTCCTCCGAAATGTTCCCGCAAATGATAACGCGCAGTGATCAGGCGATGGGAAACTCTCTCCGCGTAGGTGAGGCCAACCACATCGGAAGCGAGCGAGCCGGAGCAAAGCGATTTGCTCAAGATTGCTCGATCGACGAAATCCTGGAACGTTCATCCGAAACATTTTGTCGGAAGGTTCATTTTGGAGAGAGCGTCCCCGAGACGCGATGCGAGGTGCTGCGTTGGTCGGAAGACCTGTGAGCCAGATTCCTTCTCCACTTGAATCCGCTAGTTCGGAGGAGACTCGTATCACTTTTGCAAACAGGAAGGGCCAAGCAGAATCGTTAAAAATATGAAACCCTTCCCGGGTTCGGGATAGGAGGAGGCAGCGATGCCATTCAAATCCTACAAGGTAGCTTGGGTCATGGTAGCACTCAGCCTCATCGCCGTTTCAGGTTTCGCATTGCTTGCTTCGTCGGGAGATCCCACAACATTCAAGGTCAGCGCGTCGGGGGACGCTTACGTGTCGACTGCAAACCCGGCCGCCGTCTATGGGAAAGACGCCGATGTCTGGGTCTCGAAGGTTGGATCCGTCGAGAACTGGGGATATCTCTCATTCGATCTCGCGTCCAAGCTACCCGCAGGCGCGGCGGTCGTAAGAGCTCGGATCAGACTCCTTGTGGACCAAAGCTACGGGGCTTTCCCCGCACAGACGGTGACGGGTCGGCTTCTGGCCGATTTCAACGAGGCCACCGTGACTTATAATACCGCACCTGCGGCGTCTTTCGACACATCCACGAACACCGTTTTCGACAAGCGGCCGATGCTTGGCTTCACGGTCTTCGTCGATGTGACGAAGCAGCTCCAGACATGGCGTGGCAGCGGCCAGAGGACGCTGTTCGGACTCGTGCTAACCATGGATTCCGGGACCGCCAACGCTGGAATCGCGTTCGCCAGTCGTGAAAACGCACTTCTGGACGGGCCGGTGCTCCAGATATTCACAGTGCCTCCCGGCCAATACGGATACAGCATTTCGCCTGGAGAAATCTTCGCCGTCCGAAGCTCGAACTGAAGCGGGGCCCCCGCCGGCCCTGTGGCTGGGCCGTAGACACGTCGTGCAAGTTCGCTTTTCGAGTCTCGAAACGGGGAGACGACGGGACCTCGGCGGTCCTTTTGTCCGGTCCGACCGCGATCGATGTGTCTTGCCCGCTGATAGCGAGATTCGATGCTTCACAGCTCGGCGCGATCGCGTGGGCGAGCAAGTTCATATCTCGTTTCCTCCTTACATTGAGAAAGCTCGGTGGCTCGAGTTTCAGATGGAGAACCTGCATCGAGACGACCATCACTGGTTATTACCCCGGATGTCCCCGGTTGTTACGGGCGAGAGTGAACCTCGGGGCGGACCTTTGATGGCGCTGAATGACCGCATGGCGCTCTTGGCAATCCTGCTAGTGGCTACCAGTGTCGCTGCCGGGACCCTGTGGGTTTTGTCTCAGACGATTGATCTCTACTTCCCCGCGGATGCCGGAGAATACGTTGCAGATGCCAGGGCACTCCTTGGTGTGGGTG
>Ga0209158_1001473_pt1 | contig 15676 bp, 14 predicted proteins | sample GraSoiAngelo_140_FD_185897 | JGI IMG/M metagenome (GOLD analysis project Ga0209158, IMG submission 185897) | Grasslands soil microbial communities from the Angelo Coastal Reserve, California, USA - 14_0929_12_30cm (SPAdes) (version 2) | ecosystem: Environmental > Terrestrial > Soil > Grasslands ...
GACGTCAGGCACCGGCATCTGCTCGAAGACCCGGCGCGGATCATTGGCACCCGCGAGTATGCTCCGGGAGATCCGCTGCGCGCAATTCACTGGAAGGCCACCGCGCGGGCGCAGGGGTTGCGCTCAAAACAGTATGAGGCGTCGGCCAGCCATCGCGTCGTGATCTTCGTGAACCTTGACACACTGGGCCGGTACGCAGAGTACCGGGGCTTCGTGCGCCCGCTGCTAGAGTTGAACATCATGACGGCCGCGTCGATCGCGAACTGGGCCGTGGAATCCGGCCATCATCTCGGGTTGTTCGCCAACGGGTATCTGCCGCAGGGGTTGCGGTGGGTGCGCATTCCGCCGGCCGGGGGCACGGGGCAGCTCTCGTCGGTGCTGGAGGCCCTGGCCAAGATCTTTCCGACCCCCGTCATGCCGGTCGGCGATTTGATGCAGCTGGAGGCTTCTGCCCTGCCGTGGGGTACCACCGCCGTGGTGGTGACTGCCGTGACGGATGATCCGCTGCGGGCCGGCCTGATGCGGCTGGCCGACGCCGGCCACAGCGCAGTGGTGGTTCTCATCGGCGACGAGGTCGCGCCACCCGGGCCGGCCGTGTCCACGTATCGCGTCCGGGAGGCAGACGGCTGGCAGGCGCTGGACGGCATCGTGCCGGAGATGGTGCGGTGAAGGTCGCGGTGCGCCCGCTGCTGGCGCTGACCATCGTGGCCATCGAGTTCGCATGGGCCTACCCGTGGGTGTTGCTGTTGAGCGGCACATTCTACGGAGCGTCGGCTGCGCCGCTGCTCCGCCCGGCTGCCGCGTTTGCGTTGCTGGTGTTGCCGTCACTGATGGTTCGTACCGTGGCGGCGCGGCCGTGGTGGTTGCGCAACGCCCGAGCTTTGGTCGCGGCCGCCGGTGTGCTCAGCGGGATGACCGCGGTGCGGTTCGCATACTATCCGGGGCGCGGGCCGCTGGACGTGCGCTGGATCGGTATGCTCCTGATGGCCGCGCACGACGCGTTGCCGGCGATCACCCCGCAGGTCTTAGCGGCGCTTCTGGCGACGGTGCTGTGGTGGCGCGGCGTGGTGTTGGGCGAGCGGGAGTCCGGTTACTTCGAAGTCGAGCGGGCGTTCCGGCGGGGGATTGGGTGGAGCGTCGTGTTTGTAATCCTGCTGGCACTCTATGGGGATTCCCGGGGTTTCGCACCGGCGGCCTCGGCTCCAGCCTACCTGCTCGCGTTCTTCTCGCTCAGCCTCACCACGCTGGCGGTCACCCGCCTGTTGATGTTGTGGGAGGAAACCCACGCCGATCCGGCGCAGGCGCTGGCGGCCAACCGGCACTGGCTGCTGTTGCTCCTCGGGGTCGTCGGGGTGATCTTCTTGTCGGCGGCTAGCCTGGCCACCGCCGTCCACGTGGAGGTCTGGCCGGTGCTGGTCCGGTTGCTGCGCCCGCTGGCTCCCGTGGCAGAAACACTCTTCTATGTGCTCTTCGCGGTGGCGATGGTGGTCGCGCGGGCGCTCGTGTTCGTCTTCGCGCGGCTGCCGTTCCGCGGGATGGGCTCACCGGTACCGCGAGCAGCGCCGCCGTCCTTTCGCGACTTACTAAAGGATCTCCCGCCGCAAGTGGTGAGCGGCGCCCGGTGGGGCATGGTGGCGCTGGTCATCGCCGTGCTGGTGATTCTCGTCGCCATCTCTGTGGTGCGGGCGCGCCGGCGGGCGCGGAAAACGGATGACGATGAGCGGGAGTCGGTGTGGTCGAGCGAGGCGGTGCTCAGCGGATTGGGCGAGGCGTGGCGAAGGTGGCTCCGGCAGATGCGTCCCACGGCGCGCGGGAGCGAGCTGGCAGGTTTGGGTGTCATCCGGACCCTGTACCGCGAGATGCTACGCACCGGCGCGGCGGTCGGCATGCCACGCGCGCGGCATCAAACCCCCCACGAGTATTACCCGGTCCTTGCCGGCCGGCTGCCGGAGGCTGGGAAGGACATCGCGACGCTTACAGAGGCGTACGCGCGGGCACGGTATTCCCCGCGGCTGCCGGGTCCCACGGAAATCGCGGCCGCGCAGGGGGCGCTCGAACGGATCAAAACGTCCGCCAGCCCTTGACAGTTGTGTTATAATTCCGCTTACCAATTCCATATCGGCCAATGACCGAGAAGAGTACCCGCCGTCATGCTACGGAGAGAGCCGCGGAACGGTGAGAGCGCGGCAGCGACACGGCGAGGGAATGGGCTCGGGAGGCGTGACGTCGGAGCATCGAGCGTCGGTCCATACTGAAGTTGGAAAGTTGAACTCTCCAACTCCGTAGTTAGGGCCGGAAGCCGGGTGGCACCGCGGGAGTGATGACGATACCCTCTCGCCCCTTATCTGGGGTGAGAGGTGTTTGTTTTTTGGGGGAGATGACCATGGACAGCGAGATGTCAGAATGGGCATTTTCGTCGGGGGCGAGAGCATGATCGTCGTCATGGAACCGCGTGCCAGCCGCGAGCAGATCGATGCGGTCGTGAAAAAGATTCAGGACGCCGGGCTGGGGACGCATCTGTCGGTGGGGGTGGAGCGCACCGTCATCGGCGTCGTCGGCGACAGCCACACCAAGGGCTCCTGCGCCAGTCGCTGGAGGCGACAGCTGGCGTGGAGCGGGTCGTGCCGATCCTCCAACCCTTTAAGCTCGTCAGCCGGGAGTTCAAACCCGAGAACACGGTGGTGGACGTCCAAGGCGTCCGTTTCGGCGACGGGACGCTCGCCGTCATCGCCGGGCCCTGCTCGGTCGAGGGGCTCGACCAGATCGTGAACACGGCGAAAGCGGTGAAGGCCGCGGGCGCGGTGATGCTGCGCGGCGGCGCGTTCAAGCCGCGCACCTCGCCGTACTCATTCCAGGGGCTGGAGGAGGAAGGCCTGCGCTATCTGGCGGAGGCGCGGAAGCAGACAGGCCTGCCGGTAGTCACCGAGGCCATGGACGCCTACCAGCTCCAGCTGGTCACCAAATACGCCGACATGATCCAGATCGGGGCGCGGAACATGCAGAACTACACGCTGCTGCGCGAGGCCGGTCGCGCTAAGTTCCCGGTGCTGATCAAGCGTGGTCCCAGCGCCACGATCCAAGAGTTGCTGCTGGCGACCGAGTACGTGATGAACGAGGGCAACTACCAGGTGGTGCTGTGCGAGCGCGGCATCCGCGGGTTCGATAACTACACGCGCTATCTGCTCGACCTCAGCGCCGTGCCCGTGCTGAAGGAGCTCTCCCATCTGCCGGTGATCATCGATCCCAGCCAGGGGACGGGGAAGCGCAAGTACGTGTCACCCATGTCGCGGGCGGCGGTGGCCGCGGGCGCCGACGGGCTGATCGTCGAGGTCCATCCCGACCCGGAAAAGGCGCGCAGCGACGGCCCGCAGCAACTGACCCCGGAGCACTTCCGAACCTTGATGGCAGAACTGGACCCGCTCACCAAAGCGCTCGGCCGACGCGTGCAGGCGCCAATCCTAACACGATGATTGCGGATTGCGGATTGCGGATTGCGGATTCGTCCTCTTCTGTCCAATTCGCAATTCGCAATCCGCAATCCGCAATGGGTGTCTTGTAGTGGATCGCCTGGAGTGTGTGGGCATCGTTGGTGTGGGCCTGATCGGGGCCACGGTGGGCATGGCCCTGCGGCAACGCGCGGTGGCCGGGCAGGTCGTGGGCGTCGACATCGATGCGCAGGCGATCGCAGCCGCGCGCGAGGTTGGCGCCCTGGACGCCGGCGGCACTGATCTGAGCGTGCTGCGTGCTGCGGACCTGGTCATCGTCGCCGTGCCGCCGGACGGCGTGGTCGGCGCGGCCGTGCAGGCGGCGGCCCACATGAAACGGGAGAGCGTGCTGACCGATGTGGCGAGCACGAAGGCTGAGATTGTGCGCGCGCTGGATGATCGGCTGGCTGCGCGCGTCCATTACATCGGCGGGCATCCGATGGCCGGCTCCGAAGGCCGGGGGGCGCGCATGGCCGATCCCGCCCTGTTATTAGGCCGGCCGTTTCTGTTGACGCCGACCGAACACACCGACCCGGCAGCGGTGTCGGTGATGACCGAGGTGGCGGAACGGCTGGGGATGCTGCCGGTGCTGCTCTCTCCCGACGATCACGATGACCTGGTGGCGCAGGTCAGCCATCTGCCGTATCTGCTGGCGGTAGCGGCCGTGGGGGCGGCCACGGACCGCGCCATCGGCATCGGCGGGCCGGCGTTTAGCGGGTTAGGCCGCGTGGCGCGCAGCCCGGTCGCCCTGTGGGTCCAAATCTGCCGGAGCAATCGGGCGGCAATCAAGCGGTCGCTGGGCCAGTTCCGGCGGGAGCTGGATCGGTTGGAACGCGCGCTGGACGGCGAGGAGGCGCTGGAAACCCTGCTGCAGCGGAGCCGGCGCCGGGCTCCCGTGGACGGCGCGCCGTTAGACAAACCACACGAATCGGTGACGTGATGGCCATATGTATGGCCACGGAGCCACTCGGCCGCAAGTCCAAGTTTTGCAACCTATGTGACTAGGAGCGGCTTTTCGGTCGAGGCACACAGGTATCAGATGAACGCCCTGGACATCGAACCGACCAAACCTGAATTCCTCAGCCGCACTCGTGGCGGCAACCTCATTCCGGTGTCATGCGAGTTGTCGGCCGATTTGGAGACGCCCATCTCCACGTTCATGAAGGTGCGCGGCGGCGGAGATGCCTTCTTGCTGGAGAGCGTAGAAGGCGGAGAGCGCATCGGCCGCTATTCGTTCATCGGCAGCCGGCCGATGATGACCATCGTGTCGCGCGGCGAGCAGGTCGAGATCCGCGAGGGCTCCTCAGGCGATGGGGCGGAGTCCTTGCGGGTGGAGCGTCAGACCGCCGACGTGCTGGAGGTGACCCGCAACATCCTCCACCGCCACCGGCCCGTGCCGGATCCTTCCCTGCCCCGCTTTGCCGGCGGGGCCGTCGGCTATTTCGGCTACGATTTGGTGCGCTCGTGGGAGCGACTGCCCAACCGGCCGCCGGATGATCTCGGCCTCCCGACATGCTATCTGGCTGTGGCCGACACAGTGGTCATCTTCGACCATGTGCGGCACACGATGAAAATCGTTGCGAATGCGGCCGTGGACGGCGACGGAGGAACAGCATACCGGCGCGCGATCGAAAAAGTTGAGCACATCTACGAGCGGCTGCGATCGCCGGTCGTGCCGGTCCAGCGCGCCGGCAGGATCCATCCCGCCATGGACACGGACATGCCGGTGTCCACGTTCCTCGGGGCCGTCGAACGCGCCAAGGAGTACATCCGCGCCGGTGACATCTTCCAGGTCGTGCTGTCGCGGCGCTTCTCCGCCGTGGTCGACGACGTCGACGCGCTGGACATCTACCGGGCGCTGCGCACCGTAAACCCATCGCCGTACATGTTCTTTCTGGATTTCGAGGACGCGAAGATCATCGGGTCCTCGCCGGAGCTCCTGGTGCGGCTGGAAGGCAACGTGGTGGAGACCAGGCCGCTCGCCGGCACGAGGCCGCGCGGGGAGACCGACGAACACGATCGCGCGCTGGAAGCACAATTGCTGGCCGACGAGAAAGAGCGGGCAGAGCACGTGATGCTGGTGGATTTGGGCCGGAACGACCTGGGCCGGGTCTGCGACTACGGGACGGTGCGCGTGACCGACCTGATGAGCGTGGAGCGGTTCTCGCATGTCATGCACATCGTCTCAGACGTGCAGGGCCGCCTCAGAGGGGACCTGGACGCGATTGACGTGTTGCGGGCGTGTTTCCCCGCCGGGACCGTGACCGGCGCGCCGAAAGTACGGGCGATGGAGATCATTGACGGGCTGGAACCGGTGGCGCGGGGACCCTATGCCGGCGCGGTTGGGTATCTCGGATTCTCCGGGAATATGGACACCGCCATTACCATCCGTACGATCGTCGTCGCCGGGAACCGCGCGTATGTGCAGGCCGGCGCCGGCATCGTGGCCGACTCGGTTCCGGAACGCGAGTATGTGGAGACTGTAAACAAAGCGAAGGCGTTGGTGCGCGCGCTGGAGCGCGTTAATCGCGCGAACCAGGGGACGCCATGATTGTTGTCGTCGACAACTACGACTCGTTCACGTACAACCTCGTCCAGTATCTGGGCGAACTGGCGGGCGAGGTGCGGGTCTTCCGCAACGATCGGACCACCCCCCACGAGATCCTGGCGATGCGGCCCGATGCCGTGGTGATCTCCCCGGGCCCGTGCACCCCCAACGAGGCCGGCATCTCGACCCCGCTGGTGGCTGAGCTGGCGGGCCATCTGCCGCTCCTGGGCGTGTGCCTCGGCCATCAGTGCATCGGGGCCGCCTTCGGGGGCAAGATAGTCCGCGCTCCCGCTCCCGTTCACGGGAAAGTGTCGGAGGTGCGCCACGATGGCCGCACCATCTACGAAGGCCTGCCCAATCCCCTCGTCGGGACGCGGTATCATTCCCTGATCATCGATCGCGAGACGTTGCCGGAAGCGCTGGAAGTCTCGGCCCAGCTGGCCGACGGGACCATCATGGGTGTACGGCTCAAGCACGAAATGGTGGAAGGCGTCCAGTTTCACCCTGAATCGGTGCTGACCGCTGCGGGGAAAGACTTGCTGCGGAATTTTCTGAGGCTGGCGGGAGGTCACGTGGGTGGCCATTAAAGAGGCGTTGAGGCAAGTGGTGGAGCGTCGCGACCTCACCGAGCAAGAAGCCTGGGCCGCCATGGGCGAGGTGATGGACGGGCAGGCCACCCCCGCGCAGATCGCGGCGCTGATCACCGCGATGCGCATGAAGGGCGAAACCGTGCCGGAGATCGCCGGATTCGCCCGGGCGATGCGGGAGCGGGCGCAACGCATCACGCCCAAGGCTGAAACGCTGATCGACGTCGTGGGGACCGGCGGGGATCGGCTGAGCACTTTCAACATCAGCACGACCAGCGCGTTCGTCGTCGCCGCCTCCGGCGGCTACGTTGCCAAGCACGGCAACCGGGCGGTGTCGCGTCTCAGTGGGTCGGCCGATGTCCTGGAGGCGCTGGGCGTGCAGATCCAGGTGGCGCCCGACGTGGTGCGGCGGGCGATTGAAGATATCGGTATTGGATTCATGTTTGCGCCAATCTATCACGCGGCGATGAAGCACGCGGTGGGTCCGCGGAAGGAGATTGGGATCCGCACCGTGTTCAACATCCTGGGGCCGTTGACCAACCCGGCCGGCGCGAACTACCTGGTCGTCGGGACCTATGATCCTGCACTCACCGAGATCATGGCCCACGTGCTCGGAGAGATGGGAGCCCGCCGCGCCATGGTGGTGCACGGACTGGACGGCGTGGACGAAGTCTCGACGGTGGGACCGACGCGCATCTCGGAGTTGCGGAATGGGACCGTGCGGACATACGCGGTCACCCCCGCCGACCTGGGGCTCCCCACGGCTGCGCCCGAGGCGATCGCCGGTGGTCGTCCCGAGGAGAATGCCGCGATTACCACGGCGGTCCTGCAGGGCGAGCGCAGTCCGCGCCGCGATATTGTGCTGGCCAACGCCGGCGCGGCACTGTGCGCCGCAGGACTGGCCGGCGATTGGAAGGGCGGGATCGAGCTGGCCCGCCGGGCCATCGACTCTGGCGCCGCCTACGAGAAGTTGGAGGCGTTGCGGGCGCACACCCGCGCCGCGGTATCATGACCACCTCTGTCATTGCGAGGGGCGAAGCCCAGAAGCAATCTCACTTGGTCAGGAGATCGCCACGCGCCTTCGGCGCTCGCGACGGCGGATCGCCCCGGCCCTGCGGGCCTCGCGATGACAGGCCTGGAGCACCGAGATGATTCTTGACGAGATCGTCGCCCATAAGCGGGCCGAAGTTGCCGCGCGCAAGGCCATGCGGTCACCTGCCGCGGTGGCGGTGGAGCGCCCCGGGCCGGCAGCGGGGTTCCGCCGGGCGCTGTCCGGAAGCGGGCTGGCCCTGATCGCCGAGATCAAAGGCGCCTCGCCCTCAGCCGGGACGATCCGTTCCCGCGTCGACCCGGTGGCCATGGCTGCGGCCTATGAAGCCGGCGGTGCGTCGGCCCTCTCGGTGCTGACTGATGCCAGGTACTTCGGCGGATCCTGGGACGCGCTGACCGCGGTCTGCCATGCCAGCCGGCTGCCGGTCCTCTGCAAGGAGTTCATCATCGACCCGTATCAGATCGATGAGGCCATGAGCGCCGGCGCGGCCGCGGTGCTGCTGATCGCCGCGATTCTCGACGGAGCGCAACTGCGGCGCTTCCTTGATGAAGTGCGGAGGCGCGGGATGGACGCACTGGTGGAAGTGCACACCCCGGATGAAGTTGCCGCGGCGGTGGATGCCGGCGCGGATCTCATCGGGATCAACAACCGGGACTTGAACACGTTGCACGTCGATCTCCAGACGACGGCGCGGCTGCGGCCGTTGATCCCGCCGGGGGTTGTGGTGGTCAGCGAGAGTGGGTTTGCGACGAGGGAGCAGGTGAGCGAGGTGGAACGGCTGGGGGTCGACGCGATCCTCGTCGGGACGAGTTTGATGCGGAGCGACGATCCGGGGGCCAAGCTGCGGGAGTTGAGGGGGCGAGCATGACCAGCGCGAAGACGGGCGTGCGCCCCGCCGCCAGGGCCTCGGTGCCGGGGAAGAAGGGGCGGCTGCTCACCGGGGACCGGCCTACGGGGAAGCTCCATCTCGGGCACTACGTGGGGACGCTCGCAAACCGGGTCCGCCTGCAGGACGATTACGACTGCTTCTTCCTTGTTGCCGACCTGCACTTGCTGACCACGCGGCTAGAGAACCTCGCGGAGATCCGCGACAATATCCGAGAGATCGTCCTCGACTATCTCAGCGTTGGCATCGATCCCCGCCGCTCCACGATAGTCTTGCAGTCACTTGTGCCGCAGACTGCTCAGCTTCAGCTCATCTTTTCCATGCTGGTCTCCGTCCCCCGTCTGCAACGCGTGCCGACGCTCAAGGACGTGATGCGGGACCTGCACATCCAGCAGCCATCGCTGGGGCTGCTGGCCTACCCCGTCCTGCAGGCTGCCGACATCCTCGTCGTCCGCGGCGAGATCGTCCCAGTGGGTAAGGATCAGGCCAGCCATCTCGAGGTCACGCGGGAGATCGCCAGACGGTTCAACGAGCAGTTCGAGTCGGTCTTCCCCGAACCCGACACGCTGATCGGCGAGGTCGGCACCCTGCCCGGGACCGACGGCAAGGCGAAGATGAGCAAGTCGCTCGACAACGCCATTTATCTGTCCGACGACGCGGCGACCGTGACGCGCAAGGTCATGGCCATGTATACGGATCCGACGCGGATCCACCCGACCGATCCCGGCCATGTCGAAGGCAACCCGGTCTTCATTTACCATGATGCGTTCAACGCCAGCAAAGGCGAAGTTGAAGAACTCAAGGAACGATATCGAAAGGGCACGGTGGGCGACGTCGAGGTGAAGCGCAGGCTCGCGATCGCGCTGAACACCTTTCTCGAATCAATCCGCGAGCGGCGAGCCAAGTATCGGCCCAGTGATGTCGACGAGATCATCGTAGCAGGCAGCGAGAAAGCGCGGGTGATCGCCCAGGAGACGATCGAACTTGCGCGACAGGCCATGCGCATGAACTACTATGGTTAGGGTCAAGATCTGCGGCATCAGCGACTCGGCGACTGCAGTTGTCGCCGCGGAGGCGGGGGCTGACGCCATCGGGCTGATCTTTGCCCCGAGCCGGCGGCGGGTCACCGCGGCGCAAGCCAGAGAGATCGCGGCGGCGCTGCCCCCGTTCGTGACGAAGGTGGGAGTCTTTGTGGATGAAGAGCGCGGCCGAATCGAAGAAAGTATCGCCGCATGCGGTCTAGGCGCCGTGCAACTCCACGGCGCAGAACCGCCGGAGTTCTGCGCGGGCTTTCGCGTCCCCGTGGTCAAGGCGATCAGGGTGAAGGATGCGTCGTCGCTGGAGCAGATGACCGCCTACCAGGTTGACGCCTTCCTGCTGGATACGTTTGATGCGTCGGCGCTGGGAGGGACCGGCAGGACGTTCGACTGGACGCTGGCCATCCAGGCTGCGCGGACGCACCGGACCATTTTGTCTGGCGGCATGACACCGGTGAACGTCGTCGAGGCCCTGACCCGCGTCGTCCCGTACGGCGTCGATGTGAGCAGCGGCGTGGAGACCGATGGGCGCAAGGACCATGCCAAAATACGCGATTTCATCAGGCGCGTGAGAGAGTGGGATGTTGAGAACCAGTATCCGCGTGTGACGTACCAGGTGCAAACATGGAGACCGTGACCCAGAAAGGCCGCTTTGGGAAGTACGGCGGCCGGTACGTCCCGGAGACGCTGATTCCGGCATTGGATGAGCTCGAGCAGCAATACGATCGGTGCCGGCAGGACCACCTGTTCCAGGAAGAGCTGGCCTACTACCTGCGCCGCTATTGCGGGCGGCCCACCCCCCTCTACTTAGCGGAGCGGCTGACCGAGCGGCTCGGCGGCGCGCGCATCTATCTCAAACGGGAAGACCTCCTGCACACGGGCGCGCACAAGATCAACAACACGATGGGTCAAGTTCTGCTGGCCCGGCGAATGGGCAAGGGCCGCGTCATTGCCGAGACCGGCGCCGGACAGCACGGGGTGGCCACGGCCACGGCGGCGGCGATGTTCGGGCTGGCGTGCGATGTCTACATGGGCGTCGAGGACATGGCCCGCCAGGAGCTGAACGTCTTCCGGATGCGGCTGCTGGGGGCGCGGGTCATCCCGGTGGACAGCGGCAGCCGCACGCTCAAAGACGCCATCAATGAGGCGCTGCGGGACTGGGTCACCAACGTCCGCACGACCTTCTACGTCATCGGGTCGGTGGTGGGGCCCCACCCCTATCCGTCGATGGTGCGCGATTTCCAGTCCGTCATCGGCCGGGAGGTACGGACGCAGATCACCGAGGAGATCGCGCGCCTGCCCGATTACCTGGTGGCCTGCGTCGGCGGCGGAAGCAATGCCATGGGACTCTTCTTCCCGTTCAAAGATGATGTAGATGTAAAGATGGTCGGCGTAGAAGCCGGCGGGCTGGGCGTGACGACTGGACGGCATGCCGCCACGCTCGTTGCCGGGACGCCCGGCGTGCTGCATGGCGCATTCTCGTACCTGCTGCAGGACGGCGCAGGGCAGGTCAGCCCCACACACTCTGTGTCGGCGGGACTGGACTACCCTGGCGTGGGGCCGGAGCACAGCTACTTCAAGGACACCGGCCGCGCGCAGTATGTGGCGGTGTCTGATCAGGATGCGCTACAGGGTTTCCGGCTGCTGGCGCAGACTGAGGGCATCATTCCCGCGCTGGAACCGGCTCACGCCATCGCGTACCTGCGAACACTGGTGCCCACCCTGAGCCGCGATCATGCCGTCGTGGTCGGGCTGTCCGGCCGCGGCGACAAGGACGTGCAGCACGTGTCCCGCATCGTACAGTGAGCCGGATCGCGGCGACGTTCGAGAGGCTGCGGGGCGAGCATAGGCAGGCCCTGGTGCCCTTTGTGGTGGCGGGAGATCCCGACCTCGCCGTCACGGAACAGGCTGTCGCCACCCTGATCCGCGCCGGTGCAGACATGGTCGAGCTTGGCGTGCCCTTCTCCGACCCCGTCGCCGACGGTCCGATCAATCAACGGGCATACCAGCGCGCGCTGGCCGGCGGAGTGACCCTGCGCAGTGTGCTTGACCTGGTCGGTCGGGCGCGGCCCGCCGTGCCCGTAGTGCTCCTCTCCTACTACAATCCCATCATTCAGTTTGGCGTGGAACGGTTCTGCGTGGATGCCGCGCTGGCCGGCGTGGACGGCGTCGTGATTCCGGATCTTCCCGCCGACGAAGCCGACGAACTGGTCGCCTCTGCACGGCCCGCGGGTCTCGATACCATCTTTCTGCTCGCCCCGACCAGCACCGACGCACGGATTCGGGTCACCGCCGGGCGGTCGAGCGGGTTTATCTATGGGGTGTCGGTCACAGGGGTCACCGGCGTACGAGACCGGTTGCCCGAAGACATCCCGGAACTAATCGGCAGAATCAAGAAATGGACCCGGCTGCCGGTGTGCGTCGGGTTTGGAGTGTCGACGCCCGAGCAGGCCCGCCGGGTGGCGGAGGTTGCCGATGGCGTGATTGTCGGCAGCGCCCTGGTGTCCATGCTGGAGCAGCCTGGTGATCAGGTCGTCCGCCTGGATCAGTTTGTGCGCGAACTCCGGGAGGCGATCGACGCGGTCGGCGCGCGGGGGTCAGGTGAGGGCCCGAGGGGGCCCAACCATACTCCCCTCTCCCGTTGGGAGAGGGGTAGGGGTGAGGGGTCGTCCTGATCTCGCCGCGCACGCTGTGCTTCCTGCGGCGAGAGAATCGCGTCCTGCTCATCCACCGCCGCAACCCTCCAAACGCCGGGATGTGGAATGGCATCGGCGGCAAACTGCAGCCCGGCGAAGATCCGTTCACGACCTGTATCCGGGAAGTGCGCGAAGAGACCGGTCTGACCATCACCGGTCCCGTGCTGCGGGCGCTGCTGGTCATCTCGGTCAAGTCAACGGGTGATCTATGGACGATCTTTGTGTTCACCGCCGCCTCACCGGCGGGGGAGCCGGTCGCGTCTGACGAAGGAGAACTGGCGTGGGTGGACGTCGGCCAGCTGAATTCCCTGCCCGTTCCTGCCGATCTCCCCGTGATCCTGCCCCGTGTCTTTGAGGACGGCGGAGTTGTCGTAGCCCGGCTCGAATATGAGACGGAAGACGCGGCGTCCGTTTCACGCGTGGAAATCCTCGGCCCTAGTTGATCCGTGGACTTCGTCATCGTCGCTAACCTGGTCATCCTGCTGCTGGTACTCACGCTGCCGCTGATTTCCCATCGGGTTGAACAGAATCTGGAGGCCTTCCTGTTCATCATGGGAGTGCTGTCGGCTCTTGCCGCGAGCGTGCTCTCCTGGCCCCTGATCCGGGATGCGCTGGCCCACCCGATCCCGATCACCCTGGCCGTCTTCGCCTCTGGCCTGGTGTTCAAGTGGACTCGCCGTCATCTCGGCCAGGGGCTGGTGCAGCTGCGGCTGGTCATCCCGATGCGGGTCCTGCTGGCCGTGCTGGTGATCGTACTGGCGCTGCTGAGTAGCGTGTTCACCGTCATCATTGCGTCGCTCGTGCTCGTCGAGCTCGTCAGCGCCCTGCGATTTGCCAAGGAAGATGAGTCACGGTTGGTGGTCATCGCCTGCATGGCCATCGGGCTGGGGGCGGCGCTGACGCCCATCGGCGAACCGCTCTCCACCATCGCCACGGCGAAGCTCCACGAGGACTTCTGGTTCCTGATGCGCCTGCTGGGACCGTGGGTGATTCCAGGGATCGTGTTGCTGGGCGTGTGGACCGGGTTTCAACCCATGCGGTATGCGGCCGACACCCTGACGGAGGGCGAGGACCAGGAAACGTATCGCGGGGTCGTGGCCCGGGCCGCTCGGGTCTATCTGTTCGTGATGGCGCTGACGCTGCTCGGTGAGGGATTCAAACCCCTCATCGACCGGTTCGTGATCGCGCTGGACGCGCGCATCCTCTACTGGATCAATATGGTCTCGGCGATCCTCGACAATGCCACGTTAACAGCCGCGGAGGTCAGCCCGGAGATGACTTTGCTTCAGGTGCGGGCGGTGTTGATGGGACTCCTGATCAGTGGCGGCATGCTGATCCCCGGCAACATTCCCAACATCATTTCCGCCAACAAGCTGGGGATCCGCAGCCGCACCTGGGCCCGCTTTGGTGTGCCCCTCGGGCTCATCTTGCTGGTCGGTTATTTCGTGCTCTTGTTTGTCGTCTAGGTGCCCCGCATGCCTGAGACGCGGTTCCTCACTGACCTGGGGCTCCTCTTCCTGGCTGCGCTGGGCGGGGGATTACTCGCACAGGCTGTGCACCAGCCGCTGATCGTCGGCTACATTCTCGCGGGAGTGTTAATCGGTCCATTCACGCCAGGGCCCACGCTCTCTGATCCGCACACGTTTCAGTTGTTCGCCGATGTCGGCGTCGTGTTGTTGATGTTCACCATTGGCGTTGAGTTTTCGGTGGAAGAGCTGCTGCGGGTCCGCAAGGTTGCCCTGTTGGGTGCGCCGGCGGGGATTGCCCTGGTCGCCCTCTTGACCATTCCAGTTGGAAAGCTCCTGGGGTGGACGCTCGTTCAGAGTCTAGTTGCCGGTGCGGCGGTGAGCGTGGCCAGCACGATGGTGCTGTTGAAATTCCTCCTGGAACGGGGCGAGCTGGCGACGCTGTACGGGCGCGTGGTGGTGGGCATCACACTCGCCGAAGACCTCGCCGTCGTAGCGATGACGGTACTCATTCCGGCCCTTGCTTCGCCGGGAGGCGACCGCGCCGCTGCGTTGGGGCAAGCACTTCTGGAGGCCGTGGTGTTGTTGGGCCCGCTGCTGTGGCTGGCCCGGCGCGCGGTCCCGTTATTGTTGGCCAAGGTGGCCCATACCCGTAACATGGAGCTGTTCTTACTCGTGGCCCTGGCGGTGGCGATCGGCACAGCCGCGCTCACGGCGGGGCTGGGGTTGTCGATTGCCCTCGGGGCGTTCCTGGCTGGGTTAGTCATCAGCGAATCTGAGTTTGCGCACGAGGCGCTGGCCCGCGTGCTGCCGGTCAGAGACATCTTCGTCGCGATTTTCTTTGTCTCGATCGGGACGCTGATCCGTCCCGCCTCGCTCCTGGCTGAGTGGCCTGCGGTGCTGGCGCTGGTGCTGCTGGTGATCGCCGGCAAATTTGCAGTGTGGACGCTGGTCGTCCGCGCCGCAGGGTATCCGGTGGCCACGGCCAGGAACGCAGCGCTGGGGTTGACGCAGATCGGGGAGTTCTCATATATCCTGGCGGGGGTGGGGCGCAATCACGGGCTCCTCCCCTCCTCCATGTACGACGCCGTGCTGGCGACATCGCTGGTCACGATTCTCATCAACGCATTGGTCTTTCGCCGGAGACCCACCTGGGTGCAGCGGCTGGTGAGTGGACAAGAAACTGTGCCGCCTCCAGCGGCCGCGGCTCTGGCGCCGGAGGTTCAGGTCACTGTCTGCGGGTTCGGCCGCGTCGGAAGGGAAGTGGCCGACGCGCTCGATGCCTTTCATATTCTGTACACTGTTGTGGACCTGGATCCGGAGGCCACGCGCGAGGCGCGGTCGCGGGGTGCCGGTGCGGTCTTCGGGGACGCCGGCAGCGAAGGCATGCTGCACCATGCCGGGGTGGACCGTGCCCTCCTGGCGGTGGTGGCGATCCCTGAGTTCGAGGCAGCCCGCCGGTGTGTCACGGCCTTGCGGGCGCTCAGACCCGATCTCCCCATTCTGGTGCGGGTACACCAGCAGCGCCACCGTGCGGAGTTGAGTGGGGCCGGTGCGACTGAAGTCGTTCAGCCTGAGGTAGAGGCCGCCCTGACCATTGTCAGGCATAGCCTGGATCTGCTGGGCATCGACCACCGCCTGGCGCGGCGATACATGGAGGGGGCTCGCGCACACTGGCCCGAGGCCGCGCGCGCGGAAGGCGTGTCCGGCGACGCGCTGCAGGCGATGGAGGTCGTTGTGCAGGACCCCGCCCTTGAAGGACAATCGATAGAGCAGGCACACATCCGAGAGCGTAGCGGTGCCGCCATCGTCAGCATCACCCGGGCCGATGGGCGTGAGATCGTAAATCCGCGGCCCGATGAAAGACTGCAGGCGGGAGACCGGTTGCTGGCGATCGGAACCCGAGAGCAACTGGATTCC
>Ga0209158_1001476_pt1 | contig 15661 bp, 14 predicted proteins | sample GraSoiAngelo_140_FD_185897 | JGI IMG/M metagenome (GOLD analysis project Ga0209158, IMG submission 185897) | Grasslands soil microbial communities from the Angelo Coastal Reserve, California, USA - 14_0929_12_30cm (SPAdes) (version 2) | ecosystem: Environmental > Terrestrial > Soil > Grasslands ...
ACGGCGCGCCGCAGCCCGTCAGGGAGCACGACCGGCGCGATCGGCCCGGACTCCGATCCGGACAGCAGCGTGACCGTAGCGGCGTACGCTTGAGCCGGCTCGAGACGCACGGCCAGCCGAGCGCTGAACGCCGCCAGCGCAGCCCGTACCCGCTCGAAGTCCCCTGCGGCGGCGTACAGATTCGTGGCCCAGGCATAGGCTTCGGTCATGGCGGGCACGGTGGCGAACAGCTCCCCCCCGAAGTAATGCGCGCCCCATAGGGAGTCCGCGATCCGGCGGGCGTCATCCAGCCGTCCGAGCTTACCCAGCAGGATCATCCGCCGTGCCGCCACGGCCTCCGCTTCCGCTTCGACACCGAGCGAGTCTGCGATGTCGAGCTCGCGGAGCGCGGCCTCGTAATTGCCGTCCAGCTCGAGGACACGCGCCGTCATGCGGCGCGCTTCGGCCTCGGCTGGGCCGGCGACCAGCCAGCGCCGGGCCCATGCCGTGGCTGCGGCCCGCGCGCGGGCGCGCGAGGCGGCCAACGACTCCGCCGGAAGCGCCGACAGGGAATCGAACGGGACGAGCTCCAGCGAGTCGCGCAGGACCGGTACGAGCATGAGGTCGGGGCCGGCGAACTGGAGTGCCAGTGCCGAGTCACTCCCGCGGCCGGGCGGCTGCCCACCCAGGCCGAGCTCAAAGTCGCAGCTGCACCAGGCACGGACCGAGCTCCGCACCGGACGCGGCAGCTCGCGGCGGTAGCCCGCCACCGCGCCCGGCGGCTGCCCGGCCGCGAGGGAGTAGATGACCACCAATCCCTGGTAGGCGCCATGCCGGGTGGGGTCGAGATCGAGCACGCGCCGGGACAGCCGAGTGGCCGCGTTCAGGGACCCGCGGCGTCGCTCACCGGTCGGCGTCGCCACCAGCAGGGGGTCGAGAAACTCGAGGCCTGCGAGCTCCTCGAGGGCGTCGACGTCGTTGGAGTCCTGCGCGACGAGACCCGCTAGCTCCGTGCGCGCCGCGGTGAAGTCGGCGTTCAGCAGGCTGCGCAGCGCGCGCACGTGACTGGCCGCCCGCGGCGGCAGCCGGTTGCTGAGGGCCGCGGCGCGCTCCGCGTACCCGTACGCAGGATTGTCGGGATCCAGCACCGAGAACGCGAGGAGGGAGACCTCCGCGAGCTTGCCGTATGCCTGCGCGAAGGCGCTGTCGATGCGGACAGCGTCCAGCAACGCATCACGGGCCTGCCGATACTCCGCTCGGTTGAGATGCGCCACACCGCGCAGGTAGGACCGATAGGCGTCCAGCGAGCGCGTCGTGGCCGTGCCCAGGTCCGCCGAGGCCTGCTCGAGCCCGGCCGCGCGCAGCAACACCGTCGCAATCTGGTCGTAGGCCCGCCGGACGTCGTCGGTGGCCCGACCTTCGAACGTCGTCCGAGCCACCTGCCGCCGGGTCACGAGGTCGTAGGCCCGCGCACTCACGTGCAGCCGTGCGCCCGTCACGATGATTTCGCCCGTCACCGCCGTCCACCCGCCGGTCTCGGCCGCCACCCGGCGGAGGCTCGCCAGATCCATCACGTCTCCGGGGTGCAACTCGTGTCGACGCAGCGCCGGATACAGCCGCTCGTCGGGGACGACCGTTAACTCCGTCCACTGCCCAAGCGCGTCCGCCAGCATCGTGGGAGAGGCTTCGACCAGCCATTGATAGTCGGCGCTGCGCGACAGGTTGCGAAACGGGAGGACGAGAAACGTGCGCGCGCGGTCGCGCTCGGCAGGAGGCGGGGTCGTGGTGGCCGCCGCTCGGGGTCCTCCGCGCCTACACGGCGGAGCCGTACCGTCGGGGCACTGGGCTCCGGCGGACGTCACGACCAGCGCGGAGAGCAATGCCCCAACGACGGCACCGCGGCTACCGAGTGACATATGGTCGCACGAACATCGCGCGGCCGCTCGGATCCAGCAAGGCGGGAGGCGGTGGAGTACCGCGTGGAGCAGCACGTCGCTAAGTTAGGGACCGCGCCACCGTAGCTCAGTGGTAGAGCTCTCGATTCGTAATCGAGCGGTCGTCGGTTCAAATCCGACCGGTGGCTCTGAGAGAATCCGTTGGCGAGGATGTGGAGGTTGGTGGAGGCGAACGCAACAAAGGGCTTCGAGCGGTCGCCAGATGGTACAGCTTCACGAAGTTGCCTCAGTAGTTTTGCCTCGTGCCGCCCCCCTACGAACGATTACATGCATGGCGCGAATGTCATGAGTTAGCCCTCGCGGTGTATGACGCCACTAAAGCATTCCCGTCTGACGAACGCTACGGTCTGACGTCGCAGATGCGTCGCGCCTCTTTTTCGGCGGCCGTAAACATTGTGGAAGGTTCCTCTCGGAAGAGCCGCAAGGAGTTCCGGCGCTTTCTGGATATTTCCCTCTCTTCGCTTACGGAGGTCGGCTATGCGCTACGTTTTGCGAAAGAGGCCGGCCTGCTTGGTGATATGGTTTGGCGGCACCTTAGTGACAGGCAGAATCGGGCGCGGTTTCTGACGTGGCGACTGTACGTTACGCTCGGGGAGGGGCCTCCACCAACCTCCAGATCCTCCACCAACGTCGATCACTGATTCATCTCACGCCGTCGCCGGATGCGAACGCAGCGCGCAGCTGCACCGCATCCGCGCGGCGTCAGGGACCCTCGGGAACACGTGATAGTACATCGCCACCATCATCGGCACGAACACCAACGTGTTGTAAAACAGGTGCAGCTCGAGTCGCGGGATCCACAGCTGCACGATGCTCGTGGGAACGGGGGCTCCGAACAGCGTGCGACCGGCGATGGCCTGACCCTGGAGCAGTGCGTGCTCGATGTGATGCCAGAACTGGATGACGAGCGCCGCGAGCCACCACGCGCGCGACCGGCCCACGAAGCCCGGCAACAACATCCAGATGCCGACCAGCATAATCAGGGCATAGCCGTAGTGCAGCACCTCGGAGTGCACCAGCCAGGGGAACGCCTGGCCCAGGACACCCCGCGCCTGGTGCAGCGGCCACTTCAGCACGTACACCTGATAGGCCTGCACCAGATGCTCGGCCAGGTGGACGACGACGATGATCGTGAACACCTGAAGCGCCCGCTTGTGCCACGGGCCATTGAGCTTCCCGAGGAACGAGTGGGCTTCAGGGGGCTGAGACTGCGGGGCTTTTAAGGCGGTGCTGGTCATACCGGCTGTCACCTGGTTCGCGTTGCTGGTTGTCGGCTCGCGGAGCCGAGGGCGGATATTATGCGCCGACCCTGGATGCGCGGCAAGGGCACGCTCGGTCAGTGCGCCCCTCCTGGCGACCAGGTTTGACGCCGCTGTCAGCGAAAGGCCATACTTCCCTATCGCTCCGACAGGAGAGGCAAGCATTGAAACGCGCGTGGCGGATGTCATGCAGGGCACGCTGGACCTGCTGCTGCTAAAGGCACTGTCGCTGGAGCCCATGCATGGCTGGGGGATCACTACCCGGATTCAGCAGCTGTCGCGGGACAGCTTCCAGATCGGGCAAGGGTCGCTGTATCCCGCCCTCCATCGATTCGAGCAGCGCGGTTGGGTGACGTCCTACTGGCGGACCACCCAGAACAATCGCATCGCGAGGTACTACGATCTCACGGCGGCGGGCAGGCGGGCGCTCGGTGAAGCGATCACGCGTTGGCGCTCCTACACGGGCGCTGTGGACCTCGTCATAGACGCGCGATAGGAGAGGCCAGCTATTTCGCGAGAATCCTGCTCTGATTGGCCAGGATCTTCCGTTGGTTCTTCAGCATCGCCTGAAGGTCCCGCAGGATCTTGCTCTGATTGTCGAGTATCCGCACCAGTCGCTGCTGGTTCCGGAGGATCTTGTTTTCATTTACGATGATCCTCTCTTGGTTCTTGCGTGTCGCTCCTGCCATGCTCGGCTCCTCGCTGTGGTCCCGAATTCACGTGTGACGCCGCGCTCTCGATGGACCGCGTGCGACGATCAACGCGATGAAGGTCTCGTTGCGTCCCTCAATGTGGCATCCCCGTGAACGTACCGCCATTCACAGCTCGGCTGCGATGGTGCGCCCTGCAATGGCCCACTCCAGGCCGAGCGCGCCCTCTCAGGGCGCGACCACTCCCGAGAGACCGGCCCGCTCACATGTGCGCGAGCAGGTACTCCCCGTTCACTTTCAGCAGCCAGTAGGCGTTGTCGCTGACCGGCATCCCTGGCCCGTGCCGGGCGTCGAGCTCGGCGAGGAACGCTCGGAGCGAGCCCTTCACAGCCTTGCTGTCGCTCCGTTGTAGGGCTTGGGTGGCTTGCTTCAGCTTGGATCGGAGGCTGCCGCATACAGCTCCGTCGGTGATCCAACGGAGCGAGCCACAAACCCGCTGGAGGTCCGACTGCACAACGCTCAGTCCCATGTCTTGCGGTCGCACCGTGGGCGCTACGGTGAACCCGGTCGCCGGGAAGAAACTGGGATTCGGGTACTCCCCCCTGTCGTTGGGCTGTGTGCAACAAGACTGATAAGTGGGATGGGCTGAGAACCGCCGAATGCCGGGCAGGTACGAGCTGCGTAACCCAAAGCCTGCCTTGGAGCCCCCTGGCGGCGCGCTATCTGCACTTGCCGGTAGCCCGGTGCCGTTCGTCACAACACCGAAGTCGGCCGCGTACCAATCGAGATGTGCTCTGTAATACACCACCATCATCTTCCATCGATCGGGAGCGATACCACCAACGGGCACGTGGTCGGGAGCGTGTGGGCCACCGTCGCTACGCTGAAGGTCCCCAGTGAACGGTAGGGTGATCAGCCCTGTCCCTAGGGGGGCCGAGAGGTCAACGCTCAAGCCCGCGACCCCGCCCCGACTCGATGTCGGATTCACGATGCGGTACTCATAGAGGAGGTATTGCGCACTGTCCGTCACGGCCGTGACCTCGAATCGCACCGCATCGAGGATCGGCCTGGTCGACTGAGACTGAGCTCTGTCCCAGGCGGATTGCGCAGCGAGGAGGGCCACACTCGCTGCGATCGTTTGGTGAAGTCGACCACCCTGGAGCAATGTCATTACTCCCCACAAAGCGGATGTCGTAGTGGGTGAGATCATCATGCCGCTCCTTGGTGTAATCCCGGGCTGAGAGCCCGGGCTCGGCTGCGATGGTGCGCCTGTAAGGGCGTACTGCAGTCCGAGCGCGCCCTCTCAGGGCGCGACCATTCCCGAGAGACCGGTCCGCTCACATGTGCGCGAGCAGGTACTCCCCGTTCACCTTCAGCAGCCAGTACGCGTTGTCGCTGACCGGCTTTCCTGGTCCGTGCTGGGCGTCGAGCTCGGCGAGGAACGCAGGAAGCGAGCCCGTGGTCGCCGCTCGATCACCCTGTTGGCTTGCGATGGCTTGCTCGAGGTTGGATCGCAGGCGGCCGCAGACCGCGCCGTCAGCGATCCAGCGAAGCGGGCCGCAGGTCTGCTGCAGATCGGACCGTACGATTGCAAGACTCATGTCCGGCGGCCGCACGGTAGGGGCTACGGTCAAGCCCTTCACTCTGAAGAGAAAGGAGTTCGGCAACTCGCCCTGGGCATTGGGCTTAGTGCAGCACGATTGTTCGGTTGGTATGGCAGCGAAAGTCCGGACACCAGGCAGGTACGGGCTGCCCACTCCGAACCCGCTCTTGATGCTGCCAGGTGCTACGCTGTCGAAGCTTACAGGTGCCCCCTCCGCCAGGAGGACCGCATACACATTCCAGACAAGTCGGGCTTTGTAGTCAACAAGCATCAGCCATCGCTCAGGGGCGATCGCCCCGAAAGGCACATGATCGGGTACATCGCGTCGGCTTGGACCAAGGGACCCGGTGAAGGGCAGTGCCACGTGCCCTGTTCCCCGTGGTGCCGAGAGGTCAAGCTCGACGACGGCGACCCCGCCGCGACTCGATGCGGAGTTGAGGACGCGATAGTGGTACACGAAGTATTGAGAGCTGTCCTGCACACTCGTGACTTGCAGGACGACCTCATCGAGAACACGGCTGGGTGACTGGGCGACCGCCTCGCGCCCAAGGCCTTGAGCGAGCGCCAGCGCTAGATAAGCCCCACTAGCCGCTCGGGCGTACCGTAGTAAGGATGGCATTGTCGCTCCCGACAAAGCGGATGCGGTGAAGCGTTCAGTCCCTACGCCGCGATCGTCAGCTTGTGGCCCTTCGCCTTGAAGGACGCCACGAGGCCCGTCTTCTCGACCGACTTCATGTAGGCCTCGTCGGGGCTGATCTCTTTCTTCTCCACCAGCTCGAGCAGCGCGTCGTTCAGCGTCACCATGCCGATCTGCTTCGACGTCTGGATGATCGAGGGGATCTGGAACGTCTTGGCCTCGCGAATCAGGTTCGAGATCGCCGGGGTGGTGAGCAGGATCTCCCGCGCCGCCACGCGGCCACCCTGGATGCGCTTGCACAGCGTCTGCGAGACGACGCCCTTCAAGGACTCCGACAGCATGACGCGGATCTGCGACTGCCGGTCCGCGGGGAACTGATCGATGATGCGGTCCACCGTCGAGGCAGCCGTGGTCGTATGGAGCGTGCCGAACACGAGGTGCCCCGTTTCCGCCGTCTCGATCGCGATCGCGATGGTCTCGAGGTCGCGCATCTCGCCCACCAACACGATGTCTGGGTCCTCGCGCAGCGCCGCGCGCAGCGCCGACCGGAAACTGTCGGTGTGCACCCCCACCTGCCGCTGGGTGATGAGGCACTTCTTGTTCTCGTGCACGAACTCGATCGGGTCTTCGATCGTGATGATGTGGTCCGTCCGCGACCGATTGACGAGGTCGACGAGCGAGCACAACGTCGTGGACTTCCCGGACCCGGTGGGGCCGGTGACGAGCACCAGCCCCTTCGTCAGAAAGCAGAGCTGCTGTACCTCCTTGGTGATATTGAGCTGGTCCACCGTGACGACCTGCGCCGGAATCACCCGGAACACCGCCAACGGCCCTTTGCGGTCGCGCGCCGCGTTCACCCGGAAGCGGGCCAGCCCGGCGATCTCGTAGGCGAAGTCGGAATCCCCCGTCTCCTTCCATTCCTGACGGTTGCGGTCCGGCATGATGGCGAGCAGCATGAGCTCGAGCTGCTCGACCGCGATCGGCGGCGCGCCCTGGCGTTTCATCTCGCCGTGGGTGCGGAATAGCGGCGGCTCGCCCACGCGGAGGTGCAGATCGGACGATTTCGACTGCACCAGGGCTCGCAGCAGGTCACCCAGTGTGCGCTCGGCGGCCTGGTACTGCGGCGCCGCGACGTCCAGAGGGAGCCCGGTCGGGGGCGGGGCGGCGACGCCGGGGCGCGACGGCGAGGGGGGGGCGGGGGCAGGAGCGGGGGCGGGGGAAGGCGTCTCGACGCGCGGGGCGGCGGCACCCGCCGACGACCGCGCCGCCTTGGACTGGCTCGGCGTCGGGGCCGGGGTTGGGGGCGCCGCTGCGGGTGCGGGCGCCGCTGCCGCGACGGGCTCGGCCCGGGCGGGCTTGAGCGCCGGCGCCACGACGGCCGTGAGCCGCCCCATCTCCGGGACGATGCGCACCCGGACCATGCCCCGGTCCGCGAGGTACTCGAACTCGGTTTCCGTGCCGCCGTCGATGTGGTCGGCCGACTCGGACGGCGCCACTTCCACCAGCAGGGCGTAGATGTGTTGATCGGTCAGCGGCTGCTTGGAGACCTTGCGGGGCTTGCCGTCTTTCACCAAGGTGACCGGCTCGTCTGGGAGCAGGTACAGCTGGTCGCCCTGCTCCCGCAGCAGCACGTCGACAAAGGGATCGAGCTTCGCAGGCATGTGTCAGTCCAGTGGCCGCGCGTACAGCACGTGCGCGCGGTTCACGTAATGGGTGGCCGCGTGCGTCCATACCGCGAAGAAAAAGTCGTGCGACGCGTTGAGGTAATCGAGCAGCCGTTCCTGGTGGGTCGGGAGCTCGGCACTGGCCCAGCCGCCCAGCGTGGTGCCACCGGCCAGCACGAGCTCCGTGCCGAGCAGCCGGGCCGCCGAGAGACGCGCCGGGTCGGCGATCGGCGCCTGGCGGTCCACCGCGACCCAGATGGTGTGCGCCTTGGAGGCGAGCAAAATGTCGTCCTGCTCGGCGCCCCGGAACGCGAAAAACCCCTCAGGCCGGTTCAGCATCTCCAGCACCGTCTCCGGCCCGTCGTGGTGCCCCGCCCGCTCCATCACGTAGACCACTCCCGGCCGTGACACGCCCTCGGTCAGCAGGACGTGCGCTGGGATGGGGGAGCGGGGGAGGGAGAAGTCGGACACGACGCAATACTAAAGACGTGGAGCAGAAACGTCTAGCAATCACGTGAATGAAGAACTTCGGGGAACCCCCTAGTCAAACGCCTATCCTACGTCGTCCCTCAACGCTCTTCCTCTACGTAGTCTCTCGCTACCGAGGCTGGCATTGAACCGCCGCCGGTGGCGTCCGAAAGCACCCGATCTGCTCATCCATGCCGCTCGCGATGGGGCCGCAGGCGGTGGTGTGCGCACCCTCGCGCGCGGCCTGCTCGGTCGGGCCGAGCGCGGTCGCGCAGTTGCTGCGGCCGCGGAACTCCACGCACACTCGGCACTGCACCTTGGCCCGCGCGGTGGTCATGAAGAAGAACAGCGCCGCCACGGCGAGCACGGCGGCGATGGCGAAGAGGGTGGAGCGCTTCAGCGGCGCCTGCTGCTGCCGGCCGCCGCTGGCCGGGGCTCCGGCTCCCGGAACTGCTGCTGCTCCGTCGATCCTTCCATCGCCGTCACCGACGACACCCCGCCGGTCGCGATCTGGGTGACCTCGTCGAAGTAACCCACGCCCACGAACTCCTGGTGCCGCACCGCCGCGTAGCCGTCTCGTTCCGAGGCGAACTCGCGACCTTGCAGCTCGGCGTAGGCCGCCATCCCCTTGTCGCGATACTCCCGCGCCAACTCGAACATGGCGTGGTTCAGGGCATGGAAGGCGGAGAGGGTGACGAACTGGAACTTGTAGCCGAGGGCGCCGAGCTCCTTCTGGAACGAGCCGATCTGGGCTTCGCTCAGCTGCTTGCGCCAGTTGAACGAGGGCGAGCAGTTGTACGCGAGTAGCTTGCCGGGGAACCGCTCGTGGATCGCGTTGGCGAAGCGCGTTGCCTCCTTGAGATCCGGCTTCGACGTCTCGAACCACAGCAGATCGGCATAAGGGGCGTAGGCGAGCGCGCGCGCGATGGCCGCTTCGACGCCGTCGCTTACGCGGAAGAATCCTTCGGGCGTGCGCTCTCCCGTGACGAACGGCCGATCGGCTTCGTCGCAGTCGCTCGTGAGCAGCGTCGCGCTGTTGGCATCGGTGCGGGCGATCAGCACGGTGTCTACGCCGCACACGTCCGCCGCCAGCCGCGCCGCCACCAGCTTGGTGACGAACTCGCTGGTGGGCACCAGGACCTTGCCACCGAGGTGGCCGCACTTCTTCACGGACGCGAGCTGGTCCTCGAAGTGCACGCCCGCCGCCCCCGCATCGATCATGTTCTTCATGATCTCGAAGGCGTGCAGCGCCCCCCCGAACCCGGCTTCGGCATCGGCGACGAGCGGGGCGAACCAGTAGATCGACTGATCGCCCTTGAGGTGCGCAATCTCGTCGGCGCGCTTGAGCGCGTTGTTGATGCGGCGCAGCAGAGTGGGGACGGAGTCGGAGGGGTACAGGCTCTGGTCGGGGTACATCTCGAGCGCGTTATTCGCGTCGGCCGCCACCTGCCAGCCGCTCACGTACACGGCCTTGAGCCCAGCCTGAACTTCCTGGATCGCCTGGTTGCCGGTGCTCGCCGAGAGCACGGCGACGTAGGGCTCGTCCTGGAACAGCTGCCATAGCCTGGCCGCGCCGTAGCGCGCCAGCGAGTACTCGATGTCGATCGAGCCGCGCAGGCGGTAAACGTCCCCGGCGGTGTACGGTCGGGTGACTCCGTCCCAGCGGCTGTCCGTGGTCCATTCACGCTCGAGCGTGCTGACGAACTCCTGCTTGTCCATGGCTCTCCTGTGATCAGTCGAGGTATTGGTACGCGACTGTCGTCAGGAACTCCGCAAACTCCGGGCCAGTCGTCAGCTCGGAGAGAATCCGCCCCGCGAGCGAAAACTGCGAAGCGCCGGGGCCGTCCGCACCTACCCGTTCGGGTAGGCTTTCTACCAATTCGGCCAGGGTTTGCTGCACCAGCGCCGCAGTGACGGGTCGCCCGCTCTCGAGCCGCGCCGCGTGGCGCAGCCACTGCCACACCTGGGCGCGAGAGATCTCGGCGGTGGCGGCGTCCTCCATGAGGTCGTAGATCGGCACGCAGCCGGTGCCGCCGAGCCAGGCGGCGAGGTAGCGCAGCGCCACGTCGAGGTTCTTGCGCAGACCTTGCTCGGTGATGTCTCCGCCCGGCGCCGCGAGCAGGTCGCCCGCCGTCACCCGCACGTCCTCCCGCTGCCGCGCGATCTGGTGCGGACCCGGCATGTGCGCGTCGAACACCTCCCGGGCGACGGAGACGAGCGCTGGGTGCGCGACCCAGGTGCCGTCGTGGCCCTGCCGCACTTCGCGCAGCTTGTCCTGCCGCACCTTTTCGAGCGCCTGGGCGTTCAGCGCGGGGTCGCGCTTGATGGGGATCTGGGCCGCCATCCCGCCGAGCGCGTGGATGCCGCGGCGGTGACAGGTGCGAATCACCAGCTCGGCGTAGGACTGGAGAAACGGCCGGTCCATGGTGACGGCGCCGCGGTCGGGGAGCACGCACTCGGGGCGGTGCCGGAATTTCTTGATATAGCTGAAGATGTAGTCCCAGCGGCCGCAGTTCAGCCCCGCCGAGTGGTCGCGCAGCTCCCACAGGATTTCGTCGGTCTCGAACGCGGCGAGAATGGTCTCGATCAGCACCGTCGCGCGGATCGTGCCGCGCGGCACGCCGAGCGTGTCCTGTGCAAAGTTGAAGACGTCGTTCCAGAGGCGCGCCTCGAGGTGACTCTCGAGTTTCGGCAGGTAGAAGTACGGCCCCGAGCCCTTCGCGATGAGTGCGGCGGCGGTGTGGAAGAACGCGAGCCCGAAGTCGAACAGCGACGCGGCGATCGGCTGGCCGTCCACGAGCAGGTGCTTCTCGACCAGGTGCCACCCCCGCGGCCGCACCACGAGGGTCGCCGTCCGCGCATCGAGCGCGTAGCGCTTTCCCTCCGGACTGGCGAACGAGATCGTGCCGGCCACCGCGTCGCGCAGGTTCTGCTGGCCGCGGACGTTGTTCTCCCACGTGGGCGCGTTCGAGTCCTCGAAGTCGGCCATAAAGACGCTCGCGCCCGAGTTGAGCGCGTTGATCACCATCTTCCGGTCCACGGGTCCGGTGATCTCGACCCGGCGGTCGAGCAGGTCGGGGTGGATTGGGGCGACGGTCCACTCGCGCTCGCGGATGTCGCGCGTCTCGGCGAGAAAATCCGGGAGACGTCCCGCGTCGAGCTCCTGCTGGCGCTGCCGCCGCCGCTCCAGCAGTGCCTGCCGCGTGGCCTCGAAGCGTCGCGCCAGCGCGCTCAAGAACGCGATCGCCGCGCTGCCGAGGACGCCCTCGCACCCGGCGGGCGGCGGCGCGAGCAGGCGAGCGGCGGAGTCGGTGGCGGGCATGTCTAAGACTAATTAAACGGCTTAGCTTAGACGACCGATCATGCCTGCTCCCTTGCTCATCGCCGCCCTGTGCCTGCTGATCGTCGGCGTGGCGACCGTGGCGGCGGTGCCGCGGGCGGTTCGGGAGCGTCGCTGGCTGGGCGGTCTGATCCGGACCCTGGTGGGTGCCCTGCTGCTGTGCCTCGGCGTGCTGGCGGCCACCATTTCCGCCGGCATCCGGGGCTACCGGGCGCTCACTTATGAGGAAGTCGCGGCGAAGGTGAAGACCGAACCGGTGGGCCTGCAGCGCTTCCGGGCCACGATCGTCTTGCCCGACCAGCGGCTCGCGATGTACGAGCTCGCCGGCGACGCGTTCTACGTGGACGCCCACATCCTGAAGTGGCACCCCTGGGCGAACCTCGTCGGCCTGCACACCGCGTACGAGCTCGACCGGGTGGCTGGCCGCTACAACTCGGTCAGCGACGAGCGAGCCAGGCCGCACACCGTGTACTCCCTCTCGCAGGAGAGGGTGGTCGACGTGTTTTTCCTGGCGCGCCGTTTCAGGCTGTTCGGACCTTTGGTCGACGCCCAGTACGGCTCCGCTGCGTTCGTGGCGGGGACGAAGCCCGCGGAATACGAAGTGCGCGTGTCCACGACCGGCCTGCTCATGCGGCCGGTGGTACGCTAGGGCCGGGGCCAGCCCATCCTTTAGGATGGGACACCACGGGGCGAACGCCTGTTCTTTCAACGCTGTGCGGAGGGACGTCATGGAAAGCAGCATCACCCGTCGCGAATTCGCCGAGCGGGTCGCGCTCGCTGCCCCGCCGCACCGTTTGTGGCTGAGGGACTCGGGACTCGGGGCTCGGGACTCGGGCAAGCCACCCCGAGCCCCGAGGCCCAAGGCTCGAGCCCCGAGCCGTCGGCGCTCGCGAAGGCCCTCGCCGAGGGGATCCGGCTCCGTTACGGCGACCGGCTCTCGGCCGATGACCTGAAGACCATCACGCAGGGCATCGAGAACCGCCTGCAGGGCCTGGAGCGCCTGTATCGGGTGAGCCTCGCTAACGCCGACGAGCCCGACTTCGTGTTCTCGGTGTATCGCGGGCCGAAGTGATACGCGACGACGTCGCCTTCGGGTCGATCCCCGAGCTCGGACGCTTGCTGCGCGCCCGCAAGCTCTCCTCCACCGATCTCACGGAGCTGTATCTCGAGCGGCTGGAGCGGTTCGGTCCGCGGTACAACTGCGTGGTGACGGTCACGCCGGAGCGCGCGCTCGCCGAGGCGGCCACCGCCGACCGCGAGCTCCGCGCCGGCCGGGTCCGCGGGCCGCTGCACGGCATTCCCTACGGCGTGAAAGACCTGCTCGCGGCCAAGGGGTATCCCACGACCTGGGGCGCCGAGCCGTATCGATCCCAGAGCTTCGACGAGGATGCGACCGTGGTCGCCCGGCTCGGCGCGGCGGGCGCGGTACTCGTGGCGAAGCTTGCCATGGTCGAGCTGGCGGGCGGCATGGGGTACAGCCAGGCGAACGCCTCCTTCACCGGGCCGGGGAAGACCCCGTGGAGCGTCGACTACTGGAGCGGTGGATCGTCTTCCGGTCCTGGCTCCGCCGTCGCCGCGGGACTGGTGCCGTTCGCCATCGGCTCGGAGACTTCCGGGTCGATCCTCACCCCCGCCGCCTACTGCGGCATCAGCGGCCTGCGCCCCACGTACGGTCTCGTGAGCCGTCACGGCGCCATGGCGCTGTCGTGGACCATGGACAAGCTCGGCCCGATGGCGCGGAGCGCGGAAGACTGCGCGTTGGTGCTGGCGGCGATCGCGGGCCGGGACCCGTTCGATGCGTCTTCGGTGCCCCGCGGGTTCCGCATGCCGGCACCCGAGCCTCGGGCACGGCGCTTCCGGATCGGTGTGCCCAAGGGGGTGATCGACGCCGTCCAGGGGGAAGTGGCGGAGAACTTCACGATCGCGCTCGACGTGCTGCGCTCCGTGGCCGAGATCGTGCCCGACGTGGAGCTGCCCGACCTCCCGTTCGGCGTGGTGGGAGGCGTCATCATCGCCGCAGAAGGGCTGAGCGCGTTCGACGACCTGGTCGAAGGCAACCGCCTCAAGGACCTCACGGCGCCCGAGGATCGCACCGGGGGCTACGGGGCGCTCGCGATCTCGGCGCGCGACTACCTCCGCGCGCTGCGGGTGCGGCGCTTGATGGGGCGAGCCTACGACGAGCTGCTCAAACCGTTCGACGCGATCGCCACGCCGACGCGCACCACGGTCGCGAGCCCGCTCGACAAGGCGTTTCGGGACGCGTACCCCGAGGTACGGGGCGGCGTCTCGATGATCGGGGCGAGCAACGTGGTGGGCGTGCCCGCCATCTCGGTGCCGAACGGCTTCGGACCGGGGGGGCTGCCGACCGGCCTGAGCTTGGTGGCGCGGGCGTTCGACGAGGCGAAGCTGGTGCGCATCGCGCGCGCCTACCAGGCGCGGACCGATTGGCACAAGCGGCGGCCGGAGGTCGTGTAGGCCGGCAAAAAATGAGAGCTGAGATGCGACGGCGTCGGTGGTCGCGGCTGAAGCCGCGGCCCGGCCCTGCGGCTAAAGCGGCGTCAGTTCACTGACAGGGCCGAGCCGCGAGTTTACTCGCGCACTCGAGGGGGTCGATCTCGCGCCCTGCCTGCACCTCTATCACGGTCTCAACCAATCCTATTGCGGCGGCATCGTAAGCTCGAGTGACCGACCTCGTCCGGCAGGCGCAGCAGGGCGATCACGCCGCGTTCCAGCTGCTCTACCGCGAGCACGTGGGGCGCGTGTACGCATTGTGCCTGCGCCTGACCGCCGACCCGACGGCGGCCGAAGAGTTCACGCAGGACGCGTTCGTCCGGGCGTGGGAGCGGCTGGCGAGCTTTCGTGGCGAGAGCGCGTTTTCCTCGTGGCTGTACCGCCTGACCGTGAACGTGGTGTTCCTGAGCCGCCGCGCCGCGCGCCGGCGCACGCAGCGCGTGCTCACGACCGCGGACCCGGAAGCCCTGGAGCGGCCCGGTCGCGAGACGAACCCCGGGCTCGGAATGGACCTGGAGCGGGCCATCGCCGCGCTGCCGGCCGGCGCGCGTGAGGTGTTCGTGTTGTACGACGTCGAGGGATACGGGCACCAGGAGATCGCCGACCTGACGGGTATCGCGGTGGGGACGTCGAAAGCCCAGCTGTTTCGGGCGCGGCGCTTGTTACGGGGGATGCTGGAGTCATGACGGAACGCGATCACGACGCCGAGTTCCGCGAGCTGCTCGACCGGGCCGCAAGGCTGCCCAAGAGCATCGAGCCGTCGCGCGATCTCTGGCCGGGGATAGAAACCCGCATTGCCGGGAAGCGGCCGGGCACCGGGGAAGGGGACAGGGGGAGAAACCGTGCCCTCTGGCTCGTCATCCCGCTCGCCGCCGCGGCGCTGCTGGCCTTGCTACTGCTCGGCCGGCGCGGCGTGCCCCAGGCGGGGGGAGGGGGGGGCGCTTGGGAGGTCACCCGCCTGGCAGGCGTGCCCCTGGTCGGCGCGGCGCCGCTCGCCGCCACCGGTGCGCTGCGAGTCGGCGACTGGCTCGAAACCGACGACTCGTCTCGCGCGGTGATCCAGGTCGGCGACATCGGCCGCGTCGAGGTGAAACCCGACACCCGCATCCGGCTGGTCCGGGCGCAGCGGACCGACCACCGCCTGGCGCTCGAGCGTGGCGAGATCTATGCCAAGGTGGACGCGCCACCGCGGCTGTTCTTCGTCGAGACCCCGGCCGGCACGGCGGTGGACCTGGGGTGCGCCTATACCCTCGCAGTGGACTCGAGCGGCAACGGCACGATCCACGTCACCGCCGGGTACGTGGAGTTCGACTGGGGCGGCCGCCGCTCGATCGTGCCGCTCGGATTCCGGGCGGACACACGCCGTGGCTTCGGCCCCGGCACGCCCTACGCCGAGGACGCGCCCGAAGAGCTGCGTCGCGCGTTGGCGGCGTTCGATTTCGCTAACGGCGGGCCGGCAGCCGTCCGCCGGGCGCTCGCCGCCGCACGCTCCGAGGACGCAATCTCGCTGTGGCACCTGCTGGGGCGAGTCGATCTCTCGCTGCGGCGCGAAGTGTACGACCGCCTCGCATCGCTGGTGCCGCCGCCCCCCCCCC
>Ga0209158_1001489_pt1 | contig 15546 bp, 9 predicted proteins | sample GraSoiAngelo_140_FD_185897 | JGI IMG/M metagenome (GOLD analysis project Ga0209158, IMG submission 185897) | Grasslands soil microbial communities from the Angelo Coastal Reserve, California, USA - 14_0929_12_30cm (SPAdes) (version 2) | ecosystem: Environmental > Terrestrial > Soil > Grasslands ...
GCTTTGTGAGCTGCCCATCGTACAAAACTCTGGTTTGCCTTTCCGCCCTGCTTCTCCTTGGCGTCCAACTTCTTCGTGCAGAAGTCACGGCTGGAGTCCTGGGTACAGTGGTTGACCCAAGCGGCGCTGCCGTTTCCGGTGCGACAGTGGTCCTGAGGAATCCGGATACAGGACTGCAGCGCCGCGCAAAGACGAACGAATCGGGCGACTACGAGTTCTTAGCGGTCCCGGTTGGAGAAAAATACAGTGTCCAGGCCGAGGCGAAAGGGTTCGAAAAGTCCGTTCAGAGCGGAATCAAGCTCGTACTCAACCAGAAGTACAGGGCTGACTTCAAGCTTGTCGTCGGTGCCGTAACCGAAACCGTCGAAGTTAGTGGCGCCACGGCGCAAGTGGATACCAGCAGCACACAACTTGGCGACGTCATCGAAGACAAGAAAATGACCACCTTGCCGCTGAATGGCCGCAGCTACATTGATTTGCTCGGCTTGCAGGCTGGCGTCGCACCAGTTTCGTCGGATGCAGCGATCGCCGACCGAAAGGTTTCCGGCAATGGTGATTCCGGCCAGGTGTCGGTCAATGGTCAGCGAGAGTCCGCCAACTCCTTCCTGGTGAACGGCGGCGACGTCGAAGAAAGTGTCGATAACGGCGCGTCCATCGTTCCCACGCTCGACTCGATTCAGGAATTCCGACTCTTAACAAATTCGTTCAACGCTGAATACGGCCGTTTTTCGGGCGCCATTGTCAATGTCTTGACGAAAAGCGGAACCAACGAAATTCACGGCTCGGTCTACGAGTTCCTGCGCAATGAGAAGCTAGATGCACGCAACTACTTTGACCCGGAGCGGGGCGACTTCAAGCGCAACCAGTTCGGAGGCACCATCGGCAGTCCCATCGTGAGGAATAAGCTTTTCTTCTTTGGGGATTACCAAGGCACCCGAGAAGTGCGCGGAGTCTCCTCAGGCCTGATTAACGTGCCTTCGGTGCTCGAGCGTGGTGGTGACTTTTCCGATCTGGCGACGACTGGTTTTGCAACCTTTACCGACTCGGATGGAAACCCAACCGTGGTTCGGGGCGATGCTAGTCCAACCAACTTTGCTGCAACGCTAAGCCAGCGCCTGGGATACGCGGTCACGCCTGGTGAGCCGTACTGGTTGCAGGGCTGCGCGACAACTAGCCAATGCGTGTTTCCGGGAGCGAACGGACCATTCGTTCCTCAAGCCGCCTGGTCTCCGGTTGCGGTAAAAACGCTGAAGTTTATCCCGACCCCGACGGGAGACTCGGGGGGAACGCCGAACTTTTCCACCACCGCCGAGAAACTAAATCTGCGCGATGAGAAGTTCGGGATCAAGCTTGACCTGAATACGGCACATCTGGGCAACTGGTCCGGCTATTATCACTGGGACGACGCGAACTTCTTGAATCCCCTCCCCGAGGTTTTTGCCGCGAAAGTGCCGGGTTTCTCCGCGGTGACCCTCTCGCGAGCGCAGCAATTCCAAGTGAGCAACACCGCCATTCTCAATCCGAATACCGTTAACGAAGTGCGTCTGAACTACACCCGCTTCGCATTCTTGAAGAATAAACCGGTGGGTGGGCTCGGCAAGATCGAAGACTTTGGATATATCCGCGGCGACGCGGCGAATCCGCTGGGAGTTATCCCGACCAATTCTAAGTACGAGGGGGTCGCCATCATCACCCTGGCCAACACGGGAGCCGAGTTCGGCTTGCCCGACGGCACCACCGGCCAGTACAACAACACTTACCAGATTACGGACAATTTTTCGAAGGTAACAGGAAAACATACTCTTAAGTTCGGCGGCGATATCCGCTACATCCAGGTCAATGAACGTAACACGTACACTTCGAACGGCTGGTTCGAGTTCGATGGAGGCGAGACCGGAAACGACTTCGCTGATTTTCTACTGGGAGCGCCAGACGTCTTCAATCAAACGAGCCTGCAATTTCTGGACTCGCGAACAAGGTATTTCGGTCTGTATGGGCAGGACACTTACAAGGTAAGGTCCGACCTCACCATAAACTACGGGCTGCGCTGGGATACAAGCCAGCCCTTCTATGACACGAAGAACAGAATCCAGACATTCGTCCCCGGTGTGCAGTCGAAGATTTACCCGGACTCACCCACAGGCTTTGTTTTCCCCGGTGACCCGGGTGTGCCGCGTACTCTGGCACCCACGCAATACAATCGGTTTGCCCCCCGCCTGGGGATAGCGTACTCACCCGGAGCAAGCGATGGGTTGGCAGGAAAAATCTTTGGCGGTCCGGGGAAGACTAGCATCCGCGCCGGCGGCGGCCTTTACTACACCGCCATCGAGGATGTCACCCTTTTCAACGAGGTTGGCGATGCTCCCTTCGGACTGTTTTGGGTTAGTCCGTCGCCAGTTTACCTCGAGGAACCCTACAAACGTCGCATTGATCCGCCAGATCCGGTGGGGAACCGCTTCCCGTTCACGATTCCGCCGCCGGGAGCTACGGGAATCTGGGCGAAATACCTGCCGATCGCATATTCGCCGGGGTACAATCTGCACAACAAGCTGCCATATGCCGAACACTTTAACCTTACGATTCAACGCGAGATTGCTAAGAGTGCAGTGCTCTCGGTTGGGTATGTGGGGTCACGTGGCCGACATCTGCTTTCCACGATAGAGTCGAACCCGGGAAATCCCGCCAAATGCCTACAAATCCTAGCCGCGCTGGGTCAGACCGACGGCTGCGGTCCTTTTGGAGAAGACACCATCTACGATCTCGGGGGCGGTAATTTTGCCTTCGGCACGCGGCCCTTTTCGGTGACCTCTGGCCGTGAACTTGACAAGACGACTGGGGCTGGTTCGCTCGATTTCCAGAACAACGCCTGGGAAGCTACGGCCGCGAACTCAACCTACAACGCTCTGCAGACCAGCCTGGAAAAAAAGGTCGGCGACCTCCGCCTACTGGCAGCCTATACCTGGTCCAAGTCCATCGATAATTCTTCCGGCTTCTTTGACCCGATCAACCCCTTCAATCCAAGCTTAAGCCGGGCGCTTTCCACCTTCGATATAGCGCACAACTTTGTCGTCAGCTATAGCTACGATTTGCCTTTTGCCAGAGCGGCCCACGGCATCCAGGGCAAGTTGCTCTCTGGCTGGACAATCTCGGGAATCACGCGTTTCAATACCGGTTTCCCGGTCACACTTACTGAGGATGACGACAACTCACTGTGTGGCTGTAGCGGCACCGATGTGCCGAACTACAACGGTCAGCCGATTCATTTCCTCGACCCGCGAAAGCCTGGGAATCTGTTCTTCGATCCCTCCCCCTTCTCTCCGGAAGCCCTTGGCACCGTCGGTAACGCAAAGCGCCGGTTCTTCCATGGGCCGGGGATCAACAACTGGGACCTTGCATTTCACAAGAACACACGAATCGGAGAAAGGACGGCTCTGGAGTTTCGCGCGGAGTTTTTCAATGTCTTCAATCATGCTCAGTTCATGGTGCCCTTCGCGGTCACAGGCGAAATCAACGGTAATCTCGGCCAGGTCACCAACGCCCGTGACGGCCGGATAGGGCAGATGGCGCTGAAACTTTCTTTCTGAGGATCACGACACCCGCAGTGGGCAAAGGGCACGGCTTCGGCGCGTGCCCTCAATTTTTTCATTCTGCACAACCCCGAGTTTCCGCAAAGGACGGGCGGGGACGCCCGTCGCTCCACCGGGCCAAAACTTTTTAAGGACGGAGCGATGAACCTCTATCTCAAGAAAGTCGGCTTTTTTCTTACGCTGCTGTTCCTGTTGTGTTCAGCAGCGGCTGTATCGTCACAAATGGACGGAGAAGCTGCTCGCGATTGGTCGGTCATCTTCCGTGACACGCTCCAACGCAGCGTTCTCCAGTTTTGGATCGATCATGCTCTGGACACCAAGTACGGCGGCATGCTCGGACGGTTGAACCGACAGGGCAAGCCGATGCCGCCAGGCGACAAGTCTGTCGTCCTCATATCGCGCGCTCTGTGGTCGTTTTCAGAGGCCTACCGCCGGTATCCCGATCCTGCTTATCAGAAGATGGCAGCGGAGTGCCTGAAGTTCCTGCGCGACAAAATGTGGGACAAGCAGCGAGGCGGCTATTACTTCATGGTGAGCCGCGAAGGGAACGTCATCGACTCCACCAAGCAGTTGAATCCCATGTCCTACGTGATGGAGGGACTGGCTGAATATGCTCTGGCCTTCCACGACGATCAAGCCGCACGCGAGGCCCTGGATCTGTTCCAAGTCATCGACCAGCACGCCCACGACAACCAATATGGCGGTTATCGCATCGCTTTCACGCAAGACTGGCAGTGGATTAAGGACTACGAACCAGGGCCAAACGCTGCCGGATCATTCGGACGGAAATCCTACGACTGGCATCTCGGCTTGGTGGAAGCCTTCGCCACGCTCTACGACGTCACGGGCGACGCTCGTGTGCGGTCGCGTCTCGAAGAACTGCTGGACATATTCGTCAACAAGATCATCGATACGGACACTGGCTATGGCAGATACTACTTCCATGATGACTGGAGCGTGGCCGACCGCGATGGTGACTCTAAGCAGTGCGAGTACGGACTCGATCTCGAAGCAAGCTGGCTGATTGTGGAGGCGGCCCAGCGCGTCGGGCGTCCGCAGGATGCTAAGATTCGACGCGCCAGCCTGGCGCTCGTCGATCATGCCCTGCGAGACGGTTTTGACAACCAGCATGGCGGCGTATACCGCTACGGCCCGGCTGCGGGACCAGCGAACAACAAGGACATGGAATGGTGGCAGCAGGCTGAAGCATCAGTGGCGCTGCTGAATGCTTACCAACTCACCGGAGATCCCAAATATTGGCAAGCTTTCGACCTTGAAGCTCGATTTGTGCTGGAACGCTTTGTGGATCATCAATACGGCGAGGTCTACACGGCAGTTTTCCAGGACGGAAAGATCGATGATGAGAAAGCCGGCCCGTGGAAGGCTCCCTATCACGTCACCCGAGCCTGCCTGGAAATCATTTCTCGCCTGGGAGACACCTTATAGTAGTGATCGAACGGACGCATTGGCTAAGAAGCTGACGATTCACGCCTGTTTCTAGAGTTGAAAAATGTCTATCTGAGAGGCTAGGTTCTTATTCTGTGGTTCCCCTATGAAATATTGCCGGTTTGACGTGGATGGACGGGACAGCTATGGCCTGGTTGAACTCGTCGCGGGAAATGAAGTAATTACACGCGTTCTGGCGAGTGCGCCCGAAAAGGTTGGCGATCTCGAAGACCTCACAAGCAAACGGATGCCTCCGCTCGCGCTTGCGGACGCCGCGCTGCTGCCTCCGGTGCGGCCGTCGAAAATCGTCTGCGTGGGACGAAATTATCGTGAGCATGCCGCCGAATTAGGCAATGAGGTACCCAGCGAGCCGCTGATCTTTTTGAAACCGCCGTCATCCCTGCTTGCCCCAGGAGGCAGTATTCGTCGGCCACGAATTTCTGAGCGCACGGACTACGAAGGAGAACTCGGGGTCGTGATCAGTAAGCCATGCCACAAAATTTCGACCGAAGAGGATGTTCGTCCTTACATCCTCGGTTATACGTGCGTAAATGATTTCACCGCGCGTGACCTGCAGAACAAAGACGATCAATGGACCCGCGCAAAAGGCTTCGATACCTTCTGTCCAGTTGGCCCACTGGTTACAAATGAAATTGATCCCTGGGCGGGAGTTGGCGTCGAAACCCGTGTGAATGGCGCGATCCGTCAGCAGGGCAACACACGGGATTTCATTTTTGGGATCGACGTCATAGTGCGCTTCATTTCCCAGGTGATGACGCTGTTTCCTGGAGACCTGATTGCGACGGGGACACCCAAGGGTGTCGGGCCTGTGGTCGCGGGTGACGTGATCGAAGTTAGTGTGGAGGGCGTCGGCACGCTGAAGAACGTGGTGGTTGACGAGTAGGTGTCTTACTCGAGTGAAATCCTCTATGTGCGCACTGCGTTTACTACCGGGCATCTCGCCCAGTGGCCGGGTGCAACCTGCAACAACGGTGGCAGTTCGGCAGCACATTCCACGACCCTGGATTCGCAGCGTGGTTCAAACGGGCATCCAGGAGGAAGGGCGTGCAGCGGCGGCACGGCGCCTTCAATCGTTCTCAGCGGGCGGGAGCGATCGGTTCTCAAAGTCGGAATGGCGTGCAGCAGGCCTCGGGTATATGGATGAGCGGGCGATGCAAAGATGTCTGCTTTCGATCCCAGTTCGACCAGATTTCCAGCGTACATGACCGCGACGCGATCAGCCACCTGCGAAACCACCGCCAGATCATGCGAAATGAACAGCATGGTTAATCCAAAGCGGGCGCGCAGACCGGCAAGAAGCTCGAGAATCTGCGCCTGGATGGTAACGTCGAGGGCTGTAGTAGGCTCGTCTGCAATGAGCAATTGCGGGCAGTTCACAATTGCCATCGCAATCATCACGCGCTGGCGCATCCCGCCCGAGAGTTGGTGGGGATAATCACGGGCACGACGCTCAGCGTCTTCAATGCCTACTTCGCGTAGGGCGTTCACCGATAAATTCCAGACCTCCTGCTTCGAGGGCTTCTGGTGCGCCAAAACGGCCTCGGCAATCTGGTCCCCCACCCGCATAACAGGATTGAGGGCCGTCATCGGTTCCTGAAAAATCATGGCCATGCGGCTGCCGCGCAAGCCGCGCATTTCCTCGTCCGGGAGCTTTAGAAGATCGCGAGAAATGCCGCCGTCCGAGAGTAGAATTTCGCCGCCCACCTGCGCTTGCTGCGGCAGCAGACGCATGATGGCGAGCGATGTAACGGATTTGCCTGAGCCCGATTCCCCAACCAGTCCAAGAACCTCGCCGGGAGCCAGGCTGAAGCTCAGGTCGCGAACGGCAAACAGTAATTCCGGGGACGTGCCATTTGCAGACTTTCCCGAGGGAAATCCCACCATCAAATTCCGTATTTCCAGGAGAGGAGGCACGAAGTTTATCGTAGCAGGAGTTCAGCCGCTCACTTCTTGTACGGCGTCACGAAGCTGTTGCACCGCCCACACGATCTCTTCGGCAGTGATCACCGCGGGAGGAGCAATCAATAGGTGATCGCCAGCGGTCCCGTCCACGCATCCTTGCACGGGATAGACAAGCAGCCCGCGTTTGGCGGCTGCAGAGGCCACCTTTGCAGAAAAATTCATTTCTGCCGGGAAGGGCTGCTTGCTTTTTTTGTCGGAGACGAACTCCACTGCCCAGAGCAAGCCGATGCCGCGGACATCGCCGACTGTGCTCAGGTCGCGGAGAGTCTCCAGAGTGCGCGCCAGTGTGTGCCCCGCCGAGCCTGCGCATGTTGAGTCTGCTGCCTGAATTAGTGCGTGCTTTCTCATGAAAGCCAACACCGCATGTCCGGCAGCTACGGAGATAGGATGTGAATTGTAGGTAAAGCCGTGCAGAAAAGCTCCTGAACCCGTTGCGATCGCATCAACGACTTTCTTGCTGGCAATCACAGCGCCGAGTGGCACATATCCGCTCGACAATCCTTTCGCAGTGACCAGAATGTCTGGCACCACGCCCCAATGCTCGACGGCGAAATTCCGGCCAGTCCGGCCCATGCCGGTCATCACTTCGTCGGCAATGAGCAGAACACCGTGTTGTCGGCAGATTTCCGCAATTTTCTGTAGGTATCCATCCGGCGGAACAACCGCCCCCAGCGTGGCGCCGCTCACCGGTTCGAATATGAAAGCCGCCACGCTGCCATGAGCCGCTTCAATCGCGCACTCCAGTTCGGCAGCGTACTGCAGGCCGCAGTTGCGGCAGCCGTCGCTGCAGTCATGCACACAGCGATAGCAGTACGGAATGCCAATGTGCGCAAACTCGCGCACCATCGGCAAATAGATTTCACGGCGCCGCTTGTTGCCAGATACGGAAAGAGCACCGAGTGTCGCGCCATGATAGCTTTGGCAGCGGCTTAGGATTTGATGGCGCTTAGATTCCCCAACTTCGACCTGATATTGCCGGGCCAACTTCAGAGCAGTCTCGATCGCTTCCGATCCGCCTGACGTGAAGTAAACTGCGCCGCCGCTAAAGCCGTCCCCGGCAAAGTCGAGCAACTCCTGCGCATACTCTTCCGCAATCGGGGTTGTGAACTGGCTGCTGTGGACAAACTCCACCTTGCGAGCCTGTTCCGCCATTGCGGCGGGAATTTCGTCAACCCCATGACCGATGAAGTTGACCGCTGCGGATCCGGAGAAATCAAGATATCGCTGCCCGCGTTTGTCCCAGACGTACACTCCTTCTCCACGCACGGCAGGAGGGAATGCTTTTCGGAACGACCGCTGAAGGAGCGCGGAACGCGAATATCCTTGACTTGCGCTGGAATCGGCCACGATTCGGATTATGTGGCCACTTCGGTAGGACTGTCAAAACCAGCATAACTGGGAACGACTTTGTTGCGAACGAAGTTCGTAGGGCTTACCTGCGCATCCTCATTACTTTTGGCTGGCGTGCCTTGCCCGCTGCGCCGGGACCGGCGCCGGTGGGTGGTTTGCGCATTCCTTCCAACAGGTCTTTCAGAACTACGGCATTGTTGCGCTGTTCATTCTTAGCGGCAAAGAGCAGTGTTAGCTTCTTGCGACCTGCGGCAAAGTGATAAAGTTTGGCGAGCGCATCTGCCGCTTCGGCGTTACTTAGTTCCTTGAGATAGCGCTTGCGGAATGCCGCCCACCCGTCCGGACATGAGTGGAACCACTGCCGCAATTCGTCTGAGGGCGCCAGTTCGCGCAGCCATGCATCTAATGCAGCCGCAGACTTTTTTACACCGCGCGGCCAGAGCCGGTCCACCAGCACTCGCGCGCCATCAGAGCGCGCTGGCTTTTCGTAAATGCGTTTCACTGCAACCGGCATGGCTTTCCTCTGTTATTTTACTTCCAGGATCGGGAATTCAGCACTCAGCGATAGCATTCGGACTGATCCCAATTGATGATGACCGTAAAGTCTCGCTTTCTATCGGCCAATCGGCAATCGAAAATTCGAAGAACAAACCTCTGCCTCTGTGCCCTTGCGGCGATCTCTCTCCTGCTGGTCGCCTGTGATGTGGAACTCCGCAAGACAGACGCGCAACTCGGTCTCAACCCACAGCAGGCTGCCGGTCGCCACATTTTCGATGAGCACTGCGAGCGCTGCCATTCCGCATACTCTACACGCGGAAAAAAAGGGCCGAGCATGAAAGGGGTCTTCAAGCGGCAGTTTCTGTCCAAGAGCGGACTGCCCGCGAATGATCAGCAGGTTGGTGACATTATCCGTTATGGCCGGAATATGATGCCGGGATATTCGCAGATCCTCAATCAACAACAAATGACCGATCTGCTCGCGTACCTGCACACGCTTTGAACGAGCAATCCAGGGACACCACGCGCGCACGTCGCACGGGGAACTCCAAAACTCGAGTTGAGCTTCAGGAACCATCGCAAAGCCTGGCTGCCTGGCCGTCGGCGAATGCGAGAACTGTAAAATAGGCAATGTGAGCACGGCAGCCATCCCAGAGATTTCCAGTCAAAATTCTGCATCTGGTCCCGGCTTCAATTTGTCGCAGCGTATTCTGCTTTGGCTGATCACTTGGGCTGGGTTTCTCGTGGTCCGGCTGATCGGACCAACACTGCGTTTTTCGGTTTCCTGGGAGGATGGCGCTCCCGCAAGCCTGGAAGAGCGGCCTCTGATCTATTCGTTCTGGCATAGCTGCATGATTCCGGCTATGTATCTGTGGCGCAACCTGCAAGTGCGGGTCATGAGCAGCGACAGTTTTGACGGCGAGTACACCGGACGCATTATGCGCAAATTCGGCTTTGTAAAGATTCGCGGCTCCAGCAGCAAGGGAGCCGTCAAGGCGCTGCTCTCCATGCGCCGCGAGCTGGAGCAAGGATGGAAGGTGGCATTTACCATCGATGGTCCGCGAGGTCCCCGCTATGTCGCCAAGCCGGGTCCCGTCACCCTGGCGCGTTCTACTGGCGTGCCCATGGTGGCATTCCACATCGCAGTCGAGAATGCCTGGGTCTTAAGAACCTGGGACAGGTTGATGATCCCCAAGCCTTTCTCGCGAGCGCTGATGCGAGTGAGCCGCAAGATCAGCGTGCCCCCCAAGATTGATGACTCAGAGATGGATCGCTACCAGTCAGAACTGCAAGCTGCGCTTGATCGTACGCGCACGTTCTCCGAGGCCAATTTGCGGAAAGCTGGAACGGCAGAGTTCCCCCTCTTTGCCAGAAAAATGTGAGCGGGTTACCGGTGCCGGGACACCAGGCGCCTGGGTTTGCCATCTTCGAACGACGCCGAATCAGCGGCCGCTTCCTTACGGTTCCGGTGATTGCCTTCATCCTGCACGGCTAGTGGCAGAGGCGCGGCCGATGTTGATCCCTGGTACTTACTACGCGCCAGAAGGAGTTTCTCGAGCTCCTCGCTGCCCAGCGGTTGCTGCCGTCCGAGCAGATGCGTCACGAGCGCGATTTGCGCAAAATGCTCGACTGTTTCCATCTTCATGTAAGCATGATTCAGGTCGCTGCCGTATGCAACCACGCCATGGTTCGACATCAGAATCGCATCGTACTGTGGAACCAAGGGTTCCAGCGCGTCTGTGAGCTCCGGGGTGCCTGGCGTGCCGTACTTCGCCAGAGGAATTGATCCCAGCCCAATCACTACTTCGCAAACCAGAGGCTGGTTAAGCGCCAGTCCAGCGGCGGCGAAGCCAGTGGCTGTCGGGGGGTGGGCGTGCACGATCCCCCGAATGTCCGGGCGGAGCCGATAAATCAGCAAGTGCATGGCTATTTCGCTAGAAACATCACGCTTGCCGCCCAGCCGGCGGCCTTGCATGTCGACAATGACCAAGTCTGAGGGGCGCATCACCCCCTTGCACATTGCGGTGGGTGTCGCAAGGATGCGATTTTCGCCCAATCGCACGGAGAGATTCCCATCCATTGCAGCCACGTAGCCACGTTCGTGCAGCGCTCTGCCGAATGAAACAATATCGCGGCGATGTTGACGTTCAGTGGACATGATTCGACAGCGGGGGGAGAGGGGCCCTTGCTCGATTCTGGGGTATGGTAACCCACACGCCATCATGGTTCAACGCTGTTTACAAAAATTCATCCTCACTCGTGCATAGTGGGGGTGCCCGATGCCAGGCCCCTATAATTTCTGGGTGCAGGTTTCCGACTTCCATTACCAGCTGCCCCAGGAATTAATTGCCCAAGAGCCTCTGCCTGATCGGTCAGCCTCCCGGCTGCTGCATCTGGAGCGCGCCTCAGGAGTTCTGCATGACCGCTGCTTTCGTGATTTTCCGGAGTTGCTTCGACCGGATGATCTGGTGGTGTTCAACAATACGCGGGTATTTCCGGCACGGCTGTATGGCAGCCGAAGCGGCTCAAAATCTCAGCCGGTGAGCCCGCGCAATCCTGCCGCTGGGGAATTTCTGAAGGGACGGGTCGAAGTTCTTCTCACCCGGCAGGTTTCCTGCGAGCCTAACGAATGGGAATGCCTTGTCCGTCCGGGGAGGAAGATCGGGATTGGAGAGAAGTTGTTCTTCGGCGATACAGGGCAGATCCGCGGTGAAGTCATAGAACGTGGCAAGTTTGGCCAGCGGAGAATCCGCTTCAGTTCCTCCGAGGATTTCTTCGCCTTAATTCAACGATTCGGCCATGTGCCTCTGCCCCCGTACATTGATCGAGAAGACAATCCCGAAGACCGCGAACGATATCAGACCATCTATGCACGCGAGAGAGGCTCCGTCGCGGCCCCCACGGCTGGTCTTCACTTCACCCCGGAAATTCTTGCCCGCATACGGGAACGCGGAATCGAAACCGCCGAGATCACTCTCCATGTGGGTTTAGGGACTTTTCAACCGGTGCGCGTCGAGCGTGTCGAAGATCACAAATTGCACCACGAGTCGTACGTCATCTCTCCTGACGCTGCGGACACGATCAACCGCGCCCTCGATTCCGGACGCCGGATTGTGGCCGTCGGGACCACGACCGTCCGCGCGCTCGAGCATTCGGCGAAGGAATCAGGGAGAGTGGTCGCAGGTAGAGCCGAAGCCGGTCTTTTCATTTATCCAGCATACGAATTCCGGGTTGTGCGGGCACTCCTCACCAACTTCCACCTGCCACAATCCACATTGCTCATGCTGGTGTGCGCCTTTGCGGGAACTAGGCCTGTGTTGGCCGCCTATCGGCACGCGGTCGAGCGGAGATACCGGTTTTATTCCTATGGCGATTGCATGTTTCTCGAATAGCATTGGAGCTATACTGAGCGCGGTGAAACATGAGTACACAGGTTCTGTCTAAGGAAGTACCCATTGAGGAGTTTGTCGCCGGCTTGCGCCGCTTCGCCGAACCAGCATTCAGCAATGTGGACCAGATACTTGGTTTTGTTAAGAGCACACCGGTCGCTCCGGATACGCTTCGCCCATACCTGACGTGGGACCGCCAGCATTACACCAGAAACCTCATCGATAAGTCTCCCCTTTACGAACTGGTTGCAATCTGTTGGGAGGTCGGGCAGGTCAGCTCGGTGCACAATCATCGCGAGCAGAATTGTTGGATGGCAGTGCCTATCGGCAGATTGATGGTTGAAAATTTCCGGGTTCTAGCCCAGGATCTCGATTCCGGCAAATGCCGCCTGGAGCCGTCAGATACATGCGAGATGAATTCGGCGCATCCTTGTGCCGTCGATCCACTCGAGCCGGTACACCGCGTGCTGAATCCGCGCGACTTTAATGAAAGGGCGGTCAGTTTGCACGTTTATTCCCACCCGTTCAACACGTGCGTAGTCTACTCGCCAGAGCAGGGAACCTGCGGAGTGATTCAACTGCACTACAACACCGAGTACGGTCGCCCGGTAAAGCTGTAACTTCAACTGAGGACTGAGAACTAGAAACTGAGAACTGGTTTTCGTCCAAGCCCGGATTTGGATGTGACCTGGGGTTTCCAAAAATCTAAACGCAATGATCCTGAATGCAGTTCTCAGTTTCTGGTTCTCAGTTCTCAGTTCGTGGCGAACGCTCAGGGGCACCTCCTGCTGCTACACTTAATTATTGCCCGCCAGAAAGAAATCATCCGCACTTGCCGAAGGCGTTGCCCTACCGGCAGAGCCGAAGCCGCAGTCTAGCCCCAGGCCTGTACTCGGAATCACAGACGGCCGCCGCATCTTTCTAATTGATGCCATGTCGTTTATTTTTCGCGCGTATCACGCCATGGCGCGGCAAAGAGGAATGTCGACTAAAACCGGGCTGCCCACCGCTGCGACTTACGTTTTCGTCAACATGCTTAGGAAGTTGCGCGATGACTTCTCGCCAGAATACTTGGCCGCTGTCTTCGATGTGGCCGCCCCCACCTTTCGCGACCAGCAGGCTGGCCAGATCACGACAGTACGCAGGTTCGACCTGAAGACTCAGACATTCCAGGAAATTGAGTACCGAGGTTACAAAGCCAACCGAAGTGAGATGCCGGGCGATTTGGCGCAGCAACTGCCCTATATTCGGCGAGCGCTCGAAGCCTATCGCATTCCGATTCTCGAGCTGGGCGGCTATGAAGCCGATGACGTCATCGGTACGCTGGCGAAAAAAGCTGCCGCGCAATCCTATCTGGTGTACGTAGTCTCCAGCGACAAAGATATGTTGCAGCTCGTGAACGATCGCGTCTTGGTGCTTAACCCTCCGAAAGACAATCTGATCTGCGACGCGGCCAAGGTCGAGGAAATTCTTGGCGTCCCGCCCGAACGTGTGGTTGATGTTATGGCGCTGCGGGGCGACAGCATAGACAACATTCCCGGAGCGCCGGGAATCGGCGAGAAGGGTTCAGTTGAACTGATTAAAAGATTCGGCACTGTCGAAGCGGCTTTGGATCGCGCGGCAGAAGTTGAGAGAAGGACCTATCGCGAGTCTCTGCAAAACAATCGCGAGGCGGTTGTAATAAGCAAAAAGTTGGCGACCATCGATTGCGATGTCCCGATCGGTTTGGATGTCGATGCCATGAAGGCGGGGGAGCCAGACATCCAGGCTCTGCGCGCGCTTTTCACCGAACTGGAATTTACTTCGTTGCTCAAGGATTTGTTGCCCGTTGTGGAGGTGGCCGAGGGAGATTATCGCGAAGCCAAATCTGCTGCCGATATTGAAGCGGAGCTTAGTGCGCTTCCGCCGGGTGGCGTGTTGGCCGTGGCGGTTGATTCTGAAGCCCAGCCCCCAAGCAAGCTTGAAGACGAGGCGGAAGAGGCTGAAGAAGAAATGCTTCCACTTAGCACTACTGTTACGGCGCCTGAGCCCGCCAGGTGCATTGCCATTTCGGCCGCGGCCGGAAAGGCTCTCACAATCTTAGCTGAAGGCGATGGCGCGGCATCGCGGCTCAGAGACGCTCTTTCTGACGAAAAACTGCCCAAGGCAATCCACGACTTCAAAGCGGCAATTCATTCGCTCGCTGAGCAGCGGGGGATTGAGCTTCGTAATGTTGAGCATGATCCCATGCTGTATTCCTACCTTCTCGATCCGACTTACTCATCGCATCGGCTGCCAGACGTCGCTTTGCGGCGGTTCAGCCTGAAATTGAGCGGCAACGTGGCGGAATCTGCCGATGTCACCGGCCGGCTTGCGAGCACGCTTCGCCGGGAAGTCGAAGAATGCGGGTTGCTGAAGGTCTACCACGACATTGATCTTCCGCTCGTCCCGGTGCTGGCACGCATGGAGCAGGCGGGAGTGAAGATCGACCGCAAGGCCCTGTCCGCAATGTCTTCACGCCTGGAGCATGAAGTCGAAATCAAAGCGCGGGAAATCTACCAGCATGCCGGATGCGAATTCAACATCAACTCTCCACGCCAGCTGGGGGATGTGCTGTTCAACAGGCTGAACCTCCCCAAACCCGTGAAGTATGGAAAAGGGAAAACAATCTCAACCGCTGTCGATGTGCTGGAGGTCTTAGCGGCCAGCCACGAAGTGCCGCGCCTTGTGCTCGAATATCGACAGTTGGCGAAATTGAAATCCACTTACGTGGATGCTCTGCCTGCACTGCTCAAGTCCAGCACCGGACGTTTGCACACTACTTTCAGCCAAACCGGAACTGCTACCGGAAGGCTCTCATCGGCCAATCCCAATCTGCAGAACATACCTATTCGCACTGAACTGGGCCGAGAAATTCGCGCGGCCTTCACCGCCGAGCCCGGCCATGTCATCCTCGCCGCTGATTATTCGCAGATCGAATTGCGGCTCCTGGCCCACTTCTCAAAGGATCCGCTGCTGGTCGAGGCATACCGTCGCGGCGATGACATTCACACTCTTACCGCGTCGAAGGTGTTTGGCGTTCCGCCGCTCATGGTGACATCTGAGCACCGCCGCCAGGCGAAGGTCGTGAATTTCGGAATCGTCTACGGGCTTTCGCCATTCGGGCTATCGCAGAACCTTGGCATCGAGACCTCCGAAGCCAAGCGATTCATCGATGCCTATTTTGAAAAGTACAGCGGTGTGCGTAAGTTCATCGACAAGACTCTCGAGGAAGCCCGCCGCGAACAAAAAGTTAAGACGCTGTTCGGGCGAGT
>Ga0209158_1001490_pt1 | contig 15541 bp, 12 predicted proteins | sample GraSoiAngelo_140_FD_185897 | JGI IMG/M metagenome (GOLD analysis project Ga0209158, IMG submission 185897) | Grasslands soil microbial communities from the Angelo Coastal Reserve, California, USA - 14_0929_12_30cm (SPAdes) (version 2) | ecosystem: Environmental > Terrestrial > Soil > Grasslands ...
ACAACTGGCAATTACCAAACAATGGAAGGAGCTTATTGGAAATCCAGGTACAAGTTAGGTACAACTAAGAGGGGGGAAATAACGCTTCTTGTCCCGTAAGCGACGCCATATAAAGCGTTTATGGGATTCAGATGCCTGGTTCGGGACCAGGAGGTCGATGGTTCAAATCCATTCGCCACGACCATTTCTTTTAGAACCAATAATTTACAGACACACATATAGTCGCGGACCGTCTGGTCTCGGGCCAGGAGGTCCGCGGTTCAAATCGAATCGCTCCGACTACGCTATTTCCCGTTCTCTCATAGACTTACATTGCGATTGCGTGATGTTCGGCAACACGCGGAACTTGTCCAACTTGTCTAACACTTGTCCAACGACTTCACCAACGGACAAGGAATCCGGTTATTCGGAGGTCAGGAGTGGATGTGAATTCGCGCCCGAATGGCAGGCCGTTCGGTTCCTACACCAAGGGTTGCTAGTTCGAATCTGTTTTGGGGAGCCAAAACTTTTTGGCATCAAGTAATTACAAAGTATGGGTCGAGCATTCGGCTCGAGATTGCGCCGCTGAAATTTCCGCTAGCGTCGCATGAGGCAACCGCGCCGATCGCCTGATAATAGCGGCAGGCGCTCAGCCGGCTGTCCAATCCGAAAAAAGCGAGAAACTTGTCGGCCTGAGGAACCTTATCCGACGGCCTGGGCGCGCCCGGTGCCGCCAATTGCGCGATCACAGTGCCGTTGAAGCTTGCTGTGAGCGCCGAAACAATTGGTGCGCCGGAGGAGGGAATCGTAATCTCGCCCAGCTGTCCTGGAGTCGTACCTGTGGCGGCGACTAGGGACACGACCGGAGCGCTCTCGCACTGAATGGAAATCGATGCCCCATTCAAGAGCATCGGCAGAATGAAATACCCGTCCTCGTTGGCGGATACCGGGCCCCAACTCCTCAAAAAGAAACCTCCTTCTTGCGTAAAGGGAACGGCTGTGGGTTGTAACTCTGCTCCCCGTTGAACTTCCTTTCTAACTTTGTGAGTTTCCATATTCGGCCATGCATTCGTTAAAGAGCATTTAGTTCGGGTGAAACGAAAGAAGGCCCGCTTTCACTACTCCTGAGATCAGAACAAACGCTTGAACGGGGTGCCGGTGAGGTATAGAATCCCACCACTCTTCCCCGTGTCAGATCGTGGTCTTCATTTTGTAGGTCGCAGCAATGGCAAGCAACAGCCCCGGCGACATCATCACCCCCCCATCGGGTGGAGGTGCGCTCCAGGGTATCGGGAAAAGCTTTCTCCGGATCTCTTCACTGGCAGCGAAAGCATCACTGTCTCACTCTCCCTCCCACCAGGTCGCAACGGTTTCAAGCCGCACCTCGGTCTTGCCTATAGCACAGGAAATGGATCATTTGGACTGGCTTGAAGAGCAGACCTCATGAGTTTTGATCTTGACGCCTTCATCAGCTACGCCCACATGGACAATGTAGGTCTCATTGAAGGCCACAAGGGATGGGTCACAAATCTACATCGGGCACTGGAAATCAAGGTCGGGCAATTCCTTGGAAAACAGCCGCAGATCTGGCGGGATCCTAAGTTAACAGGCGACGACGTGTTTGCCGACATTCTGGCGGACCGCCTGCGGCACGTTGCCGTTCTGATATCTGTCGTCTCGCCGTGCTATGTCAGATCGGAATGGGCACGCAGAGAATTAGTCGAATTCTGGAAGGCCGCTGAACAACAAGGGGGCGTTCATTTTCACAATAAGGCGCGTATTTTCAAGGTCCTGAAAACACCTGTCCGTCTTGAGATGCATCCGCCTGAGTTGCAGCCCCTATTGGGCTACGAGTTCTTCAACGTGGATCCGGAGACAGGACGCATACGTGAGCTGGACGAGGTGTTCGGCGTTGAAGCACAGAGAGACTTCTGGATGAAACTGGACGACCTAGCGCACGACATTTGTGCCTTGCTAGAGATGATCGAAGGTTCTGATATAGCGGTCTCTCCGGATGCACAGGTCACTCATGCTCGGGTCGCTAAGGAGGCGGTCTTTCTGGCCGAAGCTACGATCGACGTCTGGGAACAGCACGAAATGATCAGGCGGGATTTGCAGCAGCACGGCTACACAGTGCTTCCGGCAAGCGGATTGCCATTGACTGCATCCGAGATGACAACGTCGCTTCGCGAGGATCTGGCGCGATGCCGGATGTCGATTCACATGGTAGGCAAGAACTACGCCATCGTCCCCGAGGGGAGCACAGAATCTCTTCCAGAGATCCAGAGCGAACTGGCAATTGAGAGAGGCAAGCATGGCGGCTTTTCGCGCCTCATATGGCTTCCGTCCGGCTTGCATGTGGAAGACGAACGACAACGAGCATTCGTCGAGAAGCTTCGGATGGACCCCCGGATCCAAACGGGAGCGGACCTGCTGGAAACTTCTGTAGAGGACCTAAGGACAGTCATCCAAGACCTTCTGAAGCTATCTCAAGAGCCGGTGCTAGAAGCAAGCGCTTCGACAACTTCAGGCCGAAAGTCTGCGCAAGTCTACTTTATTTATGATCAGCGAGATGCAGGTGTGACTTCCCCATGGGCAGATTTTCTCTTCGATCGAGGATTCGAAGTCATCCATCCAGTCTTCGAAGGCGATGAGGCAGAGATTAGAGAATATCACGAAGAGAATCTCCGCGTCTGCGATGGTGTGTTGATTCTTTATGGCGCGGCCAATGAACTCTGGGTGCGCCGGAAACTGCGAGAACTTCAGAAAAGCGCTGGGTACGGTCGCACCAAACCGGCGCATTCCGTGGCGGTCTCTCTCGTGACTCCGAAAACCATTGAGAAGGAGAGGTTTCGAACACACGACGCGATGCTGATCCAGCAGTTCGGTGACTTTAGTCCTGATCCGCTTCTGCCGTTTATCGCTTGCCTCAAATCCTGATGGAGGGAGGCCGGAGTTCTGTTTAACCCTTTTCCAGGTCTGCGCCCATTCGAGCCCGATGAAGATCACCTGTTCTTCGGTCGAGAAAAGGAGATCGACGAGCTGTTACGACGACTCCGTTCCTGCCGCTTTCTGGCCGTCGTCGGCACTTCCGGAAGTGGCAAGTCATCGTTGGTTCGATCAGGACTCATTCCGTCCCTCTATAGCGGATTCATGGTCAGTGCTGGCTCTAGCTGGCGGGTGGCAACGATGCGTCCAGGAGAAGACCCCACTTATCACTTGGCCGCTGCCCTCGACACGCCCCAAGTGCTCGGGACCAAGGGGGAACTACAGACCACGAACCGTGTCTTGCTGGAAGCAACGCTCCGACGGGGCACGCGAGGCCTCGTCGAGGCGGTCCGCCAGGCGAGGATTCCGCGCGAAGATAACGTTCTGGTCGTGGCCGACCAATTCGAGGAGCTATTCCGCTTCCGGCGCAGCCGTCCGGCCGAGAACTCCAGGAACGAAGCGGTAGCGTTCGTTAAGCTACTGCTGGAGGCTGCTCAACAGGACGAGGTCTCCATCTACGTGGTACTGACGATGCGGTCCGATTTCACTGGAGACTGCATGGACTTTCCAGGCCTGCCGGAAGCGGTGAATGCCGGGCAGTACCTTGTTCCTCGCATGACGCGCGACGAGTTGCGATCTGCGATCACCGGTCCGGTGGCGGTAGGCGGCGGAAACATCAGGCACCGCCTGGTTCTCCGCCTGCTCAATGACTTTGGTGATCAAAGCGACCAACTGCCGGTGTTACAGCACGTCTTGATGCGAACCTGGGATCATTGGGAACGGCACCGGCAGCCTGGTCAAGCCATCGATATCAAAGACTACGAGGCGGCCGGATGCTTCCGAAATGCTCTGTCGATACACGCCGAAGAGGCCTACGAGGAGGCGGGCAAAAACCACAGCCCAAGAATCATCGAAAGGATGTTCAAGAGCCTCACTGATACTTTTTCGGATCCGCGCGGCGTGCGCCGTCCGACGTCTGTGCAAGACCTCGCAGCTATCTGCCAAGTACCAGAGATCGAGGTGATCCAGATCATCGAGGTGTTCCGGAGCCCCAAATGCTGCTTCCTGATGCCTCCCTACAGCGTGCCGCTCAATTCGCGATCCGTCATCGACCTCGCCCACGAAAGTCTGATGAGACGCTGGACAAGGTTGGCTAGTTGGGCTGAGGAGGAGCGGGCATCAGCCGCCATTTACGATCGCCTGTCGCAGGCTGCTGGTTGGCTTGCCGAAGGCACAGCAGGGTTATGGCGAACTCCAGAACTGGAGCTGGGCCTGAGATGGAAGCGTGAGAATCGACCCACAGCGGCTTGGGCCCAGCGTTACAACTCTTCGTTCACACAGGCGATGGAATTTCTGGACCGCAGCGAGAAGGAACAGGACCGTCTTGCTACCGAACGAGAAAGAGAGCGGAAGAGAAAACTCAGGCAGACTCAGTGGGCTGCCGGCATCCTGGGAGTTCTGTTCGTAATCGCTCTGTCTCTGGCTTATGTGGCCTGGAAAGAAAAACGTCGTGCCGAAGACAACCTCCAATTGGCAAGAAATGCCGTGGATGAAAGTCTATCGTCTGCTGGGAGCGAGCAGGCGCGTGAAGCTGCCGATGTGCCAGAGACGGAGGAATTTCGCAAAGAATTGTTGGACAAAGCGGGAAGCTTCTATGCCATCTTCATCAAGACAAACTCACAGAATGCAGGATTGCGTAGCGGAGCGGCATGGGCACATTCCCGACTGGGCGACATCGACCGTCTGTTGGAGAAACATGAAGAAGCCGTGCAGGAGTACAAAGAGGCTATTTCACGCTTTGAAAGCCTCTCGAAAGATTATCCCGGCAAGACCGAATACCGCCAAGCGCTCGCCTATTCCCACAATTGGTTGGCGGAAACACTGCGGATCTGGTTGAATCAATCGCAGGGGTCCGTACCGTACAGCCGCTCCGATGCGGAAAAGCAATACGATGAAGCTTTGCGCTTGCAGCAGCAAATACACGACGAGAAGCCAGCAAGCGCCGTCTATCAGCAGGAACTGGCTCGCACCTATTACAACCGCGGAATCATTCGTTACGACAGCAATAATGTCGACGGGTCAGAGTCGGACTTTCGCGCCGCGATTGGCTTCCTGGAGGCCTTGACCGGGAAGCCGACACCAGCTGGGAATGCGAAAACAACTCCAGAGCCGTCCCAGGACTTGGCGCGCGCTTACAATAACCTTGCCAACGTGTTGCGCCGCACAAACCAGAAAGAGGCCAGAAAATTTTATGAGCAGGCCATCGGTCTAGCTGAGGCGCTGGATAGAAAGCAGCCGGACAATCGTGAATATAAGCTAGAGCTGGGGGAATATTGCAACAACGAGGCGAGGTTGCTAGCGGCTGTGAGCGAACTCGACTTGGCCAAGGAGAGAAACCACCAAGCGGTTGACCTTATGGAGGGACTCATGACCCCCATCCCGTCGCTGTCCTTGGAACTGGTCAAAGGACTGCAGCTTCGTACCCAGATATTGGAAGCGCAAGGATCAAGAGAAGCGCAATCGGAATCCGACCGGTTGCTTGAAATCTTGAGGAAATTAGATCGCAAACAAAAGTCGCGAAACCATCCTGTATTCCATGTTATTTACATGAACCTTGGCATAAACTATGTCGAACTTGCGAAGAAGAATCTGAAGTCGGGTAACGTGAAGGATGCCAATGCGGCACTTGAGAGTTTGGCGCAGGTCCTACCTGAACTATCTGCAGGGGACCGGGAGACCCTCGCAGGATCTTATCGCGAATTTCAAAAAGAAGTGCAGGAGAAGTTGGCGAAACGCAAACAGCCGAATGACTAGTTGGAAAAGGAGCCACGATGAAACAAGGACTTCTGGTCCTCCTTTTGTTCGTGGCGGCAACAGCCGCCGCCCAGCAGGATGATCCCAACCTGGTGCAGAACAAGCTGGCACTGATGGGCGGGCCGCGAATGATTGACTCTCCCGAAGCCAGTGATCACGGTAAATCTGCAGTTAACAACAGCATTTGGGACACATCCTCCCAGAAGTCAAAGACGGCGGGGAGCCAGAAAAGGAAGCAGACTCAGATCAACAAGCCTGCTGGTGAAATCAAAAGGCCAACCATTGACGCAAGTATGGTCGGTTATATTGATGACCCCATCATCGGATCTCAAGTTCAGATTAGGTTCGATGCGGCCTTTGATAACAGGTTTCCAGATCGCGCCGAGTTCTTCTATGCGAAATGTGGCTGTTACCGTGATCCTAAACTATCCGGCACGCTTCTTTACGATCCCAACGCGCCTGGTCCTGGGCCGCTCATCCCCAAGGGCGTAAATTTCCAAGTCCTGTCGTTCCGCGGAGATTACGCTCCCACGAGCCGTTTCGCCGCGTTCATCTGGATTCCCATTCGCTGGATTCAACCGCAATCCGCTCCAGGCCAGGGAGCTTTTAAACAATGGGCCGGAATCAGCGATGTCGAGGCAGGATTGAAATTTGCATTGCTGACCTCTTCGCGTCATTACCTGACGGCGCAGCTCCGGGCCTACTTCCCTTCAGGAGCTGCTGTGCATGGGTTGGGCACAAACCACTACAGCATTGAGCCAGGGTTGCTTTATTACCAGAGGTTTTCCGATCGATTCCAGGTTGAGGGCGAGGTGGGAGGCTGGCTTCCGATCAGAGGATCCGCTGGAGTTCCAACGACGAGTCCCCAGGGATTCGGAGGTAACATCTTCTTTTACGGCGTAGGACCAAGCTACAGGGTTATCAGTCGCGAGCATTTCCGACTTGCCCCGGTGATCGAACTGGTAGGCTGGAATGTCACGGGAGGATTGGAGACCATTACGACCGGCACGACCGGCACCCCACTAACCGCCAGCGGCACAAATATCTTCAATCTCAAGATCGGAGCACGTACGTCGTTCGGTGGCCGCAACTCTCTGTACGTCGGTTACGGGACCCCGCTCACATCCGCCAATTGGTTTAACAACATTGTCAGAGTCGAATACCGCTATTCGTTTTGAGCTACCGGAGTTCTGGTTTGAGTCATGACTGAGGTGACCGCAGGAAGCGCCTGCGCGGTACAGAGCTTGCTTTTTCGGTACTAGGTGCCAGCGCTATTGGTTGCATGCTGCTGAAACGGTCCACTTGGGGATTTCAGCGGATCGTTGCGCCGGTCGCACCAGCACACCCCAATCTCACACGTCGAATTGTCCACCGCGACGCCGGGCATATTGGCATCCGTGCCGAGCCCGCTCACAAGCGGTTCCGGATTCGTATTCAGCTGCACGGGAGCGCTCCAGGTAACCCCATTCTTGGAGGAATTAAGGCTCGGCCAAAGAAACCGAACGGCAGTCCCCGGTAAGATCAAGACCAACGTTCACCTCGGCAATGGTCGCCTGAAGACTTGTCGTGGACACACCCAATGGCAGCGAACAAAGGAGCTCTCTCTCGATCTTCCCACCTGCTCAACTTCGCGGAATCAACCGTGGCGTTTGTTCTGCAAAAGATAGTTCAAGAGGTTGAATCGCTTCCCGCAGCGTCGCCACATATTTCTTTCGGTCGCACCGTGGGGTTCCCTTAAAAGACAAAGCTCACGTTGGCCTCGAGCGCGGGTTGAAGAACAGCAGCACAATTCAAGGCTTCCGGACATGCATTCTGGAAATAATTCCATGAGTACACGCCCGGAATCAATTGGACCTTATGAGACCTTATGGCTTCGCTCCTGGACTGTCAGCACAAGGCATCGCGTCGGTAAATGTGTAAAGCCCCGTGAACAGTGCGGGTTGGATGGGGAGGCCTGTAGTGTTCGCCTTGGTGACGTCCGACAACCAAAATCGATTAAAGGTATTCAGTGAGTTGGGCATCATATGGGCGCGCTCCAACTGGCCGGATGCACCGCATAAGTTAATTCGGAAGTCATCATCTACACTTGGAAAACGATTGTTAAACGAACCGGGCACGATGCCTGCGAATTGGTCGAAGTTGTAGCTCGCGATGGTGCCGTTTGGAGTCTTTGTGTCGATCATCGCCACGTGACAAGTGCGGCAGCTTCGCGCGTTAACATGCGTGTAGAAGTCGGTGGCAGCGGTACTTATTCCTTGCCAGCTCGGGGGGACGAAGAACTCGTCGAGCACATGCACCATGTTGCTCGCGCAGGGGCCAAGCCCTTTCGCGTACCACCCTGCAATCAGGTCCCTTTCCGCCGCGGTCGGACCAGCGTTGAGCACATTCTTATTGAGATTATAAATCGCCTCCTCCTGGGCACACTTCGTCAGCCCGAGCTTGCTCGAAAACTCGAAGTTCCCCACATCGTAGGGGAGAAAATGTCCTCCGACATCGGCAAATCCTGAGCCATCTTCCGGAAATTTTCCGGCGTAATGATCCCCACCGTGACAGACCACACAGGTTCCTGGTACGAACTTCTCCCGCCGCTCATCCAGATTTATAGACGGTAACAGTTGGCCGCTGGGACCGAAGATCAGGAAGCGGATGAACGGCTGATTGTTATTGACTCCTGACCTGACCATATAATCCATCGCGACACAGGCCACCAGATTCTTGTTGTGGACGGCATTGTCCACGGCAGTGTCGATCTCCGACTGGGCTGGGCTCAAGAAATCCGCAGCCGTGCTAATTGGTATACCTAGGTGGTTGCACACCACGGCTGCCGTCTGATTGGGGCCATAGGAGATAGATTGATGCACGCGAGCAAGATTGAGATCCACCGCGTTAATATAGCTAGCCTTGAAGGTAGGCACTCCATCGGTCGCGAACCGCCCGATTTTGACGGCGCGTTGCCAGTCGTTAAAACTGACGGGGCCGATCAGATTGCCGGAAGCGCCGCAGTTCGCTACGGCCCCTACTGCCTTGTAGTACTGGCAAGCTCCACGCCGTGTATCCAAACCTTTAGACGCCAGGAACCCGTCAGCTCGTGCCAGGATGTTGGATGGGAAGTCCGTGGGCGGAACATCGTCTGGGAACTGCGTGTGGGGCGGCAGGAACAAGGCAACGGGTGAGGTGGTCGCGTTGAGCTGGTTTCCATTCAAGCTTGCAGACATTCCAGCAACCGTCGGAGGATTCACGCCTGCCACCTTTGCTGGGCCAAGATCAGCTCCTCCGTTGGTGTCCAGCGCAGGAATTGTCGCTTCCACCGGAGCAGCATTTTCGCATTGCAACAACACCGAAGCCGCATTGGACTTGGATGGCAACACATAATCTCCAAATTCATTGACTCGCGCTGTGGCCAGAGTCGCGCCCGAGGCATCGCGGAGGGTCGCTCTCGCCGTCGATTCTATGCCGAAGAATTCGTTGATAGTTCCACACGGACTATGGTCATCAAGAGTTAAGCTGCCAGAAATGGCGCTCGGAAGCGAGCCAACAAGAGGCTCGGCGTAATCCGATGTGGCTAGGGCTCGCCCAGAAGCGTCTGAGAGCATCGTCGCGGTTCCAATGTTGGTGCAATCGACAGGGGTGCCGCCGAACGAACAGTTAGCACTATAATTTCCCGGTGGTACGCCGGCGATAATGTATTGACCCTTCAAATCGGTGAGGACTGTGCTATTGGGCGGATAGCGCAACGCTGGATTGCTTAGGTCCTGTAGATAAACAGGGACACCCGGGGTATACACATCGTGCATGGTTCCATCCACGGAGGTAGCCTGGGCCATCGCAGTGAATGACCGATAGTAGTCACCTTGTTGCGCGGGGGCTGGGGGCGCAGCAATCACGAGCCTGGGCCCTGTCCCCGACTCACTCTCCCCAGCGAAGGTGTCGGTGTTAATCGCCAACCGTCGCTCCGTATAGCCACCCAGTCCGTTGGAAACCAGCACATAGGCAAAGTGCAGCCCGGTTCCCGAGGGTAGTACCCAAGTCGTCGTTGGTGCATTCACATTGGTGATGCTGCCGTCAGTAGATCGCCACCGGTAACGGAGGATACCTCCGGAGGCGTCCGTTGCTGTTACCGTTACTTTAACCGTAGGCCCGTGGTTCTCTTCCTTGTCGTCGTACGACGCTTGCACGCCAAAAACGAGTAAGGCCAAACACACTGCGACTCCGAGACTGAGAATCAAAGTTCTGCGCGGCATGTATACTCCTCTCTCATGGAAACGACTACGGTATCCCGCTCGTCTTGGTCCCCTAGAACGCTTCAAGGGCTACAGTGTCCTGGCCCGAATAGCGGAATCGCGTCGTTCGTCGTTCCTTGCGTTGTGGACCAGGGGTCGAGACCGAGGGCCGACTCAGTCGAACTTCATTGGACAACATGAGGTGGGTCCGACTGGGTAATTGTACAATAGTCAAAATTTCATAACTGTCAACATGAGAATTCAACATTTTAGTACCAATAGTTTTCAATACTAAAGTAAACAGAAGAACAATTACCGTTCATTGTATACTCAAAGAGGAATAGGATGATTTCCTGAGGAACGGTTGTTACTCGAAGGAACTTTTCCGCTTTCGCGACATTACCGGCCAATCTCTGCCCATTCTCAGGGCGTCGCGAGCTTGCGCGCTTCGGTAACGATTTTAGTAAGTCGGTTGGAGAGGCGGTCGAGGCGGCGGCGAGAAGTTCCGTTTGGCAACGTCCGACGAAACATCTCGAGCACATGTTGAGCAGCGAGCAAAGAATCAATCAGACCATCGAGGCCAGCTCGGGGAGTAAACGGCGTCTTCGGCTGCGGAACAAGATGCCGAGGTTTTGAACGAGCCAGCTCGAATGCTCGTTCGAGGTCATTCAACGTCACATCAAGATATTGCATGGTCATCTCGGGAGAGGTGTGACCGAGTAATTTCATCACCGCGAGCAAGCCAACACCGGCTCGAAGCATCTCCGTGGCATAGGTGTGGCGAAGCTGATGTGGGACGATGCGGGTAGAAAGGCCGAGCGAATGGCAGACTTGATGTAAGTAATCACGAAAGTGACGAAGGAGCGTGTCTTTCGCGCCCGGACGGGCAAAGAGCCGCCCATCGGCAGGCAGGGGATCAAGCGAACGAAAGAATCGGAGGCGTTGGACGAGTTCACACACAAAGGGATCCACGGGGACCATACGTTCTGTTTTGAGTTTGCCGAGTGGCACATGAACCGCCCATTGATTCGGGCCGGTAGAGCGAAGGCACTCGGAGGACAGATCGGCACACTCACCGATGCGCATGCCGGTATGGCGAATCAACAGAAAGGCATTGCCACCCAGATCGTTGCGGCGGAGGAACTCCTTTTGCAGGAGTTGATCCTGCTCTGCTGTGAGCGGACGCGGAAGTCTGTGCGGGAGGCGCGGAATATCCTCGCGGCGGATCAGATGAGCGAGTTCAGGAAGCTGTTCTGTCCAAGCCAGTTCGTTGCAGATGCCGCGGAGACAGATGAGGCGGATGAGATAGGATGCGGTTGCGAGCGGCGGCACTTGCGAGCGCAGGCGGGACATCCAGCCGAGGATGTGAGGCTCACGATGCAACTGGTCGAGGCGCTGCACCTTCGGATGATCGGCGCCGAGATAGCTCAGGAAATTGCGAGCCGTCCCGTGGTACTGACGAATGGACGCGGAGCTGAGTGCCACGCCGAGGGAATCGACCGCGCGATTGAAGACCGGAGCCAGAGAATGCTGGAGCGGAGGGCGTCGCGCGCGGTTCATGAGGAGGCCTTCGGAAGAGGACGAATGTGCTGCGCCACGGCACGTGCATATTCAAGGTAGACGTCTTGTGGGGTGACCATCACATAGATCAGCGTAGTCTGGATGTCCGCGTGACCCATCAGCTGCATGAGCGCAGGAAGACTCATACCGGCGCGGATCATGTCGGAGGCAAAGGTGTGCCTCCTATTCCGCATGCGGAATAGTCGACACTATTCCGTGTCCCGGACTATTACCAGGTAATTTCTTTCTTGCCCTGTTTTCGGGCTCAAAACCTACCTCGAATAGGAATAGTTTAGGTCCTGCGACCAACGCAATCTGGAAATCACATTGGCCATGAAGGAGCTGACGCTCACGAAAAAGGCATGGCTGAAAGGCAATTCCGCCGCTATCGACCCCAGGGATCAGCTCCCATCACGTTCTGAACCGCCTGTGGAGTCAGCAAAACTATGCCGAGCGATTGGTGCGTCCCATCTGGGTTGTGCGCTGTCATTTGGCCGAAACGTGACAGGTCCCTCCGGTCACTCGGTAATAGTCCGGGACACGGAATAGTGTCGAAATCGATGAGGGTTGGCGAGCTGGATGCCGGTGCCCTGGCGATGGTAGCGGAATAAGGAACGCAGTCCCGCAGCGGTCATGCGCGCTCCGCGCGCGCGTCCTTTGAGTGAGACGAACAGCGCGGCGGAACAGGGATTGGGGCGTTCCAGTCGCAGATAGTGATTGAGCAGCGTCGTCGCGATTCAAAGCCAACACTTCAGCGGACCGCAGCCCTTGTAGGAGCATCAAGCCCACGATTGCCAAGTCGCGCGAAGTGCGGAAGCTCGACCAGAAACGCGAGACTTCATCCACCGAGAGCGGCACGATGTTGCGTTTAGGGACTTTCACTCGTAGCCGGCTCATCGCTACTCGCGGCCGGCCAAGGCCCATCGGCCTTCGCCGCAAAAAAGCTTGATGAAAGCCGCGGGCGATTTGGCAGGGAGCATCGGGAAACTCGTTGCGGATGGCGCGCTCGGCGACGGCCACGCGGTCATTAATGGCGAAGAGCAGATAGCGAAAATGAATGCCGCGCATTCAAGTGCCCGGTTAGTGGGTTATTACCGGCCAATCCAGCAGAGGCTGCAACGCGGCGTCGGCCGCTTCTTGCGTCACACCCTTTCGCAGCCGCAGATTGAAGCACGAGTTAATTCAGTTTGAGCTAATACGCAATGAAGTCCACTTGCCCATCACGGACGATAGACCATTTATCCACACAACGACTGTCGTACTTCCCGACCACGTGTCACGAGTTCGTCTGGCTGTCCGCGACGCCGTGACTGGAAGGATCGGCGTTCGGGACTTTTCGCTCAAGGAGATATTAGAAAGCCCGAAAAGTCCCCTCCCCAACATCGTTTGAACTCGTTTCGGCCTCTCGTCGCGTCAGTCATTCCAGATGCCTTCTCATGGTTGACCGCCAGTTCCGAGAGAACTCGCTAACGCTTAGGTATAAACAGCATGCTGCACGTGCCCTGATCGTTTCCCGGGAATGCGAAGCAGCCCAAGTTGAAGACGAACTTATGGTTCCGTTCGACAGGTACGCCGCCCTCTCGTGGAGGCTCAAAGAGCCAGGCTCCGATGATATTTTGAATTTCATTTTCAACCTCAGGGTTCGGAGCTTTTCTAACGTCAACGTGACTAACAGTGCCGTCCTTAGCGACATCAAGACTTACATCCAAGACGGCCATGAAGCGTAGCGTGTTAGGGACAGCAAAGGAGCCCGAAGTACAGGAAATACAATCATCAAATAGCCTAGACTCATTAACGACAGTAGAAATTGGACGGCTGATGTACGGACGAGAAGGAGGTGTGGCCGTATTCTCGGCTTGCGCACATTTCAATTTAGGTCCAGCGACGCAGACGCTACCTTTGCCAGCTGCCCAGGCAGGCTGCAGCGTACCATCTGCTGGTACGGCCAAGTACGCTGGTTTTTCACCGTACAAATTTGCGATAGCTCCGTCGTAGAGAATACAGCCCTGCGAAGTGCACGAGCTGAACTCGGTTGGTGAAGTCGTCCCGTGGGACCAATTGAGTCCATCCGGGGAATGCAATACGACAGGGGCACTGTAACCTCCGCTCTTCTGTCGTTCCAAGTATTCAATTCCAAAAGCCCAATATTGGGAATTCCACGAAAATAGCGCCCCCGCGAAAGTGTTGTCCAAATGAATAGTCTTCCAAGTCTCTCCATCGTCTCGCGTGACAAAGAAGAAGTCTTCTCCTTCCTTTTGGTGGAGGGCGACGGTAGCGCGATTTGAATCCAGCCGCACGAATGATAGAACTTCAAAGCAATCTTTATTGGAAGGGTTGGTATCGAAGCCAACGACGGAGGTCCAATGGGCACCACCATCGTCAGTCATTTCGACGTTTAATCCAACCTGTCGCATTCCATGCCTGTCGTCAGCGAAAGAGATATTCTTGACGGTAGATGTTCCTACCATGTTCGAAGTCCATGTTTCGCCACCATTTGACGTTCGCAAGAAAGCGCCATGGCTGCCAGATACAAAGCCAAACATTTCTCCGGCAAAAGCAATCTTGAGTAGAAGCTCCCCATTTGGTTTCTGGTGCTTCACTTGCCAGCTTTTTCCTCCATCATCCGACTTAGCTATCATCTCATCAGCACCGCAAACCCATAGAGCGTCGGCCTTGTAGGTCAAATTAGTCGGGCGAAATGGAAGAGAAGCGGTCCACCAAGCGGATGGAGGCGTCGATTCAGTCAAACAGGGAAACGCGAAAAGAAAAATCGAGCTTGCAAGGAATAAGTCAAACAGGCCGCGCATCTGCCCCTTCCTTTCAGGAAGAAGGGTCAATTGTGTGTGAATCTCTGTGAGACATGCTCACATAAAACAACCCAGAAAGATGTAGCAATTGTTCCCTAAGTCCTGATCGACTCCACGGGAACTTGCAATGTACCCCAATAGTGGACAGTATCCACAATAGTGGATACTATTAGGGACATTATGAGAACACTCCGTTTCCTGCATGCATTGCCGATTCCGGCGAGAAACGCCCTGCGAAAACTGGGCGCCGACATCCGGGATGCACGTTTGCGCCGCCGGTTGTCGACCACACTGGTGGCACAGCGCGGCTTTCTAAATCGTAAGACCCTTAGGAAGATCGAAAAGGGGGATGCGGGGGTGTCGATAGGTGGGTACGCGAGTTTGCTGTTTGTGCTCGGGATGACGGATCGACTCGGAGACCTTGCGGACGCGCGTTTTGACCGCGTAGGTCTAACCCTCGAAGAGGAAAGGCTTCCAAAACGCGTCCGGGTGAGAAAAAAAGAAAGGGCGGGAGCGCGCACATAAATGGACGAGCTGGTCTATGTGTATGTCGGTTTGGGCGGAGCGCCGCAGTTTTGCGGGCGGCTGTGGGCGCGCGCGCGCAAAGGCCAGGAAAGCGCGAGCTTTGAGTATGACGAAGGATGGCTTCGGGCAGCGAACCGCTTCTCGCTCGAGCCCGCGCTGTCGCTTGGCCCCGGCTCATTCCATACCGGGCAAGGGAAGGCACTGTTTGGAGCGATCGGCGACTCGGCTCCGGATCGCTGGGGACGCATGTTGATGGGGCGCGCCGAACGCCGCGCGGCTAAACGAGAGAAGCGCACGGCCCGAACGCTCCGAGAGATCGACTATCTGTTGATGGTTGACGATGAAGCCCGGCAGGGCGCGCTGCGATTTTCGAAGGAGCCGGGCGGACCATTCCTCCGGCCCGGTGCCGCCGACCGGATTCCGCCGATGGTAAAGTTGCCCCGGCTGCTAGTGGCAGCGGAACATTTTGAAGGTGATGCAGAAACCGAGGAGGACATTCGCTTGCTCCTCGCTCCGGGATCTTCGCTCGGAGGGGCGCGACCGAAGGCTTCAGTTCGGAGCAAGAACGGCGATCTATTGATTGCAAAATTTCCCCATAAAACGGATGAGACGAATGTCGTGCTATGGGAGGCCCTGGCCCTGCGTCTG
>Ga0209158_1001491_pt1 | contig 15537 bp, 16 predicted proteins | sample GraSoiAngelo_140_FD_185897 | JGI IMG/M metagenome (GOLD analysis project Ga0209158, IMG submission 185897) | Grasslands soil microbial communities from the Angelo Coastal Reserve, California, USA - 14_0929_12_30cm (SPAdes) (version 2) | ecosystem: Environmental > Terrestrial > Soil > Grasslands ...
GGGGCGTGGGAGATGTGCATCGCGTTCGACGATCTCTGCGCCCGCGCGCGCTACGCGATCGAGGTGAACGGGTTCGCACCCGCGATCGGCGGAGGACCGCTCACGATCCGGAACGGCCGCCACCCGCTACTCCACGGCGGCGACGCGGTGGTGGTGCCGTTCGACCTCGCGCTCGCCTCCGACGAGTTCACGGTGCTCGTCTCGGGGCCCAACACGGGCGGCAAGACCGTGCTCATCAAGGCGGTCGGGCTGCTCTGCCTGATGACCCAGAGCGGCATCATCCCGCCGATCGGCCCGCAGTCCACGATCCCGGTCTTCACGACCTGGTTCGCCGACATCGGCGACCGCCAGTCGATCGCCCAGAGCCTGTCGACCTTCTCGGCGCACGTCGCCGAGCTGCGCGATATTCTGGCGCGCGCCGGTGCGGGCTCGCTCGTGCTGCTGGACGAGATCGGGAGCGGCACCGATCCCGCTGAGGGGGCCGCGCTGGCCGGCGCCGTGCTCCGCACCCTCACCCGCCGCCGCGCCGTGACGCTCGCCACTTCGCACCTGGGCGCCCTCAAGCAGCTGGCGACGGAGACGGTGGGCGTCGTCAACGCGTCGCTCCAGTTCGACGCCGAGTCGCTGACGCCGACGTACCGCCTGCTCAAGGGCGTCCCCGGCCGATCCTACGGGCTCGCGATCGCGCGGCGCCTCGGCGTGCCGGCCGACGTGCTCGGGGAGGCGGAGCGCGCGCTCCCCGATACCGAGCGGGCGCTCGACGCGCTGCTCGCGTCCGTGGAGCAGCGCGCCCGCGACCTCGAGGCCCGCGCGCAGTCCCTGGCGACAGCCGAGCAGCGGGTCGCCGAGGAGCGTGAGGCGCTGGAAGCACGGGAGCGCCAGCTCGCCGACCTGGAGCGCGACGTCGCGGCGCGGGCGCGGTCGCTCGAGCGCGAGGCGCGAGACCAGGCCCGCGCGTTTCTGCTCGAGGCGCGCAAGACCGTGGAGCAGGCGCTCGCGCAGGCGCGGGCGGCGGTCGACGAGGCGACGGCCAAGGAAGCCCGGCGGCTTCTGGAAAAGGCAATCGAGGACACAGACCGGGAAGAAGCCGGTGAAAAGGCCGGGGAAGGGGGAAGGGTGAAGGGGTGGATGTCACTGGATGAGCTTCGGCGTAAGCGCGAGGAGCCGTCGGGGGCTCCGCGACGCGTGCTGAGACCGGCGCGTCCGGCACGCGGAGCGGAGCCCCCGACGACGACTGCGATGACGGAGGTCTCGCTGCGCGGGCTCCGCGCCGACGAAGCCGAGGCCGTGCTGATCAGAGCTCTCGATGACGCCATCCTCGCCGATCTGCCGTACCTGCGGATCATCCACGGCAAGGGCACCGGGGCCCTGCGCCAGCTGGTGCACGACCTCCTGGCGCAGGACCCCCGCGTGGAACGTTTCGGCTTCGCTCCCCGGGAGCAGGGTGGCCACGGGGTCACGATCGCGGAGTTCACGGCGTGAGCCTGATTCCCGACGACGTCATCGAGCAGGTCCGCGACGCGGCGGACATCGTGGGGATCATCGGGGAGCACGTCGAGCTCAAGCGCAGCGGCTCGGACTACCGCGGTTCCTGCCCGTTCCACGGCGGCACCCACCGCAACTTCGCCGTGGTCCCGAAGAAGGGGATGTTCTACTGCTTCGTCTGCCACGAGGCCGGCGATGTGTTCACCTTCTTCATGAAGAAGCTGGGGATGGATTACCCGACCGCGGTGCGCGAGGTCGCCCGCCGCGTCGGGGTCACGATCCCGGAGCGGGGCCCCTCCGGCCCGGACCTGCGCGAGCCGCTGTTCACCGCCGTCGCCACCGCCGCCGACTGGTTCGCCCGGCAGCTGCGCGACAACGCCGCGGCCGAGGTCGCCCGCCGGTACCTCACGACACGCCACGTCGAGCTGGAACAGGCCTACCAGCTGGGCCTGGGCTACGCGCCCAAGGATCGGTCCTTCCTCGACGCGATGAAAGGATTGGGGCTGCGTGACGAGGTGTTGCTCGAGGCGGGTCTCGTCGTTAAACGGGACGACGGCACCGTGGGGTCGCGGTTCCGGGGCCGGCTGCTGTTTCCGATCCACGACCTGCGCGCCCGCGTGGTGGGCTTCGGCGGACGCATCGTAGACGAGGGCGAGCCGAAGTACTTGAACTCCCCCGACACGCCGATCTTCCACAAGGGGCAGCTGCTCTACAACCTGCACGTGGCGAAGCACGCGATGCGCAAGGCCGAGCGGGCGATCCTCGTCGAGGGCTACTTCGACGTGCTGCGCCCCGTCCTCGCCGGGGTCGAGGAAGTCGTGGCTCCCCTGGGCACGGGTCTCACGCCCGAGCAGGCGCAGCTGATCAAGCGCCACGCGCCGCACGTGATCCTGCTGTACGACTCGGACGACGCGGGCCTGCGCGCCACCTTCCGGGCCGGCGACGAGCTGTTGCGCGAGCGGCTGCGCGTGAGCGTGGCGACGCTGCCGGCGGGCGAAGACCCCGACACGCTGGTGCGGGCGCGCGGCGCCGCCGGGCTCGAGGCCGTGCTCAAGGACGCCGTGGACGTGCTCGAGCGCAAGATCCAGATCCTCGAGCGCAAGGGGTTCTTCGGCTCGCTGCCGGGCCGTCGCCGCGCGCTCGACCGCCTGCTCCCGACCATCCGGGCCGCGAGCGACCCGATTACGCGGGAGCTCTACATATCCCGCGTGGCGGAGGTCGCGGGCATCCGGAAGGATGTGTTGGAACGGGAAGTGGCGGTCACGGGAGGCGGGAGACGGGAGGCGGGAATGGCTGCGGGGTCTCCCGTTTCCCGCCTCTCGTCTCCCGATCTGCCCGCCAGCGCCGAAAAAGCCCTCCTGCTCCTCGTGCTCGAGGGCGAGCCCTGGAGGGCCCGGGTGCTCGAGGCCGTGGATCCCGAGGAGATCGAGTTTCCGCCCTATCGCGCGGTGTTCGAGGCGCTGGCCGAGGATGCGCCCGAGCGGCTGGACGAGACGGCGGCGCGGGCGTGCGAGTTGCTGAAAGCGGAGGGGCTGGGCGGCCGGCCGCCGGACGAGCTGTTCGAGCGGGCGGTGACCTGGATCGAGGCGCGGCGCCTGGAGCGGGAGATCGCCAAGCTGGACGGGCTGATCCCGCTAGCGGCGCCGGAAGAACAGCCGGAGCTGCTGGCTGAGAAGCGGCGCGTGTTCGACGCGCTGCGCGTGAAGTACCCGCGCTACAAGATCGCTGCGAGGAGGGGACGAGGTGCATCCGGGACTTGAAGCGGTGTTGGCGTTGCAGGAGAAGGACCAGGCGGTCACGGAGGCCGAGGCAGCACTCGCGGCCCTCGAGCCGGAGGAGCGGACGCTGGACGAGGCGCTCCGGGCTGCGGAGCGGGCGCTCGAGGCGGCGCGGGCCCAGATCCAGGCCGCGCTCGACCGGCGCGGCGACCTGGAAGGCAAGATCGCGAGCTACCGCACGATGCAGGAGCAACGGCGCCAGCGGCTGGAGTGGGTGCGAGGAGCGAAGGAAGCCTCGACGCTGATGGCGGAGCTCGATCTCGCCCGCTCGGTGCTGGCGAAAGAGGAGGCCGAGTTCATGCGCTCCGGCGACGCCGTCACCGAGGCGGAGCGCAAGGCGGCCGAGGCGGAGAAGGCGTTGCAGGAGCTGCGCGAGGCGCAGGCCCCGCTGCGCGAGGGGGTCGCGGGACGCCGCGAGGCGATCATCGCGCAGCGCGAGCGCGCCGTGGCCGGGCGGGAGCAGGCGGCGGAGGCCGTGAGCCCGGCACTGCTCGGCCGCTACGAGCGCATCCGCCGCGGCAAGGCTCCGCTCGCACTCTATCCCCTCCACGGCGACGCCTGCGGCCACTGTTTTACGGCGGTGCCGACGCAGCGACGCGCGCTGATCGCGCGGGGCGCGTCGATCGAAGGCTGCGAGGCCTGCGGCGTGCTGCTGTACGCCAAAGAATGATCCCCGCCCGCTGGTCGCTCGCGGACCGGCCTGACCCGCAGCTCGTCACGGCGCTCGCCGCCGATCTCAGCATCCCCGAGCCGCTCGCGGCCATCCTGGTGCAGCGTGGCCTCGCCGCCTCGGAGGTCGCCAAGGCGTTCCTGCGGCCCGAGCTCGAGCGCCTGAGCAACCCGCTCGTCTGGGCGGACATGGGCGCGGCCGTCGCGCTGGTGGCGGCCGCCGTGCGCGGCGGCGTCCCGATCCTCGTGCACGGCGACTATGACGTGGATGGCCAGTGCGGGGCGGCGCTGCTCACGCGGGTGCTCGGGAGCGCGGGCGCCACGGTGCACGCGTTCGTGCCCCACCGGCTGCGCGACGGCTACGACTTCGGCCCCGCGGGCCTCGCGGAGGCGGAGCGCGTAGGCGCGGGCCTCATCATCACCTGCGACTGCGGCATCACGGCGCTGGAGGCGGTGCGCGCGGCGCGCGCCGCGGGACGCGAGGTGATCGTCACCGACCACCACCTCCCCGGCGAGGCCCTCCCCCCCGCCACGGCAGTGCTCGATCCGCGGCGCGCCGACTGCCCCTCCCAGGACAAGGACCTGTGCGGCACGGGGGTCGCCTTCAAGCTCGCCCAGGCGCTGATGCCGGCCCTCGGGCTGTCGCCCAACGTGCCGCTCCACTTCCTGGACTACGTGGCGCTCGCGACCGTGGCGGACGTCGTGCCGCTCGTGGGCGAGAACCGCATTCTCGTGCGCCACGGCCTGAAGATGCTGGCCGAGTCGCGCTGGACGGGGTTGCGCGCCCTGGTCGAGACCGCGGGGCTCGCGGGGAGGCCGCTGCGGGCCGGGCACGTGGGGTTCATTCTGGCGCCGCGGCTCAACGCCGTCGGCCGCATCGGCGACGCGCGGGACGGCCTGCGCCTGCTCCTCACCGACGACCCGCAGGAGGCGGCCGGCATCGCCCGCGAGCTCGAGACGTTGAACGCGCGCCGCCAGGCGCTCGACCAGCGCATCCTGGACGAGGCGATCGAGCTGGCGGAGCGAACGCTGCGCCCGGAGGACTACGCCCTCGTGCTCGCGGCGGAGGGCTGGCACCCGGGCGTGATCGGCATCGTCGCGTCGCGGCTGGTCGAGCGCTACGGCCGCCCCACGTTCCTCGTCGCCTGGGAGGCGGACACGGAGGGGGGGCGCGGCTCGGGGCGCAGCGTCGCCGGCTTCGATCTGCACCAGGCGCTGCACCGGGTGGGCCACCTGCTCGAGAAGTACGGCGGGCACACGATGGCCGCGGGCCTGACCGTTCGCCGGGACCGCTTCGAGGCCTTCCGCGTTGCGTTCCTCGGCGTGGCGCGCGAGCTTCTGCGCCCCGACGATCTCGTGCCCGCCCAGCGCGTCGACCTGGAGCTGCCCCTGGGGCTGGTGAGCGAGGAGCTGGAGAAGCTGATGCGCTATCTCGAGCCCTGCGGGCCCGGTAACCCGGCCCCGGTGTTCGGCGTGCGGGGGGCGCGGGCCGTGGCGGCGCGGCGCGTGGGCGCGAACCACCTGCGGTTCCTGCTGGACGACGGCTCCGGCGTGCTGCCCGCGATCGGGTTCCAGTGGGCGGACGCCGTGCCGGACGCCTGGCTGGCGCAGCCGCTCGACGTCGCCTTCCGGCTGGAGCGCGATGAGTGGCAGGGGCGCGCGAACCTGCAGGCGCGGATCGCATCCATAGCGCCGAGTCTGTGAATCGTGATCCGGATTATCGCGGGGGAGTTCAAAGGCCGCCGCTTGAAGACGCCGGCCGGGGACAACGTACGCCCGACGGCGGACCGGGTGCGGGAGGCGTGGCTCAGCATCCTGCAGCACTCGGTGCGGGGGGCGCGGGCGCTCGATCTCTTCGCGGGCTCGGGAGCGCTCGGCCTCGAGGCGTTGTCACGTGGGGCGGTGAGCGCGGACTTCGTCGAAGTGAACCGGCACGCGCTGGCCGCGCTCAAGGCCAACATCACGGCGCTCGCCGTGGAGGACCGGACGGTGATCCATCGCGAGGACGCGCTCCAGTTCGCCGGACGGCTGCTGCCCGGGCAGTACGACGTGGCGTTCGCCGACCCGCCCTACTCGGGCGAGCACGCCGCGCGGCTCGTCGCCCTGTTCCGCACGAACCCGTTCGCGCGCGTGCTCTCGATCGAGCACCGCGGCGACCAGCCGGTCCCGGGCGACGACACGCGCCGCTACGGTGACACCGGCGTGACCTTCGTGTACGCACCGTGACCCGCGTCGCCGTCTACCCCGGCTCGTTCGACCCCGTCACCAAGGGACACGAGGACCTGATCCGCCGGTCGCTGGCGTTCGCGGACCAGGTGATCGTGGCGGTGGCCATGAACCCGGCCAAGCCGCCGCTCTTCACCCTGGAGGAGCGCGTGGCGCTGATTCAGGAGGCGGTGCGCGACCGCGCGGTCTCGGTGCGGAGCTTCGACGGGTTGCTGGTGGAGTTCGCGCGCTCGGTGGGCGCCGCGCTCATCGTGCGCGGCCTGCGGGCCGTGAGCGACTTCGAGTACGAGTTCCAGATGGCGCTCATGAACCGCACCCTCGCGCCGCGGCTCGAGACGGTGTTCCTGGTGCCCGCCTTCGACCTCACCTACCTCAGCTCCAGCCTCGTCCGCGAGGTCGCGCGCTTCGGCGGCGACGTGTCGGCGCTGGTGCACCCCGCGGTCCAGCAGGCCCTCCGTCAGAAGTTCGGCCGGTGAGCTTCCGCGACCGCGTGCATGCGCGGGCGCGAGCAGCGCAGCGACGCATCGTGCTGCCGGAGGGCGACGACCCTCGCGTGCAGGAGGCGGCCCGGCGGCTCGAACGGGATGGCCTCGGGGTGGTGGAGCTCTTGGGGCGGCCGCTTCCCGCATCCCGCCTCCCGGCCTTGATCCAGCACCTGCGCGCGCGGCACCCCGACAAGTTCTCCGACGACGCCGCCGCGCGCGCCGCGCTGCGGCACCCGCTCGTGTTCGGGGCCGCGCTCGTCGGCCTCGGGCGCGCGGACGTGATGGTGGGCGGCGCCTGCTATCCGAGCGGGGACACGATCCGCGCGGCGCTGTGGGCGGTGGGCACGGCGCCCGGGATCGCGACGGTGAGCGGCGCCTTCTACATGGTGCGGGACGACGCGGTGCTCACCTTCACGGACTGCGCCGTCGTGCCGGAGCCCACCCCCGAGCAGCTCGCCGACAGCGCGATCGCCGCGGCGCGCGACCGGCGCCGCATCGTGGGCGACGAGCCGGTGGTCGCGTTCCTCTCCTACAGCACCAAGGGCAGCGCCGCAGGGCCGCGCGTCGAGCGGGTGCGCCGGGCGCTCGAGATCCTCGCGGCGCGTCGCCCCGACTTTCCGTTCGACGGGGAGTTCCAGGGCGACGCCGCGCTCGTGGCCGACGTCGCCCGTCGCAAGGCGCCCGGCTCGGCCGTGGCGGGCCGCGCCAACGTGCTCGTGTTCCCCGATCTTGACAGCGGCAACATCGGATACAAACTGGTGCAGCGCTTGGGCGGCTGGGAGGCGATCGGCCCGATCCTGCAGGGCCTGGCGCGACCGGTCGCCGACCTGTCGCGCGGTGCCAACGCCGACGATATTGTGGACACGGCGGCGGTGGCGGTTCTTCAAGCGGAGGAGCACCCATGAGCTTCAGCCTGCAGAAGGACAAGCGCGGGGTGGTGGTCGTCGGCGTGGACGGGCAGCTGATCGTCGGCAACCGTCAGGAGCTCAAGCAGAAGGTGCTCGACTCCCTGGACGGCGGCGGGCGCAAGTTCGTCATCGACTTCACCAAGACCGGCTACATCGACTCCTCCGGACTCGGCGTGCTCGTCTCCCTGTCCAAGAAGATCCGCGAGCAGGGCGGGGACCTGCGGCTGGCCGGCCTCAACGAAGACCTGCAGACGCTGTTCGAGCTCACCAAGCTGGACACGCTCTTCGCCATCGCCAAGACTCCCGAGGAAGCGCTCGCCGCCTTCTAAGCGCCCGTGACCACGCCGTTGCAGCTCGAGGTTCGCCGGCCCGCGGGCGAGTTCGATGTGGTGATGACGCTCGCCGTGCCGAGCGCCCTGGAGTACGTGGGCCCGGCGGTCGAGCTCATCGCCGGGCAGGCCCCCGCCTCTCTCTCCCCCCGGCGCGTGCGCTTCAACCTGCGCACGGCGCTGGCCGAAGCGCTCGCCAACGCCATCGCGTACGGCAATCGGCACGACACCTCCCGGCTCGTGCGCGTCCGCGTCGAAGCGGACCGGCACGGCGTGCGCATCCACGTGCGGGACGACGGCGCGGGGTTCGACCCGGCCGCGGTCCCGGATCCTACGCTGCCCCAGAACCTGGAGCGCGAAGTCGGCCGCGGGCTGTTCGTGTTGCGCCATCTCGTCGATCACGTCGCGTTCAACGCCACGGGGAACGAAATCTGCCTGACGCTGCGAGCGGGCTGAGCCACCTGGACCGCATGCTGCCGGCGCTGGAGCGCCTCAGCGGCGCGCGGCTGCGGGTGTGGCGCCGCGAGCGGGGCGCCGCCACGCTCGTGGCCGGGGCGCTCGTCGACTGGACCATGCCGGTGGAGCCGGACGGGGGGCGCGCCGGCGGACGCGTCGAGACGCCCGAGGGGAAGGCGTGGTTCGAGCCGGTGCCCGGGATGGACGGGGTGTGGTTGGAGATCGGGGGGAAACGGGGAAGGGGGAAGCGGGAAGGGTCCTCCCTGCCCACCGCCGGCGAGCTCGCGGAAATCGTCGGCTCGCTGCTCGCGGCCGAGCGGGAGACGGCGCACGTGGCGGCCGAGCTGTCGGAGCGCTACGAGGAGATCGATCTCATCTACACGATCTCCGAGATCCTGGGTCACACGATCCGCCTCGACGAAGCGGCCGGCCGCATCCTGCGGGAGGTGTCCCCCGTGGTGGGCGCGCGGCGCGCCACCTTGCTGGTGCTGGACGAGGAGCGGCGGGTGCTGCGGATCGTGGCGGCACGCGGGATGGACCCGAAGGCCGTCGATCCGATCGAGCTGGACGATCCCTACTCGGTCGCGGCCCGCGCGTTCCGCGAGGGGCGGATCGTCTCCTACGACCCCACGGATCCCGCGGCGGCCAATCCCGGCCGCCCCGAGGGCCGGCAGTACAAAGGGAAGGCGTTCCTCTCCGTGCCGGTGCTGTACGGCGCGCCCGGGCAGAAGTCCCGCCCCATCGGCGTGATCAACCTGACCGACCGCCTGGGGGAAGACGCCTTCACGGCGGGGGACCGCAAGCTCGTCGCCGCGATCGCGAACCAGATCGGCGCCGCGATCGAGAACGCGCGGCTCGTGGCGCGCGACCTCGGACAGGAGCGCGTGCGGCAGGAGCTCGAGCTGGCGCACGACCTGCAGCTCAAGCTCCTCCCCTCGCCCCTGGTCGTCGCGGCGCGCGCCGATGTCGCGGCGCGCTGCCGGCCGGCCGAGTCCGTGGGCGGGGACTTCTACAACCTGCTGAACCTGCACGGCGACCGCGTCGGCGTGATGATCGGCGACGTCACGAGCCACGGGTTCGGGTCGGCCCTGATCATGGCGCTGGCGATGGCGGCGGCCGGCATCCACGCGGAGGCGACCGTGTCGCCCGCGGAGGTGCTCGCGCGCCTCGAACAGTCGCTCGCCGAGGAGCTGCAGCGCACGGAGATGTTCCTCACCCTGTTCTACGCGGTCATCGACCCCGCGGGCGGGCGGCTGGCCTACGCCAACGCCGGGCACGCGCACGCCTTCGTGGTCACGGGCGAGTCGGGAGAGGCGATCCGGCTGGGGGCGACGCGCGCGCCGCTCGGCGTCGCGGCCGCGGTCGGGGGCGATGAGGCACGTCCCTGGCGGCGGCGCCACGACCTGCTCTGCCTGTTCACCGATGGATTGGCGGACGCCACGAGCGACGGCGGCGAGCGCTTCGGGGAGCAACGCGTCGTGGGCCACGTCACCGCCCTGCGCCAGCGCCCGGCGCGCGAGATCCTCGAAGCCATCTACACCGACGTCGCCGCCTTCACCGGCGGCGCTCCCGCCTCCGACGACCGCACCCTGGTGCTCCTCAAGGTGTGAGGGTGCCGCGGGCCCGGCGGCGGCCGCTCAGCCAACACTTCCTCACCGATCGCAACATCCTCGGGCGCATCGTCGACGCGCTCGAGCCTTCACCCGCGGACGTGGTGATCGAGATCGGGGCGGGGAAGGGGAGCCTGACCGAGCAGCTGATCCCCCGCGTCGGGAAGGTGATTGCCGTAGAGAAGGATCGGCGGCTGACACACGATTTGAGATTGCGGATTGCGGATTGCGGATTTGGCAAGGCCGATGTCGTGGAGGGGAACGCGTTAACCCTAGATTGGCACGAGCTGCTCGACACTGACCGGGCCAATCCGCAATCCGCAATCGCCAATCCGCAATTCAAGGTGATCGGCAACATCCCCTACGCCATCACCTCTCCCCTGATCGAGAAGGCACTGACGCCGCCGCTACCCGAGCGGATCGTCTTCCTCGTGCAGGCGGAGGTCGCCGATCGCGCGGCGGCGCCGCCGGGGTCGCGAGCCTACGGCGCCCTGTCCGTGGGCTTGCAGGCGAGCTGCCGGGTCGAGAAGCTCTTCACGGTGAAGCCCGGGGCGTTCGATCCCCCGCCTAAAGTGGATTCGGCGCTGTTGCGGCTGATGCCGCTCACCACCCCGCACGTCGGGCCGGAAGAGGCGGCGGCACTGCGGGCGTTCGTCACGGCGTGCTTCAGCCGGCGCCGCAAGCAGCTCCGGAATGTGCTGATGGCGGTCACCGGGCAGCCTGCGGCGGTCGTGGTGCACGCCGTGCGCGCCCTGGGGCTCGCGCCGGAGGCGCGTCCGGAGACGCTCACGCCCAGCGCGTTCGCGCGGCTATTGCGCTGGAGTCGGCGATTGTGAAATACTTCACAATATGCGGAAGATCGCTGAGAGTACCGTCCGCCGCCTCTCGCTCTACCTCCGGTACCTCGAGCAGTCCGAAGTCCAGGGTCACGGCACCATCTCCTCGGCGGACCTCGCGAGCCGCGGCGGCACCACGCCGGCCCAGGTGCGCAAGGATCTCTCGTTCTTCGGCTCGTTCGGCAAGCGCGGCCTGGGTTATTCGGTGCCCGAGCTCGCCGCCAAGATCCGCGACATCCTCGGCCTCAAGCGCTCCTACCGCGTCGTGCTCGTCGGCGCGGGACGGATCGGCGGCGCGCTGGTGCAGTACCCTGGTTTCCGCGAGCGCGGCTTCCACGTCACGGCCATCTACGACAAGGACCGGAAGAAGGTCGGGTCCCGCTGGAACGGACTGGTCGTGCGCGACGTGCAGCAGATCGGGTCCGACCTCAAGAAGGAGGCGACCGACATCGCGATCGTCGTGACGCCGGCCGAGGCGGCGCAGCAGGTGGTGGACGAGCTGGTGCAGTCGGGCGTGAAGGCGATCCTCAACTTCGCGCCGGTCCAGCTCGCCGTGCCCTCCGACGTGATCGTGAAGTCGGTCAACATGGCGGCCGAGCTGGAAACGCTGAGCTTCGCGCTGGCGAACCGGCAGTAAAACGATTGCGGATTGTGGATTGCGGATTGCGGATGTTCGCGAGGGGTCCCTCGAGTCACGACGTTCACCTTACCAATCCGCAATCCGCAATCGCCAATCCGCAATTGTCGCCGCCCCGTTAGATTCCCGCCATGCCGCCCGTCCACGTCACCTCCGAAATCGGCCCGCTCCGGGCGGTGCTCGTCCACACGCCGGGCCGGGAGCTCGTCGCGATCACCCCGGGGAACCGGGAAGACTACCTCTACGACGACATCATCGACCTCGACCTGGCGCAGCGGGAGCACGGTCAGCTCGTGGCCGTGCTGGAGCGCTTCGCGGACGTGTACGAGGTGCGGAATTTGCTGACGGAGCTCGTCGCGCGGCCCGACGTGCGGGAGTTCCTGGTCACCCGGGCCCTGGAGGTGGTGCCCTCGGACGCCTTGGCGCGGCGGCTGGCCCAGTTGGCGCCCGAGGACCTCGTCTCCCTCTTGGTCGAGGGCGCGCTCGAGGAGGCGGGGCCCATCGCGCGGGCGTTGAACGAGGCGGGGTACGCGCTACCACCGCTCCCCAACCTGTTCTTCACGCGGGACGTCGGCATCGTGATCGGGGCGCACTCGATCATCGGCTCGATGCGCTACGGCGTGCGCTGGACCGAGGAGCTCCTCATCAAGGCGCTGTTCCGCTACCACGAGAAGCTGGAGAACGCGGGGATCCTGTACGACGGATCAGAGGAGAAGCGCAGCAATTACACCCTGGAAGGCGGGGACGTGCACCCGATCCGTCCCGACCTGCTCGTGCTGGGCTTCAGCGAGCGCTCCAGCCCGGCGGCGCTCGACCATCTCTGCGACGTCGCGTTCGAGCACTGCGGCGTGACGGACGTCGTGGTCGTCGTGATGCCCGCCGAGCGCACGGCCATCCATCTCGACATGATCTTCACGCAGCTCGACCGGGAGCTGTGCTGCGTCTACCCGCCCCATTTCGTGGGGCCGGAGCGGCTGGCGGTCTTGCACCGTCGCAAGAAGTCGAAAGGCGTGAAGGAGGTCCCGAATTTCTTCGCGGCCATGCAGGCCGTGGATCAGCCGCTCGAGCCGATCTTCTGCGGGGGCAGCAACCGCACGCTGCAGGAGCGCGAGCAGTGGGCGAGCGCCTGCAACTTCTTCGCCGCGCGACCGGGCGTCGTGATCGCCTACGCGCGGAACGAGGCCACGGTGTGCGAGCTCGAGCACGGCGGGTTCCGGGTCATGAGCGCGGCGCACCTGCTCTCGGGCGACGACGCCGTGAAGGAGGGGGAGCGGGTCGCGATCACGATCGAGGGCAGCGAGCTGGTGCGCGGCGGCGGCGGGCCGCGGTGCATGACGCTGCCCCTGCGGCGCGACGACGTCTGAACGGCCTCGCGGCGGTCTCCTCCTCGAGCCTCTCGGGTCGGGCGCTGGCCTATCTCGAGGCCGGGCCCGCGTCGAGCCTCGTGCTGGCGCGCGAGGTGCTGGGCCTGGCGCGCGCCCCGAGGGCGATCGCCGAGCGCGTGGCCACGACGCTGGTGGGCGCGGACCCCCGCGTGTCCCGGCTGCCGGACGGCCGCTGGACGCTCGTCGCCGCGGCGGCGGCGAGCCCGGGGCTCGACGCCTGCCGCTTCGCCGTGGTGGACGTGGAGACCACGGGCACGAGCCCGCGACGCGGCGACCGCGTCATCGAGATCGCGGTCGCCGTGCTCGAGGGCGATCGCGTCGCGCCCGCCTTCCAGAGCCTCGTCAACCCCGGCGTCGCGATCGCGCCGTTCGTCGCGCGGCTCACCGGCATCGACGACACCGCGGTGCGCGCGGCGCCGTCCTTCGCCGCCGTCGCCGATCGCCTGCTCGACTACCTCGCGGGGACGGTGTTCGTCGCGCATAATGTGCGCTTCGACTGGACGTTCCTCCTGGTCGAGCTGGAGCGCGCGCGCTCGCTCGTGCTCCAGGGTCCACGACTCTGCACGCTCCGCCTGGCACGGCGGCTCCTCCCGGCCCTCGAGTCGCGCAGTCTCGACACCCTGGCGCAGTTCTTCGGGATCGAGATCGAGCGTCGCCACCGGGCGGGCCCGGATGCGCTCGCCGCCGCGCGGATCTTGCAGCGGCTGGTAGGGATGGCGAAGGAGCAGGGAGCGCGGACGCTGGCGGACCTGGGGCAAGTGCGGATTGGCGATTGCGGATTGCGGATTGAAAGGCCGCAGGTCGAATCCGCAATCCGCAATCCGAAATCCGCAATCGAATGACGCACACGACTCTCACCCTCGGCCGCCTGACCTGCCATGCCCTCGAAGCCGGCATCCAGCGGCTGGACGGCGGGGCCATGTTCGGCGTCGTGCCGAAGCCCTTGTGGGAGCGGCGCATCGCCCCGGACGAGCGCAACCGCATCCCGCTGGCGCTGCGCTGCCTCCTCGTGGAGCACGACGCGGGGCTGGTGCTGATTGACACGGGGCTCGGCAACAAGGAAAACGAGAAGTTCAAGGACATCTACGGGGTCGAGAACGAGGGCAGGGAGGGCCGCACCCGCCTGGAAGACTCGCTCGCCGAGCTCGGCCACCGGCCCGAGGACGTGCGCTGGGTGATCAACACCCACTTGCACTTCGACCACGCGGGAGGCAACACGTGGTGCACCGGGGAGGGGCGAATCCTCCCCGCGTTTCCGCAGGCGACCTACGTGGTGCAGCGGGGGGAGCTCGAGTTCGCGCGCCACACCAACGAGCGCACCCAGGCCAGCTATCTCGCGCACAACTTCGAGTCCATCCGGTTCCACACGGTGGAGGGGGAGGTCGAGGTGCTTCCCGGCATCCGCTGCGTTCCCACCCCCGGCCACGTGCCCTTTCACCAATCCGTGGTGGTCGAGAGCGCGAGCGAGCGGGCGTGCTTTCTCGCCGACCTGGTGCCGACCACGGCCCATCTGCCGCTGCCCTGGATCATGGGCTATGACCTCGAGCCGCTGGTGACGCTGGAGAGCAAGCGGCGGCTGTACGGCAGAGCGGAAGCGGAGGGGTGGCTGCTGGTGTTCGAGCACGACCCCGAGGTAGTGGCGGGAAGGCTGGGGCGGGACGGCAAGGGGTTCGGGCTTGTGGACCCTCGCGGGCGCGGCTAACTTGGTGCGCACAATACGGTAAGCGGGCGCCTCGAGCGCCTCACCCGCTCGCCTCTCGAGATTGGAGAGTGCTTAAGGGTTCCGAGTAGAGTGATCGTCGTCCGTCGTCAGTCATCCTTCATCCGCCAGCCGCGGATGACGGAGCGCGGATGACGGACGACTCCAGCGGATTCCGGGGCGCTCGGAATCCGCTTTCCCTTTTTGAGGAGGAGAACCGAACCTGGCGATCGAAAGCACCAACAACAAAGCACCGCGCATCCGGGTCAACCGGCAGATCCGCATCAGTCCGGTCCGGGTGATCGCGCCCGACGGCGAGCAGTTGGGCGTGTTGAGCATCGAGGAAGCGCTCGCGGCGGCCGTGGAACGCGGTCTCGATCTGGTCGAGGTCGCCCCGCTCGCGCGGCCCCCGGTCGCGAAGATCATGGACTACGGGAAGTTCAAGTTCGAGCAGGCGAAGGCGGCGCGGGCGGCCAAGAAGAAGCAGCACGTGATCCATCTCAAGGAAGTGAAGTACCGTCCCGGGATCGACGACCACGACTTCGCGTTCAAGACGCGCCACGCGCGCGAGTTCATCACGGACGGCAACAAGGTGAAGGTCACGATGATGTACCGCGGCCGGCAGATGGCCCACCTCGATCTCGGGCGCGGGGTGCTGGACCGGGTCGCGAACGAGCTCAAGGACGTGGCGAAGATCGAGCAGGAGCCCAAGCTCGAAGGCCGCAACATGTCGATGGTGCTCGCACCGAAGTGACGCTATCAGCTGTCAGCTGTCCGCTCTCAGCCAGCTGACGGCTGAAGGCTGACAGCTGAAAGCGAGGTTCTTTTCGATGCCCAAGCAGAAATCCAAGCGCGCGCTCCGCAAGCGCGTCAGGCTGACGGGGAGAGGGCGGCTGCGCCGCCACCACGCCTACAAGAGCCACATCCTGACCAAGAAGCACCCCAAGCGGAAGCGACACCTGCGCAAGGCGGCGCTGGTGTCGCACGCGGACGAACGCCGCCTCAAGCGCCTGCTGATGGCGTAGGGAGCCGGG
>Ga0209158_1001498_pt1 | contig 15477 bp, 8 predicted proteins | sample GraSoiAngelo_140_FD_185897 | JGI IMG/M metagenome (GOLD analysis project Ga0209158, IMG submission 185897) | Grasslands soil microbial communities from the Angelo Coastal Reserve, California, USA - 14_0929_12_30cm (SPAdes) (version 2) | ecosystem: Environmental > Terrestrial > Soil > Grasslands ...
TATCTACGCGTTGGCACGGCTGTGGGGGTTAGGCGGAAGGGAAGTCCTCTTCCCCGCCTATTTCCATGGAGTCGAGCTCGAAGCCCTGCTCCGCGCCGGCGTCCGGGTGCGCTTTTATCCGGTACGCCAGGGGATGCGGGTCCAAGTGGACGACGTGGTGTCCCGCATCAGCCGCGACACGCGAGCCATCTATCTGACCCATTTCCTGGGCTTTCCCGGGCCGGTCGAGGAGCTCGCGGAGGTGACGCGGGAGCGTGGGCTCTCGTTGATAGAGGACTGCGCACACGGCCTGCTCTCCCGCCTCGGCGACAGACCTCTCGGCTCGTGGGGAGACGCCGCCATCTTCTGCCTGTACAAGTCGCTGCCGGTGCCGAATGGTGGCGTTCTCGTCCTCCGCGGCGGCGAGCCCTCGGGGTTGCCCGAGTGCGAGCGACCCTCTTGGGCGAGCACCCTTCGGCTCTCAGCGGACGTGCTCGAGCGGCATCTCCAGATTCAGGACCGCCGCTGGCAGCGTTGGCTGCTGAACGCGGCTCGCGCAGTGGGCAGCAGAGCCGCACGCCTCCTGGCCGGAAAACGGGTTGAGGTCGATACCGAGCACTTCGAGCAACCCTACGCATTACTGGCCATGAGCAAGCTGTCGCATCGGATCATCGCAACGCAGGCCTTCCCAGCTATTGTAGAAACCCGCCGTCGGAACTATTTGCAGTTGCTGGACGCCCTCCGCGACATCGCGCTCCCTGTTTTCGATGTTCTGCCAGCGGGCGTTTGCCCGCTTTCCCTTCCCCTACGCGTGCGGAACAAACCCCAGGTCGTCGAAAGGTTCCTGGCCCGCGGCGTAGATGCGGTGAACATGTGGTTCCCGAATCACCCGGCGGGACCGGTTGAGGCGTACCCAGAAGTCGCGGAGCTCCGAAGCACCGTGCTCGAATTGCCGTGTCACCAGAGCCTCACGCCACAGGTGATCGAGCGCGTGGCGAGTGTAGCCCGTGATATTCTCGCGACCTGATGCGTCTCAGGCGGTCGCCGCGCTTGCCGTTCGTCACCGGTTCGCTTGGCGTCGTCTAGCTAGCTGTGAAAGGACTGCGCGGGCGGGAACGGTGAGATCACTGCCACATTACCTGAGCGGCTGCCCCACCCCTAGACAGAACGTCTTGTACCCCCAGAGGAGCAGCCCGCGAAGGCTGGGGCGGAAGAGACAAGCGCTGAAGACCCGATGGCAGCGGGGCTGCCAGTTCTCGTGCCACTTCGCGCCGGTCACTAGGTTCAAGGACTTGACCTCGCCCTCGGCGGCGAGCCTCTGCAAGAGCCACTCCATGAGCATGTTCCCCGGCGCGAGCCGGGAGTGGGCCTCGTCGTAGCCGATCTTCAGCACGTAGCAGATGTCTCCGACCCGGAGGCAGAACTGCCCGGCGATGCACTTACCGCCGGCCCTCAGCAGGTTGATCTCGCAGGCGCCCTTCGGACCAAAAGTAGCGATGAGATTCCGATAGAAGCGGGTAAGGCCGGGGTGGAGCTTGATCGCGGTGCCCGTTCCCTGGGTCCCTTTCCATCCCGAGGATTCCACCTCCAGGAACTCGTCGAAGAAGGCCCCCAGCGTTGAGCCGCCCCGACAGGAGCGGAATTCGACCGCCGCCGTCGCGCGCAGCTTGTTCCGGGCCTTACGCAGGTCGCCTCGGAAGTTCCGGGAGAAGGCCTTCTCGATCTGCTCGTAGGAGGCGCCCGTGGGGATGTAGTTGCACGTCCTCAGCTGTTCCAGGAGCAGAAACGGCGGGCGATCGCTCTCCAGCCAAGCAGCGGCGCAGGAGTCCTCGAGGCAAGGCTCAATCGACAGGTAGTCCCAGGCTGGCTGCGGTGGCGCACCCCCGCGGTGTCCTTCCAAGTGCTTCAGGAGGGCCCTCAAGACACCGCGGCTCTCCTGCGTTCGAGGGCCGATGAAGTCCACCAGGGGCAGGTGGGGGTGCTGGGGGAGCTCCAAGACGCGTAACTTCCTTCCCGCTCGAACACGAACGCCGCTCTTGAGTGGAAACACTGCGACCGGCTCGCCGTCCCGGTAGGCGACGAAGAAATGCACCGCGGTGTCGTCAGGCTCCAAGGCCTCGAGGTAGCTCCAGTACCAGTCGTAGAGGTGGAAGAACCGAGGCCGCTCGACCCTGCGGACCACTCGGTCCCAATCGTCCCTGATCCGGGCCAGTCCCTCCCTTCCGCGATACGCGGCGATGGTGAAGAGCGTCTGAATCGCCGCGGCCGGTGGTGGCTTGCGTGTTCGCAGGACAGCTGGCGTACGCCAGTTCACCGTAGCCCTAAGGTGGGCCTGGAGTGTCGGTCTTGGTCTTGAAGGGAGCCTCGCTCGGGAGCACAATATTTTCGCAACGCGACGGAAAGTCCCGACAGTGGCGATGCGTGCGGTCTCGGCATGGCGTGTATCCTCCCCTTCCAGGTGGTCACGATCGACGCCACGCTCATAGCACCGGCGACGATGGGAGATCGCGACTGCAGGCTGCTATCGCCATTGCACACCGCAAATTCTGTGCAACATCGACCACGCCGCAGACACTCGCTACGAGGATTCATGGCGTCCAGGCCACAGGCTGATGAGGCGGCGACGCGAAACGCGGCGCGCGCGCCGCAGCGAAGGCCAATGGACTGCCCACTTCCGCGTTCCGTGTTGTGGAACAGGCCCGGCAGGACTCGAACCTGCAACCCCCGGTTTTGGAGGCGAGCCTCCCAACCCCTCCGAAGACCCACCCACTCCCTAACTGTCCGTGCAAGACAGAGATCGCGCGAGCGCCCTTCCGCGCACGTCTACGGTAGTAGCCAGACATCCCGCTTTCCAGGGTGCACTTCAGGGTGCACAGGTCCCACTCCCATCGCCCCGCGTTAAACCAGCGTTAGGGCCGTTGGCCAGCGGGCGTGTACAGTTCGGCGTGTATGAATCCACGCAGCTCCGGAAAACGCACGGTCGCGTCGCTCCAAGACTTGTGGAACAGAGCCTGCGAGGCTGCATCAAGTTCCTTTTGGAAGGTGCCCTCCGCGGACGGCGTTGCCACCTCCACGATGACGAGATGCGTGTTCTCCCCGGAGCCGGCACTCTTGGTGAGCAACAAATATGACACGACTGCCTTACGCTTCACCAACTCGTCGAACACTGGGGTCACGACATCGACGAGCGCCGAATCGTATGCCTTCTCCTGGCCGGGCCGGACCTGATAATAGTTGACGTGATAGAAGTGGCCATGTCTCGCCTGACCGACAAGCGGGGCGGCGAGCGCAAGGAGGCCGACGAGAATGGGAAGCGTGCGGCGCACAAGGCGCGCGCCGTGGACCAACACGACGGTCGTATCCGTTGACATGTTCGCCTCCGAGGCGAAAAGTGCAGAGGCTGCGGGGCTGAGGCGCTCACCGAGAAGCTCTTCCCGACTCGCGGATCGGAGCTGCCTTTGTTCTGGACCCAAGTTGGACCCACGTGATTGGATGACGACGGACAGCGAAGCTGCTAAGTCGTTGCTACCTAAACAGGCCCGGCAGGAATCGAACCTGCAACCCCCGGTTTTGGAGACCGGTGCTCTACCAATTGAGCTACGGACCTAGGAACTGCTGGGGCTGGAAGTTACAGAATCCGGGGTGGCCGTGGAAGGCTCAGTGTTTGCCTCCGCATCTCGGCCGTCGCGTTCGCGACGACGTGCAGCATCAGCCCGGTCGCAGCGGATCCTCGTGACCGATTGGCCCGCCGACCGGCTGGGCCGGGTCCGCTAGTGGGACGACCTGACGTTTGCCGAAACATCGCCGCCTGATGAGAATTGTGCTCAACGAGGCGGGTATGTCGTCCAACTCCGGGGGACGTCACGAGTGGACTGTAACTCAGTACCCGCCAGCACGGATGCGGTGCGACGGGGCCGCGAGCTCCGCGCTCTGCCAAGCGTCTGGAGGGTTGAAGGACTGGCTTGCGGCCACGGCCTGCACCGGGTACGTGGCACGGCGTGTCACCCGAACCTGCGCACGCTGCAAACGTGAAGACCATCGGTAAGCCGTGTGCGGAAAACCCGCACGCACGGTTTGAAAGGGGGCGGGTGGAAACGGGCCGCTAGGCACCGCGCCACTCCTCTAGCAATGACCACCTTCTGGCTGGGTGCGGGCGCTGCCGCCACGGTCATTCTGGCGGTGCTTGGCGTTCTCCAATACGCTCGCTCCGGCTCCAACCTGCTGGTATCGGTGAGGCAATACGAGTTCGAGTTACCGGCGACTGCGCAGCAGGCATTCGCGAAACTCGCCGAGCGCATTTCACCCTGGAGTGATGAGCCACTGGTGGGAATCGACGACGAAGTGGCAGGGGGCGTGGAAGCCGTCCTCAAGGTCTTTGGTATCCGTGTCGGGCCGAGGCTCAGAATCTTCTGGAAGATCATGCTGAGGAATCGCGGTCGGGAGCCCGCCCAGGCGGTCGAGCTGCACGTGCCTGAGGCCGTCCAAATTGAGGTGCGGCGCGGCAGCATGGGTGACGGCGTCCCGGAGGAGTCGGTGGTCCTCCGGGATCGGGTGGTCATAGGGGAGGTGCGACCGAGTGAATCCGTGAGAGTGCTCGCCTGGGGCCCCCGCGTCTCCGAAGAGCCGTCAGTCACTCAACGCAAGGGCAGGGCAGCGGTCCGGGTGCTCAAGATGGTGAGGTCGAGATGGGTGCGGTTAGCCCAGATCCAACTAGCCCTCCTGGCCTTCATCGTGCTCTACGTCGTCCTTCGGCTCACGTGGCTGCACTAGCAGTGCCGGCCGATCGCTTGTCCGTGTGTTGGTGTTACCGCGGCGCGGGCGTCTTGACCGCGTCGGGGACCCTGGCCCACTGGTCGGGCGTGAGTACTCCCTGCGCCGCTTCCAGCGCGTGGCGGATGTGCCGCCGCCCCTCGGCCAGCTTGAGGCGCAGCCGGTCGTACAACGCGGTAGGATCGGCGCGCTCGCCGGCCCGCCGGCTCTCCGCGTTGAGCGAATCGGACACGTCCCGGGTCGCGGCGTCGAGCGAGTCCGAGATCGCCTGCAGCCGCGCGACCTGGTCGGCCGTCAGCTGGAGTGAGTCTCGGTAGCCGAGGATCGCGGGTATCGGGTTGGGGAGGATCTGCGCGAGTCGCGCGGCGAAATCCGGTGGCACGCCCCCGCCCCCCCCGCCCCCCCCGCGCGCCCCGGGGGCCCCGGGCTCGCCGAGGAGAGCGCGGACGCGGCGGCTCGGGGGAACGGGGCCGACGATAAGATGGGCCTGAATGGCGATCTGGAACGGCACCGTCACTCCGCCGTTCGCGCCGGCTGTCGCCCCGAACCGCCCGTTCACGCCGTAGCCGAACCGCTGGGCGACCGGATCGAAGCCGCGCACGTAGAGCAGGACGGGATCCGGGGCCGCGGCGAAACCCCAGCCGTGCACGTTGGCCGCACCGTGCAGCCACTGGTCGAGCCCGCCGAGCAAGTTGACCGTGAGCAGCGACACCGTGAGGCGCCGCGCGGGCCCGAAGTACGCGGGCCGCCAGTTGATCTGGAAGTCGAGCGCGGGCTGCCATGGTCCCGTGCAGGAATTGCGCCCGGCCACGTGACCGACCTGGCGCCGCAGGCAGTCGCGCACGGCCGGCGGTGCCTTCGCGAGCAGCACGCGCATCGCGGTCGCGACGGAGGAGTCGGACGTCGTCGCCGGGTCGAAGACGAACGCCCGGTCGTTGCGCGCGCCGTCCCCGTTGATGTCGGAGCCGACGAGCGGCGTGAACGGGACCCCCGACGTGAGTCGGCCGAGGGCGGTCACCTCGAGCGCCGAATTCACGGGATACGTGACGGTGGCGAGCAGGGAGTGCCGCCGCTCGAAGGCGCTCGTCGCCCACTCGCGCGCGTTGGGGTCACCGGCCGTGGTCGGCGCCGCGAATCCCTGGCTGACGGCGCAGCAGGAAAACGACGACTGGTCGCGTGCCCGGGTGAAAGTGTACGACAGCTGCAAGGCCGCACCCCGCGGCGGCAGGCGGCTGATGCCGACCGTGAGCTGTCTCGTATCCGACTGGAGATCCGAGCCGATCGCGATCACCTGGCCGAACCGCGGATGCACGCGGGAGGCGAGCGAGGTAAGCGCGCCGGTCGTTGGGACGATCGAATCGACGGGCACGTAGACCGGGCGACCACCTTCGTCGGGGAGCGTGAACCGCGGCATCGCCACCAGGTTGAGATCGCGGAACCCGTACTGCTCGACCCCCCGTGCGTAGCTCGCGTCCACGGTGAGCGTGTACGCCCCCGCTAACCGCTGCTGCAGGCCCAGGGAGGCGCGCCAGGCACGGGGCGCGGCGTAGCCCGGATCGAACACCGTGGCGTTGGGGCGCGGGCTGATCGTCACGGCGCTCGCCGTATCCACGCACTGCGAGGGGATCGTCGCCGGGTCTTGCGCGTACTGCGTCCAATCAGGTGTCGGCACCGCCGACCCGATACACTCGAGCTGCGTTTCGGCGGTCGCGAGCCCGGGCGCGGCCAGCGCCGCCGAGTACAGCGCGGTGGGCAGCAGGCTGCGGAAATCCCCGACGCCGCCGCGCAGGATGCCCCGCGGCAACGCCCGCCCCACTCCCTCCCCTCCCCCAGATTCGGCGGCGAACGTCCACGTGAAGCCGATTCGCGGCGAAGCGTGCACCTCACCCGGGATGCGGTCGGTGCGGACCCCGAACAGCGAATCGAGGGTGCGGTTGTAGGCTGGCGTGCCGCGGAACTGCGCCGCCTCGAGGCGCGCGCCGTAGGTGAGCTGCAGCCGATCGCCCGCACGCCACGTGTCGCCTAGGTACAGCGCCTCGTTCCACGATGTCCCCGCCTGGTCGAGCGGCGCGAGGGTGCGGCTGAACGACGACGGCCGCCCCGCCTCGAACGCCTCGAGCGAGTGGAACACGAAGGTGCCCAGCTGGTTGGGCGTTTGGTTCGCGCGCAGCCGCGCCGAGTTGAGATAGCCGCCGAGCTTGATGCGGTGCGTTGCGTCTTGCGTCAGCCAGGATACCTCCTCGCGGACCTCGGCCGTGGTGTTGTCCGTGTGTTGCGGAAAGGCGTGGTTCCCCCCGAACGTGAGCGTCGCGATGCCCCGGATGCTGTCGGGCAGGTCCGACGTGACGTGCACCCGTGCCTCCGGAAGCGCGAGGAACCCCCCGGCGTCGGTGTGCTCGGCCGAGACGTAGCCACGCACTTCGTTAATGAGCTGGCCGAAGTGGGATGTCCATGACGCCATCACCCCTCCGGCCCGCTCCGAGCGCCTCCCGCCGGTGGACGGGAGAGCCAGGGACCTGACGCGCGCGGGGTCGTCAGAATTCCACCGTCCGTCCAAACGCAACATCAGTGTGTGCGCCTCCGCCACGTTCCAGTCCACCCGGAGCAGGGCGGCGGTGTTGTTGGTGCCGCGGTCGCCCGGCGCGTCGGGCACGCTTACGGGGACGCCGGTCGCTCCCTCCAGCACGAGGAATCGCGCAGCGGAGTCGGGGCTCACGCCGAGTCGTTCAAGGGTCGCCGCATCCGCGGTCGCGAGCGACGGCAGGGCCTGGTCCTTCCAGCGTCCCTGCAGCGCGCCGAACGCGAAGAGCCGATCGCGAACGACGGGGCCGCCCATCGCCCCGCCGATCTGGTTCTGTGTGTACCCCTGGCTGAACGGCGATGCCGTCACGCCGCCCCAGGCGAGCGCGCGGTCGCGCACGTTGTAGGTGAAGGCCCCCTGCGGGACGTTGGTGCCGCTGCGTGTGGTCGAGGCGACGAGCCCGCCCGAGAACTGGCCGCGCGCCACATCGTAAGTGTTCGTGACGACGCGCGTCGAGCGGATGGCGTCCTGCGGCACCATCGCCCCACCGAATGAAAGGCCGTCCAGCGTGATGCGGTTGGCGGTGGGGCGTTGTCCCGCGACCGAAAAGACCGAACGCGTGCTGTCGGTCTCGGCGACCCCGACCACACCGGGAGCGAGCGTCGCGAGCGCGGCCAGATCCGAGGCCGCGATCGGGAGGCGGCTCATCGCCTCGGACCTGAGGTCGCGTCCGGTCGCGCCCGGCCCCAGCCGCTCGAGCCCCCGCGGCTGGGGCGCCGCTTGTACCACGACCGGCTCCAGAGCGACGATCGCCAGGTCCATCCGGACGTTGGCGACGAGGCGGTCCTCGTCCGCCTGGCGCGCGATGGTCACCCGTGCCGGCGCCATGCCGACGTAGCGTACGGTGAGCTGGTACTGCCCACCGCCCTCGGGGAAGACGATGGTGAACCGGCCGCGCGCGTCGGTAGTCCGCTGGCGCGACACCTGGGTCTCGAGGGACGTCGCCTGCACGACGGCCCCGGCGAGGGGCTGGCTGTCGCGCCCCGTCACCGTACCGGTGATGATGTCCGTGGTCGTGCCGACTTGGGTCGCAGCGGTTCGCGGCAGGGAGAACGCCAACAGCATCGCGACCGCGAGCGTCCCCCCCGTCCCCCCCCTCCCAGCCGTCCCCGCCCTCGCGCGGGCCCCGCGGCAGGGACCGGGCGCGGCGGCACCGCAATGGAGGCTCACGCTCCACGCGGGAGCCGCATCACACGCTGACAGCGTCGTAGCGCTGGGGGCCCGCGCCGGTCAGCCGGAGGCGGTACAGGTTGGCGTACGGCCCCTCCGCTCGCAGCAGCTCAGCGTGCGTGCCGCACTCCCGCACGCGGCCAGCCTCGAGGTGGAGGATCAGGTTCGCCCGAGCGGCAAGCTGCAGGTCGTGGGTGATGAGGAACGTGGTCCGCCCCTCCGTCAGCCGCTCCAGCGCTTCGAGGACGGCCCGTTCGTTTTCGCCGTCTAAGCCCGTGGTGGGCTCGTCCAGGATCAGAAGCGGTGCGTGCCGAATCGCCGCGCGAGCGATGGCGATCCGCTGACGCTGGCCGTTGGACAGGGTCACACCGCGCTCGCCCACGACAGTGTCGTAGCCCTGCGGCTGCGCCATGATGAACCCGTGGGCGTTGGCAAGCCGGGCGGCCGCTTCGATCGCCTCGGGCGACGCGTCCGGCGCGCCCTGCGCGATATTGTCGCGGATCGTCCCCACAAACAGGATGCTGTCCTGCAACACCACGCTGATCTGCGTGCGCAGCGATGCGAGCGTGTACTCGCGAAGGTCGCACCCGTCGATCAGCACCCGCCCCGCGGTCGGGTCGTACAGCCGCAGGATCAAGCTGGCAAAGGTGGACTTCCCGCTCCCCGAGGGGCCCACCAGGACGACGTGCTGGCCGGGTTCGACCGTGCAATCGATCGCCTCGAGCGCGGCGTGGCCCGGGTCGTAGGCGAAGCCCACACCCTCAAACCGCACGTGCCCGCGCAGGGGGGGGGCCGGCACGGCGCCCGGCAGATCGCGCACGTCGGGCGTGCGGTCCAGCAGATCGACCACGCGCTCGCCCGCCGCCGACGCTTTGGCGAGCCGGCCGGTGTACTTGGCGAAGTCCTTCGCCGGCCGAAAGGCGGTGCGCAAGTAGGCGAGGAAGATGACGAGGTCGCCCAGCGTCATCGCGCCGCGCAGCACCAAGCGCGCGCCGCTCCACAGCACGAGCGCCGTGGCGACGGCGATGAGCAGGTCCACGGTGCGCTCGAGCGCGGCCTCCAGGCGCGTGGCCGCCGCGCCCGTCGCGAGATTCTTGCGGCTCTGCTTGGTGAAGGCCTGCGCGAACGTCCCCTCCAACGACAAGGCGTGGATCACCTTCACCGCCCCGATCGACTCGGCCGCGGTCGCGGCCATCGCCCCCTGCTGCTGGCGCTGCCGCCGCGCGTTGTCACGGATCCGCCGGCTGAGGCGCACCGTGCTCAGCAAGAAAAGCGGCCCCGTCGCGAACGCCAACAGCGCCAACGGTGCGTTGAGCCAGAGCATCACCGCCGCCATGCCCACGAAGGTGAGCCCGCTCGCGAGCAGCGGCAGGAACGCCGTGACCACCACATCCTGCAGGAACCCGACGTCGCCCGTCACGCGCACGATGAGATCGCCGGTGCGGGCCCGCGTGTGGAACGAGAGCGAGAGGCGCTGCAGCTGGGCGTACAGCTCGTTGCGCACGGCGGTCAGCACCCGGTTGCCGGCGAGCGCGAGGCCGACGGTGTTGTAGTAGGCGGCCACACCCCGCAGGCCCGCGAACGCGACCACCGCCACTGCCGCGAGCGCGAGCAGCGTCCCGGGGTCGAGGGCGGCCAAGACACGGTCCACCCAGTGACCGTGGGAGCCGGCGCGCACGACGTGGTCCAGCACGACCTTCAGCGGCCACGGCTCGAGCAGGCGCAGGCCGATCTCGGCATAGAGCGCCAGCAGCGACACGACGATCAGCGGCCGCTCGCGCCGGACGTACGGCCAGAGCCGCCGCACCAGCCGCCCCAGGCCGGGTAGCGCCGCGCGCAGCGTCAGGGGCCGTCCCACCTAGACCTCCACCGCGGCGGCGAGTTCCAGCGCGCGGGCCGCGACCGCGTCCCACGTGTGCTTGCGGAGCACCGTCGCTCGCGCAGCTCGCCCCAGTCGCGCGCGCACCGCTGGCTCGCACCGCAGTCGTTCGAGCGCCGCGGCCAGGGCTGCGGCATCCCCTGGCGGGCACAGCAACCCGTTGACATCATGCCGAATGACGGCCTCCAGCTGCCCCACGCGGCTGGCCACGACCGCTCGACCCGCCGCCATGTACTCATACACCTTGAGGGGCGAGAAATAGAAGCCGCTCGCGTGAGAGTAGGGGGCAACCGCAACGTCGACCGAGGTCAGGAGCCCTGGCACCTCGAGCGGGGCCACCGCCTCGGTGCAGTGCACGACCCCGGCCAGCCCGCGGGCCGATAGGTCGGCGCACACGGCGGCCCGCGCCGGCCCGTCGCCCACGAGCAGCAACCGGGCGTCGGGGGCGCGCCCGTGCAGGCGCGCGAACGCCTCGACCAGGACGTCCAGTCCGTGCCACGGCTTCATCGAGCCGACGAAACCCACGGTAAAGCTTCCGGGCCTTCCGGGGGCGGCCGGCCGCACATCCGGCCGGAACCGCTCCGTGTCTACCCCGTTCGGGATCACGTGCACGCGAGCCCGCGCGACCCCGCGGCGCTCGAGCCAGGCGGCGACCTCCGCGGACACGGCGACCAGCACGCTGGCGGCCCGGAAGGCGCGAGCGGCCACGCGGTCGGCACCCCCGGCGTCGCGCAGCCCCCGGTACGTGGCTTGCTCCTCGATCAGCGGCGCGTTCACTTCGAGCAGCCCCGGGACGCCGGCGGTGGCCGCGTGCTCCATAGCGGCGAAGCTCCAGAGCGAGTAGCGCTCGTACACGAGGTCATACGGCCCGGCACGATCGAGCAGGGCGGCGAGTTCGTCGTTCAGCGCAGCGATCGCGGCTGCGTGGCTGGGCGGGTCGCCGTCGCCCACGGGGGTCAGGTGCTGAACCTGCAGCGACTCGAGTCCGGACGGCGGCACCTCATCCACGCGGGCGGCAAACACGTCCACGCCGGCGCCGTGCCCTTGCAAGGCGCGGAGCATCTCCTGCACGTGGACTGAGCAGCCCTTGCGCCCGAAGACCGGGACGCCCGGGTCGGCGCAGACGTACGCGATCCGCATCAGCCCGCGCCCTCGTGCACGGCGATTTCCGCCACCTCGAAGGTCTCTGACGTCATGCAGCATGCACCGCTTGAAACAACGCCAACAATCGCGCGGAACAGTGGTCCAGTGAGAAATGCGCTTCGAGCTTGGCGCGGGCGGCTCCGGTCAGGCGCGCCCGCAGCTCCGGGCTTTCAAGAATCCTGTCGAGCGCGTCGGCGAGCATGCCGGGATTGTTCGGCTCCACGAGCAACCCGCTCCGGTCGCATTCGATCAGCTCGGGAATCCCTGACACCGGCGTGGAGACGACGGGCACGCCGCTGGCCACCGCCTCCAGGAGCACGTTGGGGATCCCGTCGCGATCACCATCCGCAGCCACCCTACAGGGGAGCGCGAACACGGAGGCTCGTCGGTAGGCGAGGCAGACCGCCTCGTGCGGTTGAGCGCCCAACAGCCTCACCCGGTCCTCTAGACCGAGGCGCTTCGCCTGGGCCTTGAGCGTCTCTCGCAGGGGCCCCGTGCCAATGATCTCCAACCTAAATCGGCGCCCCCGGAGCCGCAGGATCTGGACCGCCGCAAGCAGGTCGTCCAAACCCTTCTTCTCGACCAACCTGGCGACGGACAGAATCACTGGCTCCCGCTGGTCGGGCGTGTGCGAAGGGGCGCAGCAGAACAGCGAATGGTCAAGTCCGTGATAGACGCGGAACACCTTGCCGCCGCATTCCCGCGGATATCGGCTGAGCAAGTGTTGCCGGTTGTACTCGGTGCAGGTGACCACCGCGCGAGCCTCGCGGAGCTTGGCACGGAGATCGCCGGGATGGCTCACGTAAATATCCTTTGCGTGCGCCGTGAGCGTATAGGGAACACCTGTGATTCGCGACGTGAGCAGCGCCACGAGCGCCGGTGACGAAGCGAAGTGCGCATGGAGATGCGTCGCTGGCTGGCCGAACAGCACATCCGCCAAGTAGCCGGCTTCCAGCAGATGGCGTACCGCGGCCAGTGCGCGCAGCCCGAGCGGTGGTGAGCCGCGATGCCGGCGACGATGACTGAAGACCTTCACGATGGCCATGAGCAACGTCTGAAGGTACTTGCTGGGTCGCCGGCGCAGTGAGCGGAGGTTCGCCGGCAAGGCGGCCTTCCAGTGGCTCCGCAGCGACAGGTACGTCACGTTCGCCCGCACCAGTGCAACCCGGTCGTGGACCGGACCGGGATTCGGGTCTTTCACGGAAAATAAGCGGATGGAAACGCCGCGGCGCTCCAGGCCGACGATCTCGTTGAGAATGAATGTCTCGGAAAGCCGCGGCCAGGCTTTGACGATGTAGGCGATCGCAAGCCGACCATCCGATTCCCCGACACGCAGCGGCGCATCAGGCCGCATCGTAGACCTCGGCGCGGACTCGGCGGCGCGGTCGGAGCGGCGGTCGGATGCCGAGCAGTTCTTCCAGCAGTTGCGGGACGCGGCTGAGGCCGTTGAAATCGATGCGCTCCCTCGCCGGTCGAACCGGGGCCCGCCCGCGAGCGAGCCAGGTGCTCAGGGCCGCGGCGCTCAAGGCTTCCGGATGGAGCACGTCCACGAGCCCCAGCGCCTGCAGGCGCTCGGCGCGGATGAGTTGTTCCCGTCGGGGCTTTACGCGGGGCACGATGAGGGCGGGCTTGTCGAACGACAGGACCTCGTAGACGGTGTTGTAACCGCCCATTGCGACGACGCGGTCCGCGCGACGCACCAGTCGCGTCGGCTCGTGCACGAAGGAGACCACGCGCCGGCAGGGATTGCTCGCGACGCTGCGAACTAGCCGTCTCCGCACGCCGGCCGGCATGCATGGGCCGGTGACGAGCAGGCCGTTGGTGTCCGGCGGGAGGTCCGCTGCCACGAAGGCCTCCGCGAGCTCCGCGCCGTCCTGTCCGCCGCCCACCAGACAGAGCGCAAGCCGGCCGCCTGACCATCCCAGCGCCGCCACCGGGTCCCTACCGCTGCGTCGCGCGAACTTGAGCCGCGCTTGCTGATCGAGATATCCTGTGTAGCGGACCTTCGCCGCCACGTCGGCAGCGAAGGCGTACTCACGCACCGGGTCATAGACCGCGGGGTCGCCGTAGACCCAGACGGCGTCATAATAGGTGCGCACGGCGTCCTGGTTCTGGGCGCGGGCCCACTCATCCTGCAGCGTGGCCGGCTCGTCGAGCACATCCCGTAGTCCGAGCACGAGCCGAGTCCGCCCGCGCGTGCGCAGCGATTCCAGGACGGGGTCGAGCTCCCGCAGCGCTCCCCGCGGGACGTTGTCAACGATCAGGACGTCCGGCGCGAACGCCTCCAGCGCGGCGCCTGTGGTTCTCGCCCGCAGGGCCAAGAGCTCTTCCAGAGAAACCGCAAGGTGGCGCGGGTGATATTGCCCGCCGCCGTCCTTCCAGAGCGAGGGCAGCGCCACGCAGTCTACGCCGGCCGTCGTGGTCAGGAGGCTCGCTTCGCGCGCCCCGGCGATCATCAGCACGACGGCCTGCAGCCGCGAATGCCGCAGGGTCTGCGCCAACAGCAGGTTGCGGCGCATATGGCCGAGCCCCATCGTGTCGTGCGAGTAAAGGGCTACGCGGTACGGCACACACGCTCCATAGCGCTTGTCGAACGCGCCTCGCTAGTTCGCCCGGCCGGCGCCGTGATCAGAGAAGGCTCGCCTCGGGAGTGCACGCCCCGGGCCGTCGCCGCGGACCTGCAAATCCTGCACGCAGGCGCTGCACCTGACTCGAAGCGAGTCAGGTTGCTTCAATCCGCGTCATCCTCCTGGGCGCCAGGCTTCGGCAGCTGCGGTATTCAGTCCTCGAGCGGCGCTTGGGTTGGATCCCCGCGCACGCGAAGGCGTCGGCTCTCGGTCCCGTTTAACTAGCCAACGGCACCAGCCCCGGTCCGTGACAGCTCACCGGTCGTCGGGCTAGGTGCCGACGCGTCTCAGCCTGCACGTCCCTGGCGCGTCCCAAGGTCGCCGCGCGGCACCAACGCTCCGTCAACGGGGCAATCTCGCCGCCGGTTCGTGGGCACGGGTAGTCGGACTTTTACTGACACGGTAGTCAGACTTTTACTGACAGAGATGATCTCCCAGAAGTACGGCGGGGCGAGGAGCGGCTTCGCGCGCGGGCGAGTATCCAGAACCTGTTTGCCCGTAGCGTTTGCCGGTCCGTGACGGCCCTGGAGGTGTTTGGCGGTCCTAGACGGCCCTGCGTGAGCACAAAAACGGCGGGCCCGCATCGACCCGCCGTCTTGGAGACCGGTGCTCTACCAATGGAGGTACGGACCTACAGGGTGGCTGACGGGAATTGAACCCGCAACCTCTGGAGCCACAGTCCAGCGCTCTAACCGATTGAGCTACAGCCACCATAACTACTGGACGGCTAGACGCCGAGGCGCCTAGACGCCGAGGAGAATCTAACCGCTCAGGTCTCCGGCCAAAAGCGCTTCGCGAGCTGCGCGGTGCGGGAGTCCGTCGGCACAGACACACCGTCGAGCGAGGCGAGCGGCACGACGCCGCGCACCGCGTTCGTCAGGAACAGACTTCTCCCCGCGAGCGCCTCCCGTGGGTAGCGGCCTTCCTCGACCTGCTTAGCCAGCTCGATGACGTGCGCCCGGCCTATCCCCGGCAGGATGCCGAGCTCGAGCCCCGGGGTCCGCAGGTAGCCAGCCTCCCACCAGAACACGCTCCACACCGTGCCCTCGGCCACGAGGCCGTCGTGCGTGACGAGCAGGGCGTCGTCCGCCTCCGCGATCTCCGCCTCGCGGGCGGCGTCCGCGAAGCGGTCGCGCAGCGTGGTCTTGTGGGGGTACGGTTGGTGCGGCTCGGAGGCCGTGATCACGGCGGGCGGGGAGAGCGGCGGCAGCTCGCGCACAGTCAGGCTCGCCCGCGCGTCGCACACCTCGAGCCGCAGCACCGCGTCTTCCGTTCCCGCGAAGGGGCGGAGCAACGCCGCCGGATCCTGCGCGGGCCGCGGCAGACCG
>Ga0209158_1001499_pt1 | contig 15474 bp, 11 predicted proteins | sample GraSoiAngelo_140_FD_185897 | JGI IMG/M metagenome (GOLD analysis project Ga0209158, IMG submission 185897) | Grasslands soil microbial communities from the Angelo Coastal Reserve, California, USA - 14_0929_12_30cm (SPAdes) (version 2) | ecosystem: Environmental > Terrestrial > Soil > Grasslands ...
GAGGGCACGCCGTACTCGGCGATGAGCAGCGCGCGACCCGCGTGGTGGCGCTTCAGGTCGACCAGATACCCGTAGAAGTGCGAGGCGCCGGCGGAGGAACGCGCCGCCCCGTACGTCGAATCGAGCCCGATGAAGTCCGGGTAGTAGGGGTAGGCGTGATACGACGCGAAGTAGCCGGCGAGGTTCGCGGCGGTGGTACGGACGACCATGGCGTCGAGGGCCTCGCTGTCGTTGTCGTACTCCTTGAGCCGCACGTTCGGCGCGAGGCCCAAATCCTTCCGCAGCGCTTGCTCCTCGGCAGCAGTGGCCTCGGTAGTGTGGTGTAGAGGGTCGAGCGTCGGCCAGTTGGTGTAGGCGATCGGCCGCGCGGCGCGCCAGACCTCCCACTCGTACGCCAGCAGCCAGTCACACTGCTCGGCCATCCAGACGTCCGTGGGCGTCCCCCGGTCTACCGCGAGGAAGCGGCCCGCGTAGCCGGTGCGGCCGGGTCGCAGCCTGTTGTAGCCGCGGATGGAGTACGGCTCCCACTCGCGGCCGATGATGAACGCCAGGACGTGATCGGCGACGTCGGCGTCGTAGCGGCCCCACGCGTGCCCCGCCCGCGCAGCGATCGCCGCGTGCCCGTGTACGACCTCCACGACCCGGCGCATCTCCGAGCGGAACTGGGCTTTCCACTTGGGGTCGTCGTAATCGCTGTGCGGCGGCAGCTCCGCCCACACGCCGTGGACCAGCCACAGCGGCCGCTCCGGGTGAGCGTCGTTCCATGCCTTGAACGCGCGGTAGAACGCCGGCGGGAGGATGGTGTAGACGCGGACGACGTTGGCGTTCGCCTCGGCGATGAGTCGCAGCCAGCGCGCGTAGGTCGAGTCGTCCGGCGGGAAGTCGGAAGGAAACCGTCCCGGGAGCGCGACGCCGAGGTTCATGCCCTTCACGTAGAAGGGCTTCCAGTCGTCGCCGGCCCGCACTTCGAACCGCTCTCCCGTCACGCGGGCGGGGATCGCAGGGGCCGGGGGCCGCGCCCGGGGCGGCAGTGGCAATCCGCTGTCCACGCCGGCGGTGAGCAGGGCGTCGAGGGCGTCGCTGTACCCGGGCGCGATGGCGAGCGCCCGCCGCCAAGCCGGGATCGCATCGGCCCGGCGGCCGAGCCGGTTGCGGGCGAGGCCGAGGCCGAACCACGCGTCCGCCTCGCTCGAATCGCCGCGCAGCGCCGCGGTGAAGGATCGCTCGGCGCCCGCCGCGTCGCCTTGCCGCAGGCGCACGAACCCGAGGCCCGTCCGTGCGGCGGGGGAGCCCGGGCAGACGGAGTCGGCCGCGGCGAAGCGACCGGCGGCCTCCGCGATCGCCCCGCGCCGGTACGCTTGCCATCCCTGCTCGACCGCGACGGACGCGGCCGATCGGTCGCACGCGACGGGGGGGGGCTGCTGCAGCAGCAGGCTCGCGAGCAGCAGGGTCATCTGGGCGCGGCGAATCCTTTCCGCACCATCTCGCCCCACACCTGGCGGCGCCGCCACACCGTCCCGAAGGACTTGAGCCGCCACCACACCGTGCGCTGGCGGTAGCCGAACGTCTCCAGGGTCGCGTAGAGCAGCAGCAGCGACAGATCGCCGACGCGCCGGTAGCGGCGGAAGCTTGCTTCCTCGAGGCCGACCGCCCACAGCGACAGCAGCATCCCGTACCCCCACGCCACGAGGAGGAATAGCAGCGCGAACGACACGTTGATGATGCCGTAGGCGAGCCCGACGGTCGTCACGACGTAGCCCAACAGCTCCACGAGCGGGGCCAGCATCTCGCCGAGCGTGAAGAACGGGACGGCCAGGAGCCCGACCCGGCCGTAGCGCGGGTTGAACAGCATGGTCTTGTACTCCCACATCGCCGCGATGAGGCCGCGGTGCCAGCGCTCCCGTTGGCGGCCGAGGATCCGTCCCGATTCGGGGACTTCCGTCCAGGCGACGGGGTCGGGGATGAAGGAGATTTCGTAGGGGATCTTGCGTTGCCGCAGGTAGCGGTGCAGCCGGACGACGAGATCCATGTCCTCGACGATGCTCTCCAGGCGGTAGCCGCCGATCGCCAACAGGTATTCTTTGCGAAACAGGCCGAAGGCGCCGGAGATGACCAGACTCCCGCCGAGGCGGTTCCAGCCGAGACGTCCGAACAGGAACGCGCGCAGGTACTCGACCACCTGGATGCCAGGGAGAAAGCGGCGGGGGACGCGGGCGTCGGTCACGCGTCCGTCGCGGACGGTACAGCTGTTGGCGACGCGCACGGTCCCGCCGACGGCGGCGATGCGGCGGCCGAGCAGGAACGGGCGGGTGAGCCGGAGCAGCGCGTCGGGCTCGATGAGGGTGTCAGCGTCCACGGCGATGACGAGCGGGAAGCGGCTCGCGTTGATGGCGGCGTTGAGCGAGTCGGCCTTGCCGCGGTTCTCCTTGTCGATCACCGTCAGGCGGGTGCGGGTCCGCGACCGATACACGGCGCGCAGGGGCGCGCTGGGGATCGTCTCCGGATAGGTGCGCGGCACCTCGACGAGGTCGAACGCGTGCCGCAGGCGCTCCATGGTGTCGTCCTTGGAGCCGTCGTTCACCACGATTACCTCGAAGTTCCGATACTCCAGCGTGAGGATCGCCGTGACGCTGGCTTCGATCGTGGCACTCTCGTTGTACGCGGGGACGAGGATCGTGATCGGCGGCAGCGCATCACTCTGCATCAGCCGCTGGAAGTCCTCGTCCTCGGCCAGTCGGCTCTGTTCCCAGATCTCCGGGACCGAAAGGATGAGCAGCAGCGCGTAGAAGGAATTGAGCACCAGGAAGTAGGCGAGGATCGCGACGTCGGTTCCGCGCAGCACGTCGCTGAGCACACTCATGCCGCATACTCCGCGAGGGCCTGCTGGGAGAGTCCGAGAATCAGATGGGCCATGTCGCGGGCCTCCGTGTGCGCCCCGACCTCGGACTCGAGGAGGGCGTTGCGACCCGCCGGGCCGAAGCGGATGAGCGCGAGCCCGGCGCGCAGCCGCACCCACCACTCGGGATCGCGCAACGCGTCGCGCACGAGGGGGAGGGTGGCGGGGTCGGCGATCATGCCCAGGGAGCGCACGGCCTGGGCGCGCACGGTCCAGGTGTCGTCCTGGACGAGAACGCCGAGCGCGGCGGTCGACTCGCGATGGGGGTAGTGGCCGAGCGCCCGGGCGACCTGGGTCCGGACCTCGGGGTCGGGATGCGTGGTGTGCGTCGTGAATGGCTCGCGCAGCGCCGGGTCCTCGAGGCGCGCCGCGAACTCCATGATGCGGGGCAGCGTGGGGTCGTTCAGACGGCGCAACAGATGCAGGAGGTGCTGCACGACGGCCTTCCGCGATTTCTTCAGCATGCTGGCGTAATAGGCCTGCACCGTCGGTCCCAGATGGGGGAGCTGCTCGAGAGCGGACCGCACCAGAACCGCGCTCTCCACGCGCTCCAGGGTCGTGACGGCGGACAGCTGGACAGCGGGATGCCGGTCCCGCAGCAGCCGCAGCACCCGGCTGACGTCGCGCGGCGTCGCCGCGACGGACAGGAACCGCGCGCACTCCAGGCGCTTCCACCAGCGGATCGAGCGGTAGTTGGCCCGCACCACGCGCGCCCACCACTGCTGCTCCAGGGCGCGGGACAGCTCCTGCCACCCTTCGGTGGCGACGCGGGCGGACCAGGTGACCAGCGCCTCGATTGCGAGGGGCACCGGCAGCCGGCCCAGGCCCTCCAGCACCTCCGCGGGCCGGGCCTGACCCAGGGCCCAGCGCTGGAATACGGCGTCGACGAGCACGCGCTGCGGGTGGACCCTGATACGGCGCCGCTGCCGGATCCAGCGGTTCAGAATGATGAGGATGACGAGGGCGACGAGCAGCGCGGCTTGCACCGCCACCATGATGGTGAGGAACTGGCGGCTCGTCACCTCCCCACCCAGCGGCGGATCTTCTCGAGCGCCACGCGCAAACTGATGGGCTTCACCAGGTAGTCGAGTGCGCCCGCCTCCAGGCCGCGCAGCTGCTCCGCTTCCCCGCCATGCACCGTGGTGAAGACGACGCGGAACGCCCCGGGTCGGCCCCGCTCCAGCGCGTCGAGCACCGAGTACCCGTCGAGGCCGGGGAGATCCACGTCCAACAGGACGACCGGGCGAGTCCCCGCCACTTCGAGCGCGAGCAGCTCCCGGAGCGCGTCACTCCCGTTGCGATACGAAAGGAAGCGGTAGCCGCGGGCGCGCAGCCCGTACTCGAGCAGGTCCGCGAGCGCCGGATCGTCCTCGACGAGAATGATCTCCGGGACGGTCGGCGCCGCCTCCGGAACCGGCGGCGGGGCGGTGGGCGGTGATTCGACCACGGGCCGCTGCTCGACCACGGGCGGCGGCGACGGCTTGACCGTGGCGGGCGGTAGGGGCGGCGCGCGCGGGGGCGGCGGCTGCACCACCTGCGGCGGTGGCTTCGGCGGCGTTGCCGCCGGCGGACGTTTCGCGGGAGTTGATTCCTCTGGCGACACGAGCCAGGGGATGCTCTCGCCATCGGCGACCTGTGGCGGTTTTGGTGGCGGCTTCGGTTCTACCTTGGGTGGCGGTGTTGGCGCCGACTGCGGCGGGGGCTGCGGTGCCGCTTTCGGCCGCGGCGATGGCGCCGCCTTGGGAGGCGGGTTTGGTGCTGGTGGTGTGAGTGCGGGCGGAGTCGGGCGCGGGGCGCTCTGCGGCTGCGACGGACGGCGGGGGACGACGGGCGCGACCCGCGGCCTCGGCGGTGACGCATGCGGCGGCTCGGGGCGCGTGGCCGGCGCGAGCGGTTTGGACGGCGGCGCGGGTGAGGCCGCGGCCTTCTGGGCGGCACTGGGCCGACGGATGATGAGTCGAGGCGGGGGTGGCGGCGCCTCGGGCACCTCGACCTTCAGCATTTCCGCGAGCCGCGTGACGAACCAGCCGGCGAGGCCGCCCCGGTCCATGTCCGTGTCTCCCGGTCGCGCGACCCAGTCCTTGGCGGTCACTTCCATCCCGGCGGCGAGGCGGGACGCTTCCATGAAGCCAAAGGAGCCGGCCGAGCCGTGGATCTTGTGGGCTTCCCGGCGCAGTGTCTCCAGCGCCTCGCGGTCGCTCCCCGCGGCGGCCAGACGCTTGGCGATGGCGGCGAGCATGCCCAACGTCGCGCGCATGCCGGCGAGATACTCCTCCCGTAGGCCGGGCGGAAGCTCGTCGGGGGCAGGGACTTGGGCCACGATGCCAAGATTGGAAAGGGCGCCGGAAAACGCCATAGCACGTGCCGGGGGCGGCGGCGATATTGCCCGCGTGACCGGTCCTGACGCCGTCGGCCTGTGCTTCACCTGCCGCTGGGCGCGGACGGCGACCAACCGCCGCGGCTCCGTCTTCTACCGGTGCGCGCGGGCGGAGACTGATCCCAGTTACGCGCGCTATCCGGCGCTTCCGATGCGCGCCTGTCCGGGCTACGAGGAGGCTAATCCGCCCGGAGATCCTCTGCACGAAGGTTCCGAACGTCAGGCGTAAAACACCGGCGCCGCGCACCGGGGGGAGGTTTCCGGCGCGCGGCGCGGCGTGCGACGACGGCGAGCGTTACTTCTTGAAGGCGCCGACGCCGTAGTAGCACGGGTCGGTCGAGCAGCTCGCCATCACTACTTTGATCGTGTACCGGCCGGCGCGAGCCGACGCGACCTTCACCACCGGCCAATCGTCGTCGCCGACGTCGGCGTCGATCTCGCCGCCGTCGGGGTCGTACAGCCGCAGGTCCATGTCGCGGCAGTCCTGGTCGCACACGCCGAGGAAGGAATAGGCGCGGCCGGCCTGGAGGTCGATCGTCAGCAGCTCGTACTCGTGATTGCCGAGACGGCCCTGGTACACTTCATTGATCATCTCGTACCCGCGATCGGTGAGGTACGAGCTGTGCTCGCGGACTTGGCTCCGGACGACGCGCTCCCACTGGTTCTGAGCGGCGAGCCCGGCTGGGGCGGCCAGCGCGGCGGCGAAAAGGACGGCAACGGCGACGCGGGACATGTGCTGCTCCTGTTGTGTGTCGGTGGTCACCTCGGCGGCCGCTGTTGTGCGGCAGCCGTCAGGGCCCCGGTGTGGCGAAACCCGTGCCGCCGGGACTCCAGCCGCTATCTCCCCATGCTTGAGACAGTTACGCCGTCCGTGGAAACTCCCTCCCGGCTCGGCAAAACTTGCAACTTGCCTCGATGTGCCCCACTTTGACGGCGCGCCGACCTACAACCCGCACCATTGAGGGACCGTGGGCCACCCCCGGACGCTGGAGCGCGCCAAGGCGTTCTTCTTCAGTCACTTCGAGCGCATCTTCGTGCTGCTGCTCGTGGCGTCCATGCTGGTCATTCACTACCTGGTGGACGAAAAGCTCGCCTTCCTCAGCTTCTATTATCTCCCGATCATCCTGGCCGGCTTCTACGGCGGCCGCCGTTTCGCGGTCATGGCCGGCGTGTTTGTGGTCTCCCTGGTGTTTTTCTTTCAGGGGATCGTCGGCCTGGAGCTGCTGCCCGGCTTCTACCTGGGCGCGCTGCTCACGCTCGTGCCATGGGCCGGGTTTCTGATCCTCACCGGGTACGTGGTGGGCGTGCTCGCCGAGGACCGCGCAGCGCGGCTGACCGACATCAAGAACGCGTATCTCGCGGTGCTCGAGCTGCTGACGTTCCACCTCGAGTCGACGGAGCGGCACCAGCAGGGGCACAGCCAGCGCGTTTCGGTGCTCGCTGGAGAGATCGCGAAGGAGATGAAACTCTCCGAAGGCGAGGTCGAGAACCTGCGGGTGGCGGCGCTGCTGCACGAGGTGGGCACCCGGGATCCGCGGCTTCTCAAGCTGCTGTCGCGTGCCGTCACCGACGAAGCCCTCCCCGTGGCGCGCGCGATGCGCGGCGCCGCGGAGATCATCGCCGAGTACGGTCACTACTACGAGATCGTGGGCGAAGACTGGGAGATCGACGCGCTGCCGATTCCGGTGACGGCGAAAATCCTGGCGGTGGCGGACGCGTTCGAGACGCTGCAGATGCCGACACCGGTGCGGCCGGCCTTTTCGAAGTGGAGCGCGCTGGAAGAGGTGGAGAAGGGGGCGGGGAAAACGTTTGCACGCGACGCGGTGAAGGCGCTGCGCAGCGTCGCGGCCCGGCCCGAGGCTGCGGGCGCCGGCGTGCTGAGGGTCGTCTAGGCGGCGGGGGGCGGCAGCTGCTTGTCGCGGCCGCTCGCGACGCCCGCGCCCACGCCCACGCCGAACGCCGCCGCGGTCCACACGGTGATGACGGGGAGGATCGCGACCGGCCACGCGATCGCCGCGGCGACGACCCCGGCGACGACCGGCGCCGCCGGATGCCGGATCGCATCCACGAAGCGCAGCCGCTCGCGCGTGAACTTCCGGGCTCCAAAGAAGCCACCGCCCAACGCGGCGGCGCCCACCAACAGAGCGAGGAGCATTGTCTCTCCTTGAGGACGTCCCGCCGTACGCAACTTGCGACGGTGCGGTTTCGGGCGCAAATCTCTACCACCGCACCGCCGCGCTCCCCCAGGTAAAGCCCGACCCGAACGCGGTCAGCACCAGGACGTCCCCGCGCTCGAGCCGGCCGGCGTCGAGCGCCTCGTCGAGGGCGATGGGAATCGATGCGGCGGTGGTGTTGCCGAACTTCTGGATGTTGACGAACACCTGCTCCTCGCGCAGACCTGTCGCCTCCCGCACCATCTCGATGATGCGCAGGTTCGCCTGGTGGGGCACGAGGAGCTTCACGTCGGCGAGCGTGAGACCGTTGGCCTTGAGGGCGAGCTGCACCGACTGCGGCATCAAGGTCGAGGCGAACTTGAACACCTCACGGCCTTCCATCACCGGCCGGTGCAGGTTCTGGTCCAGCATCTCATGGCTGACGAACGGGTCGTGCGCGAGGCCCGGCCCGTCCACCCACAGCTTCTCGGCGTGGCGGCCGTCGGAGAAGAGGTGCGTGGAGAGGACGCCGCGCCCGTCGTCGACGGTGGGCCCGAGGATCGCGACGCCGGCGCCGTCCCCGAACAGCACGGCGGTGTCGCGGCCACGGGTGGTCTTGTCGAGCCCCCGGGAATGCACCTCGGCGCCGACGAGGAGCACCGTCCGGTACTGCCCGGTGCGGATCCACGCGTCGGCGATCGACAACCCATAGAGGAACCCGCTGCACTGGTTGCGGACGTCCACGGCGGGGATGTCGCTCAAGCCGAGCTCGCGCTGCAGGAAGACGCCGTTGCCGGGTTCGAAGTGGTCGGGAGTGCAGGTGCAGTAGACGATGCAGTCGAGGTCGGCGGGCTGGAGGCGGGCCTTGGCGAGGGCTTTGAGGGTCGCGGCCTTCGCCAGCCCGACGCCGGTCTCGCCGGGACCGACCCAGTAGCGGGTCTTGATCCCCGACCGCTGCAGGATCCACTCGTCCGACGTCTCCATCATGCCGGCGAGGTCCTCGTTGGTGACGAGGCGCGAAGGCACGTGGAAGCCGGTCGCGAGGAATTCGGTGCGGGGCATCGGGTTGCGGCCGTTCGGGAAGGAGAGAAGATTTCGCCCACCCCCCGCGAAAGCAAGGGAGCCGATGGATCTCGCCGTGACCCGCGCCCAGTACGACGCCGTCCGCGCCGCGAAGCACCTGCCCGACGTGCTCAAACAGGCGCTCGCGAAGGCCGCGGCGAACGGCGACGGGTACACGCTGCACCTCACGTACGAAGAGGCCACGGCGCTGAACGAGCTGTGCTCCTGGAACGTCCACACCGACGCGCAGGGCGACGTCACGCCGAACACCAAGGTCTACGACGAGCTCGTGCGCGCCATCATGACTCATCCGGAGTTCTGATGAACCGACATCTCGCGCTGTTGGCGTGCCTGACCCTTCCCGCATCCCTCATCCCGCATCCCGGTCTTGCCCAGAAGCGTGCGATTACGTTCGAGGACTACATCGCTCTCAAGGCCGTGGGCGACCCGCAGCTCTCGCCGGACGGTCGCTGGGTGGCGTACGCGGTCGCCACGCCGTCGCTCGCGGACAACCGCAGCGTCTCCCGGATCTGGCTCGCCGAAGTCGCCACCGGCGCGAACCACCAGCTCACCCAGGGGCCGGGGTCGGATCGCAGCCCGCGCTGGTCGCCCGATGGGAAGACGCTGGCGTTCCTCTCGACGCGCCAGAACGGGCCGCAGGTGTGGGTGCTGGACCTCACGGGCGGCGAGGCGCGGCGCGTCAGCAACCTTTCCGAAGGAGCCGGCGAGTTGTATTGGCTGCCGGACGGGAAGGGCTTCCTCGTCGTCAGCGATGTGAAATGGCCGCCGCAGCAGGAAATCGACCGGCGCAACGGCGACTATCCCACCGACGCCCGTCTGTGGACGGAGCTGTTGTGGCGGCACTGGGACGAGTTCCGCGCGGGGCGCCGCCAGCACGTGTTCCGCGTGGATCTGGCGGGCGGCGAGCCCATAGACCTGACGCCGGTGGACCACGACGTAGGGGCGATCGCCACCGGCGGCGACGGCGACGTCGCCGTCTCGCCCGACGGCCGCGAGATCGCGGTCGCGATGCACGGCGATTCGGTGGTAGCCGACAACACGAATGTCGACGTGTACGTCATGGCGCCCGACGGCAGCGGGCTGCACGCGATCACCGCCGACAACAAGGGAGCGGACAACACCCCGCGCTACTCACCCGACGGCCAGTGGGTCTCGTGGCTCTCGATGGAGCGGGCGGGGTTCGAGGCGGATCGCCTGCGCCTGCTGATGAGACGCCGGCCGGCCGGACAGTCGGACGGTCGGACGGTTGAGGCAACCGCAGGCTGGACCCTCTCTGTCGGCTCGTATGCGTGGTGTCCGGATTCCAAGTGCATCTACGCGGTCGTGGAAGAACGGGGGCGGGACAATATCTATCGCATCGACGTGCCGACGTTTCGTCGCACCGTCGTGGTCTCCGGCAACGGCCTCAACACCAACGTGAGCGTGGCGGCGGACGGCAAGACCGTCGTCTACCTGCACCAGAGCGACACGCAGCCGCCGGAGGTCTGGGCCCTCGGCAAACCGCTCTCACACCAGAACGACGCGGCGCTCGCGGGGCTGGACCTGCTGCCGCTCGCCGAGTACGGGTTCGTGGGCGCCCTCGGCGACTCGGTGTTCGGGTGGCTGCAGAAGCCGCCGGGGTTCGACCCCGCGAAGAAGTATCCCGTCGTCTATCTCATCCACGGCGGGCCGCAAGGCGCGTGGACCGATTACTGGGGGAGCCGCTGGAACTACCAGCTGTTCGCGTCGCGGGGCTACGTCGTCGCCGCGGTCAACTTTCACGGGTCCACCGGCTATGGGCAGAAGTTCACCGACGCGATCTCGCGCCACTGGGGCGACTACCCCTACGAGGACGTGATGAAGGGGCTCGACCAGGTGGCGCGGCTGCCGTACGTGGACTCGACGCGGATGGGCGCCGCGGGCGCCTCCTACGGCGGGTACATGATCTACTGGATCGCCGGCCACACCGACCGCTTCAAGACGCTGGTCGACCACGACGGCGTGTTCAACACCGTGAGCATGGCGGGGAGCACCGAGGAGCTGTGGTTCACCGATTGGGAATTCGGCGGCACGCCGTACCAGAACCGCCAGCTTTACGAGCAGTGGTCGCCGCTCAATTCCGTGAAGAATTGGAAGACCCCCATGCTCATTGTCCACTCGCAGCTGGACTACCGGGTGGACCTGTCGGAGGGGTATCAGGCGTTCACGGCGCTGCGGCGCATGGGCGTGCCCGCCAAGTTCCTGTACTTCCCCGACGAGGGACACTGGGTACTGCGGCCGCGCAACCGGCGCCTGTGGTGGGGCGTCGTCCTCGACTGGCTGGATCAGTACCTGAAACCGGCACGTCCGGTGGGAGCGCATCCATGAACCGCGAATCGTTCCTCACGACCCTGGGGCGCAACGCGCTGCTCGCGGCGCTCCTCGGGCTGGTGTTGTTCGCGGCGCTGCCGCGCGGCGACGGTGTGCTGTGGGATTACTTCGACCTATTCACGCTGGCGTTCTGCTTCACGCTGGTCGGCCACTACATCGAGGTGCTGCTGCTGCGGCTGCCGGGGATCGATACCGGCGCGGGGAGACTCGTGCGGCTGGCCGGTTGGTTCGCAGGCGGGCTGTGGTGCTACGTGATCGGCCGCTGGCTGTGGATCCAGTATCGACGCGACCTCGCCGACCTGCCGGGGCTGCTGTGGGGCGGGGTGTTTCTGGTGGGCCTGGAGCTGGTGCTGCATTTCGGTCTGCGAATGACCGGGAAGCCCAACTTCTTCGGGTCGCCGGCTGCCGGTTCTCGGTTATCGGACTGAATACCGACAACCGACAACCGGGAACCGACAACCGAGTACCGCTACCGCGGCCAGACGTTGTTGCTGCGCCGCACGTCCGGGAAGCGATGCCCCGGATCGACCTCCACCTTCACCACGTCCGCGCTCACCGGCCGCTCGTACACGAACGTGTTGCCGAAGTCCCAGACCTCGACCGGCAGCCGCACGTGCTCGGTGACCCCGCCCGCGTAGGTGAGCCGCAGCTCCACCGGCATGGGGAGCGGCCCGGGGCTCGAGAGGTACACCCGGGCGATCTTCTGACCGGATGAATCGGGCCTCACCACGGCCGAGTCGACCGCCTGGTCGACGACGTCGTTGCGGTAGAACCAGCCCCGCCAGAACCACGACAGGTCCTCGCCGAGCCCGTCTTCCATGGTGCGGAAGAAGTCCGCGGGCGTGGGGTGCTTGAACGCCCAGCGACGGATGTACTCGCGGAACGCCGCGTCGAACCGGGTCGTGTCGTCGAGGATCGCGTGGCGGAGGACGAAGAGGCCGACGGCGGGCTTGCCGTACTCGGCGGCGCCGAGGAACTCGCCGGGGACGCGGTCGGCGGCGAGCATCGGGGGGATGTCCTGGCCGCTGGCGGCGAAGTTCGCCCACGGCTCCACGCCGCCGCCGCCCTGCCGCGTCGTGTCGTTGTAGAGCGCGCGCGCCGAATAGGTGTTGATGAAGGTGTTGAACCCCTCGTCCATCCACGCGTACAGTCGCTCGTTCGATCCCACGGTCATCGGGAACCATTCGTGGCCCAGCTCGTGCGTGGTGACGCCGAAGAGCCCACGGCCGCCCGCCCCGTCGCCGCAGAACACGATCATCGGGTACTCCATCCCGCCCACCGGGCCCGCGATGTTGATGGCGGTCGGGTACGGATACGGGAACCACTTCTCGGAGTAGTGCTTGATGGAGTGGCGGACCAGCTGGATGGCGTGACCCCAGTCGGCGTTCGCCTCGGGCGCGTAGTAGGCCTGCATCAGAATGCCGTTCCAGCCGCTGGCGTCCCAGATGAAGTTCGGCGCGGCAGCCCAGGCCACGTCGCGCACGTTCTTCGCGGAGAAGTGCCACGTGAGCGTGGGCGTGGCGCCGGTGGGACGGGTGGCCGCCGTGCCGGCCTCGCCGCGCGCGATGATCGCGACGCCGCTGTCGGAGCGGATCGCGCGGGCCAGGCGCTCGCGCTGGGTCGCGGTGAGGACCTCGGCGGCATTGAGCAGCGAGCCCGTGGCCGCCACGACGAAGCGGCGCGGCACGGTGATCGACACGTCGAAGTCACCGTACTCCAGGTAGAACTCGCCCTGCCCCAGGTACTGCTCGGTATTCCAGCCGCGCACGTCGTCGTACACCGCCATCCGCGGGTACCACTGGGCGATCTCGTACAGCCAGCCGCCCGGATACTGCTTGCGGCCCATGCGGTCCGAGCCGTGCTCGGGCACCTGGAAGTGATACGCGACGTCCAGCGTGATCGTCCGCCCCGGCGCCAGCGGCCGGTCCAGATCGGTGCGCAGCATCGTGCCGTTCGTCGTCGTGTGCAGCGGCTCGACCCGGGTCGTGGGGCCGCGTGTGGTGCGCGGGCCTGCGAGCACCTCGCCGAAGGATTCGATCACGTACCCGCCGACGAACCCGGCGCCGGCGAAGCGCGCGTCGGTGGGGTTGATCGCGGCGCCGCGGCTATCGGTGCGGTAGATGTTCTGGTCCACCTGCAGCCACAAATAGCGCAGCGTGTCGGGCGAATTGTTGGTGTAACGGACCGTCTCGTGGCCGGTGATGGTGTGGGTCGCCGTGTCGAGCGAGGCGCGGATCACGTAGTCGGCGCGCTGCTGCCAGTAGCGCGGCCCCGGCAGGCCCGAGCCCTCGCGCAGCAACGTCGGCGTCGGCAGCGCCAGTCGGCGGAACGGCGAGGTGTCGGCCGTGCCGACCGGGAGCCGCGCGGCAGCGGCCGGCGCGGGCTGCTGCAGCGCCACGAGGAGCAACAAAGAGAAGGCGGTCATCCGATGCGGACCTCGGTTGGGGGGGGGGTGGCGACGGCGGCAGAGAAGATACGTTCAGCGTACGTCGATGCGCACCTCGTCGCGCTCGCCGCGGACCGTTTCGGCCCGAATCGCGTGGCGCCCGGGGGCGAGCGTCCAGCGCTCCCCCGCGACCGGTCGTCCGTCCACGAACCACCGGACGCTGGCGCGGAGCCGGGGCCGCCCGCCGCCCGCAGGGCCAGCGTCGCGTAGCGCGGGTCGACTCCTACCGGCAGCGCGTAGCGGTCGCCGTCTTGCGGGGAGAGGATGTGAAATAAACCCCGGGGCGGAGCCTGCTCCGAGCGCAGCGAGGGGGCCCCGGGGTCAGTCGACCCGGAAGAGATGGGGCCGACCGGGGTCTGGCGCGCCCACTCTATGTATTCGGCGGGCCACGCGATGCGTCCACCAAGGTGCCAGTCGCACGTGCGCGTCGGCGCGGTGCCCGGCAGGAACCACTCGTCCAAGGCGGGACAGTCCGGCGTCGCGAGCAGCCCGGACAGCCGGCACACGCGCGCCGCCACGAGCCCTGCCGGCGCCGGCTCGGGGAGATCGCCCGGCGGGTAGCGGCGGGCGGTGAGCAGGACGGCCCGGTGGAGCAGCGGGCCCGCCCCGGTGATGCCGCCGACGCCCTGCATCGGCCGGCCGTTGAAGTTTCCGACCCACACCGCGACGGTGAAGTTGGCGGTCGTCGCCACCGCCCAGTTGTCGGTAAAGTGCCGGCTGGTGCCGGTCTTGGCCGCGGCGCGGAACGGGAAGTCGAGCGGCGTCTCGACGCCGAAGCTGGGAATGCGGGCGACCGGGTCGCTCAGAATGTCGACGACCAGCGCTGCAGCTCGCGGCGACATGAATTCCCTCGCTTCGCTGGGGACAAGTTCCCTCGCTTCGCTCGGGACCCTCCATCTTATCGGTCGCCAATCCCCGCCATTCGCCAGCCCGCGATACGCGTTGGCGAGCTCGAGCAGGGAAACGTCCCCGTTGCCGAGCGCTAACCCCAGCCCGTAGTACTCGGCTCCGTGCGTGAGCGTGGCGAATCCAGCGGCGCGTAGCGTGCGCAGCAGGCTCGCCACGCCGATGCGATCGGCGAGCTCGACGGCGGGAACGTTGTACGAGCTGCCCAGCGCCTCGCGCGCCCGCACCGGGCCGTGGAAGCGGCGGTCATAGTTCTTCGGTCGGTACGGGCCCAGCGTGGTTTGGTAAGTCTTGGGGAGGTCCGGCAGCACGGTCGCCGCGGTGACGCCGCGGTCGAAGGCGAGGCCATAGAGAAACGGCTTGAGGGCCGAGCCGGGCTGCCGTGGCGAGACGACCATGTCCACCTGGCCGGCGGTATCCGCGAAGAAATCCGGCGAGCCGACCCAAGCGAGGATGTCGCCGTGCTGGTTGTCGAGCACGACGACCGCCGCGTGTGCGACGAGGCGGTCTTTGAGCGCGTCCACCGTGTGCCGGGTCTCGGCTTCGAGCTCGGTCTGCAATCCCAGGTCGAGGGTCGTGCGCCACTCGCCAACCGGTGTCGCGGCCGAGTCCTCGGCCCACTGCAGCACGCGCGTGGTGAAATGGGGAGCGAGGAACGGGGCGGGCCGCGTCGCGGCGAGCAGGGGCTCCTGGGCGGCGCGCCCCGCGTCGTCGGGCGTGGCGTAGCCGAGGTCGACCATGCGGCTCAGCGCGAGGGCGCGGCGGCTCCGGGCGCGCTCCGGTGCCACGAACGGGTTGTCGCGGGAGGGCGCATGCGCGAGCGCGGCGAGCAGGGCCGCCTGGCCGAGGCTGACTTCTCGCGCGTCCGCGTCGAAGTACAGGGCGGCCGCGGCCGCGACGCCCGCGGTGCCCTGGCCGAGCGGCACGCGGTTCAGGTACTGCTCGAGGATCGCCGCCTTGTCGAGATGGGCGTCGAGCCGCCACGCCCACAGCATCTGGCCGAGCTTGCCGGGAAGCGTGCGCGGGGTGCCGCGCAGCAGGCGGGCGAGCTGCATCGTGAGCGTGGACCCACCCGACACGACGTGGCCGGCGCGGACGTTGTCGCGGACCGCGCGCGCCAGGCCACGAACGTCCACGCCGTGGTGGGCGTAGAAGCGGTGGTCTTCCACCGCGAGGAACGCCTGCAGAATCTTGGGGTCCAACTCCGCAAGCGGGATCCAGCCGCCGCGACTGCCTTCGCTCGAGCGCGTTGTCCGCAGCACCT
>Ga0209158_1001503_pt1 | contig 15448 bp, 12 predicted proteins | sample GraSoiAngelo_140_FD_185897 | JGI IMG/M metagenome (GOLD analysis project Ga0209158, IMG submission 185897) | Grasslands soil microbial communities from the Angelo Coastal Reserve, California, USA - 14_0929_12_30cm (SPAdes) (version 2) | ecosystem: Environmental > Terrestrial > Soil > Grasslands ...
ATGATGAGTTCACGCGCGATCCCGCGGCAAAGGAAAAATTCTGGAAAGATCCGAAAGTGCCGGAACTTCTAGCGAAGCTCGCGGATGCGCTGGAAAAGCTGAAGGAATGGAACCACGACGCCTGCGACCATGCCTCGCGGGCCGTCGCGGAAGCTGCCGGAGTCAAGGCCGGGATGCTGATCAATGCGACGCGTGTGGCAATCGTCGGACAGGCGGTAGCGCCCCCGCTCTTCGACACCATGGTCGTTCTCGGGCAGCAGCGTGTGGTGCGCCGTTTGCGCGACGCGGTCGCCGAGTTTGGCAAAGGCTAGAACTAGCCTTCCTTCAAACATTTCGGCGTCTGGCGTTCTTGCGGAGAATCCATTCCCCGAACCGATGGCGGTTTATTGCTTCCCAAAGATTTCCGTATGGGCGGTTTTGGCGGCGGACGCTGAAGCAACCATGTTCAGAGCCGCGTCAAGAGTGAGTGTGACCGGGGGCAGGCAGAGTTCGCTGCTACAGGCCTGGTAGCGCAGCTTAAGCGGAATGTGTTGTTCGCCGAGTGGAGCGCTCGCGAGCGCCGCGACTGGCATGCGCAAAACCACGGTGTCCTGGTAGACGTTCAGCGGAATCTTGGAAAACGCGAATTTTTCGAGCTTGCCCTTGGGATAGGAAACTTCGCCGCCGCTAAAGCCGGCGGGAAGCGCGGCTTTGAGATCGGTGGCGATGAGATAGTCCTCCGATTTCTCACGCGCATTGACGTGGAAGCCCGGGCGAATCTTCATGACCACGGCGATTTGGAACGAACTTCCGCGTGCGGCGGGATCGAGCGAGGCGTAAATTTCCGGCTTGACGACTTCGCGAGCGGAAGGGACTTGCGAGAATGACGCGGGCGAGAGGCCAGCACTTAGCGAGAAGACCAAAATGAAGAAAAATCTCTTGACTGATTTCACAGAGTCACCGTGGCGCCGAGTTGCTGGGAAATGACGCGGCTCATCACCGCGAGAAGGTCTTCGCCGGTTTTTTCGTGGACAAAAGTGTTCCGCGATTCGCTCCAGCCGAGCTTGAAACTGGTAGAAAGCGCGGAGACCCAGATTTCGCGCACGGGCGTGTTTGGTGAAATCACGAACTTGGCCTCTTCGGGTTCCTCAAAGAGAACTTCGAGTTTTCCGGCTTCACCTTCCACGTCGAAACCGTGTTCATCACCAGCCGAGAGCATGCGGCGCTTGAGGTCCTCGAAGGCAGCGTCGGCCTTTCGTTGAAAGTCTTTTTCGTCGAGCATGAATTCAGCGTACATGAGGAGTTTACCACTCGCAAGGAACGGCGCGAGCCGTCCCCGATCGCGTGGCGTGCGGCGAAAAAACGAGGTGGACGCGCTTATCAATGAGGGGCGACAACGGAATTGCCGGGGCCGCCGACAGGCTGAAGTCTTGGAATGCGCTGGTCGACAGGAGGAAGAGGGGGAAACGGGCCGTGCGGCTCGGATTGGTACCAATAGGCCACGGAATAATAGTTGTCGGAACGGTGGTTGGCGTGACCATGCTCGATGGTGGCGCGCAATGACTTCGAGAAAGGAATCGGGGAATCGAGATGAAAGCGGTAGACGGATGACCGGCCGCCCGCTCGCTCCTCGCCCTTGACGGGCGCGCCGAAAAGCCTATAGGAAAACGAGCTTCTTCCAAAATCAAAAGCGCCGAGGAAATAATCCTCGGAACCCGTTCCGTTGATGGAGGGACGCAACTCACCGTCGATGAAAAACATGTCGTCGCCCTCGCCCCACCAGCCGTCCTGATTTTGCAGCACGGACATGGTGACGCCCAGGAAGTGGCCACGGCCTGCGGCTTCCATCCAGACGTAATTGCCCTCGCCATTCAGGTTTTTCTTTTCTTCGACGGGCCGGTCGGAATTCTTCTGCCATTGATTCGTCCAGCCGGGGTTGGGCTGGGCCTGCCGAAACTGCGCGTGGAAATAGAGCGTGTCCGCGGGAAGCGGCTTGGAGTAGGCGCGATAATCGAGATTGAAATAGAACAACGGAACCTTTTCCCGTCCTTCATTGGTCACAGTGATGCGAGCGTGTTTTTGGAAAGGCATAGGGAAAAATGAGTTCAGGGCGCGGTCATTGGCGACGGAGAGCAGCTCGGATTCCCAGGTGAAGTAGTCGCCGAGGCCGAGGCCAAAGAAATCGCCCAAGGGAGCTTCGACGCTGGGGGTGCCTTCGCCGTCCCAATACATGCGCAAAACAAGTTCTTTCAAGTGGTGAGGCGCGGGAGCATACAAAGTGAACCAGATGTGGCTGAGCAAGGCCGGACCGTCAACGTCGAGGACGGTGAGCGTTCCGCCAGGCTCGATGGGCCGGAAGTCCGCGTTTCCTCCGCTGGGGTCGGCGCTGGAAACTCGCTTGAGAACGTAGTCTTGCGGTTGCGTGAGGCAGGTTTGGCAGCGGGTAAGATCCTGCGCCAGAGCCAGCGAATGCATGGCCACAAAGATCAGCGTAGAAATCAGAGAGGAGAGAGAACGTTTCATCGAGTTCCTCCTAAGTCAGAAGTCCTTGATTTCGCGGAGTTGGCCGTTGCTGACGTCGTAGACGAAGCCGCGGACGACCACGGTCCGGGGAATCCAGGGATGCGTGCGGAGCTTCTGTAATTGGTGGCGGACATTTTCTTCGACGTTCTGGAAAGCGTAGAAGAAGGCGGGAGCGACGGCGGCGGTTCCCGTGCGATTCTGGATTCTGGTGCGCAAGTCTTGTTCGCTGGTGTGCATGAGGCCGCAATCCGTATGGTTGATGACCATGAATTCCTCGGTCCCGAGCAAATGATGCGATACCACAAGGGAGCGCAGCGTGTCATCCGTGACGATCCCGCCGGCATTGCGGATGATGTGCGCATCTCCCTCTTTCAGTCCCAGCGTGCGAGTTGAAAGGCGGGTGTCCATACAAGTGAGGACAGCGAGCTTGCGCTCAGGCCGCGGCGTGAGCCTGCGCAATTCATGGGTGCGCGAGTAAATTTCATTTGCGGCGAGGACTTCGTCGATGACGCTCATGGGAAGAAGAGTTTAGCAAAACGGAAGGAAGCGAGAAGCGAGTATCCCCCAGCAACGGAAAGGAACTCATCGCTACTGTCCCTGGGCTTCAAACCGCGCCCACCCTTTATAGCTGGGACTCGATGGCCTTGGTGAACTCCTCGTAGCTGATCAAGCCTTGAACCTTTTTCACGATTTTTCCGTCGCGGGAAATGAGGAAGCTCGTGGGGTAGCCGAGAAGACCGCCGAACTTGTCAGCGACCTCGTCGTTGCCGATGACGATGGGGTAGTTCATGGGCAGTTTCTGGCCGTTGACGTTGAAGCGTTCCTTGGCCAGAAAAGGATCGACGGCGGCTTTGCCTTCTTCATCCATGGAGATGCCGAGAACGGTGAAACCCTTCGCTTCGTACTTCTGTTGCATTTCGATGAGCCAGGGAATTTCGATGTAGCAGGGATCGCACCAGGTGGCCCAGAAATTGACCAGGACAACTTTTCCTTTGTACTGGGCAAGCGTGGCATCTTTACCGTTGAGATCTTTGAAGGTGACTTCGGGAGCGAGCTTGCCATCGGGCGCGTCGTTGGGCTGCGTGGTGCTCTGTACCGAGCTTACGGCCTTCACGCGCGTGGCCTTGTCGGCAAAATAAGTCGCGACGATAAGCACCAGCACAGTCGAGACGATTAGGACTATTTTCTTCATTATGGTTTCCCTGAGTTTGTCAGGCGCACTCCTCTAAAGTGAAAAGCGATTCAAAAAAGTCAGTTTAGTCGAGAGCCAGGTCAATTTGTTCACGAAGACCAATCCTCCGACGAACAATAGCAATGCGCCGCTAAAGAGTTCGACGGCGTGGAGATACTTGCGAAAGTTCTTGTAGAAGACCATGAACTTGCTGATGCCGAGAGCCGTGAGCAGGAAAGGAATGGCCAGTCCAGCGGAATAGACGGCAAGGAGCAAGACGCCGCGCGCAATGGTGTCGCTGCGAGCGGCAAGTATGAGCACTGCGCTGAGAATCGGGCCGATACAAGGAGTCCAACCAAAAGCGAATGCGAACCCGAGCAGGAAACCGCTCCAGACTCCGGGCTGCGTCGTTTTGGTGCGAAGGTGAACGTCGCGATTGAGCCAACGGGCCATTGAAGGGCCAAAAAAGCCCACAAGCGAAAGTGAGAAAAAATGGGCAGCGCCCAAACCGGCAAAAAGAGGTCCGTGGTGCAGATAGGCAGCGATTCCTAGAGCGACCAGGATGACGCCGAGGATTATGCCAGCTCGCAGATTCAATTTGATCAGCACACCGATGAGGTGGAGTCCGAAGAGAAGGATGAGAGCCCCGGCCACAGGGGCGAGAAGCGAGCGGTTCCGGAGAAGGAAAGAGCCGACGGCGCTGGCGGATGCGCCAAAAGAAATAAAAACAACAGAGAAGCCGGCGACAAACGTGAGAGCAGAAGTAAACAGGCCGGAGCTGGGAACCTCGCCTTGGCGGAGCTGCTCCATGCCGATCCCGGAGAGCATGGAGATGTACCCGGGAACAAGCGGCAAAACACAGGGCGAGAGAAACGAGACAAGCCCGGCGAGAAATGCTCCTGCTAGAGAAACATCGGTCATCCGTTTTTCGTCCTCACCTTAGGCTTTGCATCCAATAAGAAAGACTCGAAAGCCCGCCCCTTATTCTCCCACAAATCTCACTTGCGCTCGTGCCTGGGCCGAGGGCCCCAATGTGGGGTCGGAATTTTCGATGGGCGAACCGCGCCGCCGACATTCGGGATGCCATCGCGCGCGTGGATCATTGTGGATCATTTAGGAGAGAACATTCCTACCCTCCCTTTAGACGCGGAAAAGGTGAAAAGGGAACAAGTCATGCGAGCGAGCCAAAACGCGACAGATGACGGATTTAACTGGCGTCGAGCAGGAACTAACTGCCTCAGACTGTCTGTAAATGATTGAACGGATGCGTCTTGCTGGAGCAAGGAGTGGCATGAAGCCTGCCATCATCAGGCGGGACGCTCAACCACGTCCGGCAGGTGAATATGCGATGGACACCAAACAAAGTGACGTTACTGCGGGTTGCGGTGGGATTTGGGGCCGTGTGTCTGTTCGGGCGCGGCGCGTGGGCCAACCTCACGGCCGTGGGGCTGACCGTGGCGGCGATTGCGCTGGATGCGCTTGACGGACACATCGCTCGGAAGAAAAAAATGGCCACGCCCATGGGGGCGCAACTGGATATCCTCGGCGACCGCATGATCGAAAACGTCTATTTCACATATTTCGCGGTTGTAGGGATGGTGTCGCTGTGGCTGCCGGTTTTGTTTTTTGCGCGCGGGGCGGCGACGGATTTTCTCCGCGGACTGGCGATGAAAGCGGGACATTCCGGCTGGGGAGCGAACGCCATGCTACGCACGTGGTGGGGGCAGGCGCTCGTGGCGTCGCGCTGGAGCCGCGGTTTGTATGCGGCGATGAAGTGCCTGTGCTTTTGTTATTTGGGGCTGGAGCTCGCGCTTACGCGCGGGCCTGTCGCGCTGCTGGGTGAACTGGCGGCGGATGCGCACGCCACGATTCGCGTGGGGGCGCATGTCCTGACGTGGATGACGGCTGCGTTTTGCCTGCTGCGTGGGCTGCCTGTTTTGGCGGAGGGGTGGAAATACTTTGCCAGCAACGCGGGGCTGGCGCGCGGCGCGAAGAGTTCAGCACAGGAGGCGGCATGAAAACGCAAAAGGGCGTCAAGGAGATAAAGGAAGTAAACGAGTCGGAAAGAAACATCGCGGCATTCCTTGACTTAGATGGAACGCTGATGCCCCTGCCGTCGCTGGAGAGAAGATTTTTCCGGATTCTGAGATACCGGAAAGAAATTCCTATAAGAAACTATTTTCTGTGGTTGAGGGAAGGGATGCGGCTTTTGACGCGCGGAATCAGCGCAATTTTGCAGGCGAACAAAATATATCTCCGCGGTGTACATATTCTTGACGAGTGTGGCGAGAGAGACAGGCATGTCTCCTCTTGGCACAAAGGCGGCCATCAGGCCGAGGGACAGGCGTCGGCTCCTCCAAAAAGGGCTCGGCGCAATCCACGATTGCCTGTCCCCGCCTTTTTCTCACAAGCCGTCGAGAATGTGGCATGGCACGCGAAGCAGGGCCACGAAATCGTGCTGGTGAGCGGGACGCTTGAGCCGTTGGCTCGGGAAGCCGCGCGGGCCATGGAAGCCCAGCTTGCCGAACGCGGAATTACCGCGAAGATTCGCGTGTGCGCTACGTGTTTGGAAGAAAAGAACGGCAAGTGGACGGGAAGAATCTTGGGAGAAGCAATGTTTGGGGAAGTGAAAGCGCGTGCGGCGAAGCGGCTGGCGGAAGAGATGCAGCTTGATCTGGAGCGGTGCTACGCGTATGGCGACCGCTTAACTGACCGGTGGCTGATGGCGGCGGTCGGCAGGCCAATGGCCGTGAATCCAACGACAGACCTTGCGAGCATTGCGCGGTCGCGCGCGTGGCCAGTATTGAATTGGAACGAAAAAGACAATCAATCGCCTTGCGACGAAGAGCTCAGAGGGCACCGAGGTTGCCGGATGGAATTGGCGAGGCCGGAGAATGCCGAATGAACGAGGCGCAGCGACAGAGCTATAAGAGTTATAGAGGAGATGAAGCAGCGCTCGCCTGGCGTGCGGAAGCGCGTGCCCCGGAAGTCGAAGGAAGCGCGGCCAGCTTTGAAGTGGAGAAGAAAGGAATCGCTTCGTTGTTCACGCGCGAAGCAGCAGCGGCCTGGGAGTCGTGCGGAGCATTCGAATGGGTGGCTCTGGGGTATTTGGCTACATCGAGCGCGCTGATCGCCGTGTTTGCGGAAAATCTCGCGCATCCCGTGAGGTTGTTCGGCATCCAGGCCTTGGTCGCGGCGCTGATCCTGACGCTGTGCCTCTTGGAGGCCAAAGTCGGGAGGCGAGCGAAGTGGCAAGGGGAAACTGGTGCCTCAAGGTTCTGGCGTTTCTGGCGGCATTGGTATCCACATCTGTTTTTTCTGTTTTGTTTTGAGGAACTGGGAAAACTTGTTCACCTGGTGACGCCCGCTTGGCAGGACGCCAAGCTGATCGCGTTTGATGAATGGCTGACGGGGGTGAATCCCCCGTTGTGGCTTGAGCGCTTTACGCACCCCGCTCTGAACGAATTCATGAAATTTGCATACTTTACTTACTTTGTTTTTTTGCTCATTCTCGGCGGGATTCTCTACTGCCGGCGTGACTGGGAAAGCTATTGGTGTGTGATGACGTATTCCGCCGTCGGCTACGCCCTCGGCTATGTGATCTCGATGTTTTTCCCCGTGCAAAGCCCGTGGTTCACGTTTGCGGGCATGTGGCACGGCGACCTCGCGGGCGGACCGTTCACGGCGCTCATCAACCTAATCGAAAGATGCGGACGAGTGCACGGCGCGGCGTTTCCTTCGCAGCACGTTGCGGGGGCAGTAGCGGCACTTTGGGGAGCGTGGCGGCACAGGCGGTGGCTGTTCTGGATGTTCCTTCCGTTCGTTCTGTGCATGTGCGTTTCAACAGTTTACGTGCGAAACCATTACGTGGCGGATGTCTTCGGCGGGATGTTGACGGGAACGTTGGGGTACGTAGTCGGTAGCTGGGTAATGAAGACGCGAGGTACCGTTGCGATGACGGCGCGCTAAGTCGGCGGCCTGCCGGGTTGAGGCTGAGAACGCTCAAAGACTTTGGCGATGCGGAGCAAGACGGGCTCGCTCGAAACACCGGCCATGACTTGGAAGCCGATGGGCAATCCTGAGTCGGTAAAGCCGCAAGGAACGGAAACAGCCGGCACACCGGCAAGATTCGCCGGACGGTTCTGTCGCAGCAGCAGAGCCCGCGCCGGATACTCGTGCGCCCCGATGCGGATGGTTTCCTGATCCAATCGCGGTGCCTCAGTCGCGGTCGAAGGGAATACCATTGCATCCACATCCGCTTCCGCCAGCGCCAAATGTAACTGCTGGATGAATTGTCTCTGAATCTCCAGCGCCCGCAAGTAATCAACCGCCAGCACCTTGTTCCCCATTTCCAGCCTTGAACGGACATCGTCGCCGTACTCCGCGGCGCGTGCTGGGAAATATCCCTGTTGCTGGTGGTAGAGAGCTGCTTCCGTCCAGGCGATATGATTACCCGCATCTTCGGTTTCATCGAGCAGCGGAACGGAAATATCTTTCATGGTTACGCGCGCCCGGCCAAGCTCGCGCATAGCGGCGTCAAAGGCGCCCCGGACCTCACTTGATAGGGCATCGAAGAACAATTGACGCGGAATTCCCAGGCAAAGCCTTCTTGCATCCGACCGCAAAGCGGAAAGTTTCGCCATGTCCGGCTCGCGGCCCACGCGCGAGTACAGAATTCCCGTCAGAGTAGCGACGTCACCTACGGTCCGAGCCAACGGCCCAGCGCAATCGAGAGCAGGAGACAGCGGCACAATACCTTCGCAAGAAATGCGGCCCCAGGTTGGCTTCAGACCGACGACGCCACAGAGGGACGCAGGAATGCGGATGGAGCCGCCGGTGTCCGTTCCAATGCTGCCGAAGCAAAGTCCCGCGGCGACGGCCGCTGCGGAGCCGCCGCTAGAGCCTCCGGGGATGCGCGCGAGATCCCAGGGATTTCGCACCGGACCGTAGTGGGGATTGTTGGACGTCACGCCGTACGCGAACTCGTGCATGTTGGCCTTGCCCAGCAAAACGGCGCCGGCTTCTCTAAGTTGACGGACGACGGCAGCATCTTCTTTTGGAATAAAATCCTTCAGGATTCTTGAACCGGCCGTCGTTCGAATGCCGCGGGTGTAAATGTTGTCCTTCAGCGAGACAGGGATGCCATGCAGCGGGCCGCGATCACGATGTCCTTTTCGGCCTGGTGGCACGAATAGCTCCGATTCAGCTTTTTTGGCTTGTGCGAGTGCAAGTTCAGCGGTGACGGTGATGTAGGCGTTGAGTTTGGGATTGACCAACTCGATGCGTGCGAGCATAAGCTTGGTGACTTCCACGGGCGAAAGTTTGCGCTTGCGGAAAAGTCTTCCGATTTCCTCGATGGACGCAAATGCCAGATCAGTGTCGTTCATGCTTGTCACATTGAATCACAACAGAAGGTACCCGAGCTGAAGCTCTTGGCTTCCCGCAACCCCCGCTAAAAAATCTTTTCCTGATGGCGCAAATTCCCGAAGGCGCCAATGTTCGCGATGATGAATGCGAGACGGAACTGATTCTCCGCGCGTACCTGCCCGAGATTGATGCGTCGATACTCGACGGCGAGTCCGCAGCAGCCCCCGTTGTAACTCATCTGAACAATCTGGTTCTGCAGTGTCTTGTTTTCGAAATCGTAGCCGAGACCTGTGATCAGATTAAAACCCCTGCGTGACTCGCTGCCGTAGCCCACCAGCGCGCGAATCTGGTTCGAAAGCGGCTGCTGAAAAATTGGCTGCACTGGAGGAGGCTGGAGAGGAAGATCGCCGAGCGTAGGATTGTCATCCAAGCGGAAGAAAGCAGCGGTGGCAAAAAATTCCCGGTATGGTTTCACCTTCAGCAGCGTGCCGATGGTAACAAGTCTCTGGATCTGTGGATCGTACTGAAGGATTTGCTCCAGATCGTAGGGACCGCCGGGAGTGATTTTGAAATCGCTGACGATCGGTGACCAGTTGCGCGGGCCAAACGCGAAAGCGAAGGGCGTGATGGAATCAAGCGCCTGGAAGACGTTGCGCTGGCCATTGACGATGGCGCCGCCAAACGTCGGATCAAAATAATGCTTCTGGACGATGCGCCACGAAACCAGCTCCTGAGGCTGCCCGTCACCATCTTTCCGGAAAAGCCGTTGCGTAAAGCCATATTCGATTTCGCTGGTGTTCGTCAGCGTGGTGTCCGAATCGAAACGCACAAACTGCGCAAAGCGACTCACTCCGGTGACGTAACGGTAGGCAAGCGTCGGTTCGATAGTGTGCTTGTACCGTCGCCGGGTCTTGCCCTTCTTCAGGGGAGCGCGTTCGAAGAATCGTTCAAGCGTCGGCGGCCGAAATTCGAGAGTGAACTCGCCGGTGTTGCGGGAAATGGCGACGGGACTGACCTGGCCTGCGGAATCAAAGGAATCGCCATAACGCGTGGTGCGAAACACAGCGGAAGTGGTCACACCGAGCCATCGTCCAAAATGCAGCGGCACAGTGACCCGCGGCGCCAATTCGTAGCGATCGACGAAATTTGAAGTTCGAATATCTTCATCACTGCGGAATACGACGCCTGCAAACCCATCGAAGCCGAAGTAGACGGGCAGGCTGCGCAAGGGAGCCTGCTCGACCGAGCCAAATCGCGCTTCCGGAAGGTTACGAAGGGTAACGCTAGTGGCGGGAGTCGCTGTTGCGGCGACCGGCAGGGTGAGAAAGCTTTTGTCGCTGAGGCCCGCGAAATTCAGGCTGAAGCCGCGGAAATTGTTCGATAAGAAAGTGGCGCTGCGCACTTCGGAGTTTATGGCTTCCCCGAAGGAGTCGGCGAAAGCCAGACGGAATGTAAGAGAGGAAAGATGGTTGTAGTCCGTCACGAAGCGCCAGCCGCCAGGAAGCAGGGATTGAATTTCCAGCCTCTGTTGTTCGCCACCCTGAGGGCTGCGTGTGCCGTCCGGGTTGAGAAGGCCGCGGTCCTCGACCCCAAAATACGTGTACTCAATCGCAGTATTTTCAAAGGGCTTGGCGCGGAATGTTCCGCGCTCGAGGACGCCGCGGCGGCTCATGAATTGCGCGCCAACCGTGGCGTCCATCCACGGATTGGGAGCCAGATAAAAAGCATCACCCAGAATAAAGCCCTTGCGCGAGCTTTGGCCGATATCGGGAATCAGGAAACCCGTTGCCCGCACTTTGCGGCCCGCGGGAGCTGTGGCGTAAGGAAGCCAGATCAAGGGCACGCGGAAAAGCCGGAAGTTGGCGTTGACGAGTGCGACGGTCTTATCCAGGCGAATGCGCGCGTTGGGCGCGTAGAACTGCCACTTGGGGTGCTCTGGGTCGCAGATAGTGATCCACGCGCGATGAACAAGGTAGACATCTCCAGGGAAGCGCTCGACGTCCCGTGCCTCGAAGTACAGCGGATTATCGGAAATCAAGAGCACCGGATTGGGCCGCCGCTCGATCTTTACGGTTCCCCGAACGTTGTGAAAGAGGCCGTGACCCGTGCTGACGTTGTAGTGAGCTTCGTCGGCTTCGAGATGCTCGTTGCCGTAGTCAAGCTGAACGTGCCCGGTCGCCGTGGCTTCGTAGGTTTTTCCGTTGTATTCGACGTGGTCAGCGCGAAGGCGGGTGTCCCCGTAATGGATGTCCACGTCGCCGTCGGCAGTTGTGACATCGCCTTTGCGGCCCTGTGTTTTCGCCTCCAAATTAGCGACTCCACCCTTGGCGGAAGACAAGCGGCCTTGTTGCGCCGACGCGATGCGTGGCGCCGTGGCTGTGAGTATGAGAAGCAGTGCACTCAGGAAAGGAAAAACGCAGAGCGCGGCGGGAAACTGTGAATGAGGATAGCGATTCACTCGGAACATGCAGTCAGTGAAAACCGTTGGATAGCCTAGCATGCGGTCGTAGGGATTTGAAGGCAAGGGAAGTCCATGAGCTGCACGCAGAGACAGCATGGTATGGCAGCGGGGGAGAATCCCTGCGCGTGAAACGGAGCGAGGCTATCGCGCGTCTTTCTTTGCACCGGGTTGGTTTGCCCTTTTCAAAACACTTGATGCGCCAAACGGCCCAGCCGGAGTAACATGCCGGGCCTTCTAAACAGGGGGATGGAAATGAAACTTGTGTGGAATGCTCTTCGGACGATTCTGGTTTGCGCGATCTTTCTCGGCGTGTTTGCGATGACTTCGAAAGCAGCGCCCGCCGACCAGCCAAGTCCCACAGATAAATTCAAGAATCTCGAATTCCGCGAAATAGGCCCTGCGACGATGGGCGGGCGCATCGATGATTTCGCCGTGGTGGAGAGCAATCCAAACATCGTGTACGTGGGCACCGCCTCGGGTGGCGTATGGAAAACAACCAACAACGGCACGACCTGGGAGCCGATCTTCGATAAGGAAGGCGTTTCGACGATTGGCGATATCGCGATTGCTCCGTCGGACCCGTCGATCGTCTGGGTAGGAACAGGCGAGCCCAACAACCGGCAAAGCTCCTCCTGGGGCGATGGGGCGTACAAGTCGCTCGACGGCGGAAAGACCTGGAAGAAGATGGGGCTAGAGGCGACGCGGCATATCGGGCGCATCGTGATTCATCCAAAAAATCCGGACGTCGTGTATGTTGCGGCGCTGGGGCATTTGTGGGATGCGAATCCCGACCGCGGAGTGTACAAGACGTCTGATGGCGGGAAAACGTGGTCGCAAGTGCTGAAGATCAACGACGACACCGGTGTAAGCGACATCGCGATAGACCCGGAGAGTCCGGACACTCTGTACGCCGCGGCGTACGAGCGGCGCCGCACGCCTTTTGGGTTCAACGGCGGCGGACCCGACAGCGCCATCTACAAAACGATGGACGGCGGCGCAACTTGGAGAAAACTGACTAAGGGACTGCCTTACGAAAACGGCGGAGACACTGGTCGCATCGGGCTGGATATCTATCGCAAGGATCCAAACATCGTCTACGCCATCGTGCAGCACGAGAAGGGCGGAACCTATCGCAGCGAGGACAAAGGCGAGACCTGGAAGAAAATGGGCGACACCAATCCGAGGCCATCGTATTACAGCCAGATTCGCATTGATCCCAATAATGATCTCCGCATCTGGGAGCTTGGCGCGCCGATGTTCTATTCCGAGGATGGCGGAAAGACGTTTTCAACGCAACGCATCCATGGCATTCACGGAGACTATCACGCGATGTGGATCGACCCAGCCGATTCGAATCACATGCTCGCGGGGTCCGATGGCGGCATTCACTGGAGCTACGATGCCGGGAAGACCTGGGACTTCGTCAACACCATCGCTATCGGTCAGTTCTACGAAGTGGCGCTCGACAACGAAAGGCCATATCACATCTGCGGCGGCTTGCAGGACAACGGAAGTTGGTGCGGGCCAAGCCAGACGCTTACGCGCGACGGCATCGTGAATGAAGACTGGCAAGTGATTCACGGTGGTGACGGATTTTATGCGGCCATCGACAACGTGGAGCCTTGGATCGTCTACACCGAATCGCAGGACGGTTACATCGATCGCCGCGACATGCGCACCGGACAGCAGCGGTCGATCCGGCCGGAAGCCAAAGCCGGAGAGCCGCACTATCGCTTCCAATGGAACTCGCCCGTGGCGGTTTCCGCCCACGAACATACTACGATCTACTACGGCGGAAATTATCTCTTCAAGTCGACGGATCGAGGAGACAACTGGACCAGGCTCGGCGGAGACTTGACGACCGGTGTTGACCGCAACAAACTGCAAATTTTCGGCCAGACGCCGGACAAGAACACTCTCTCCCGCCACGATGGCGTGCAGGAGTATCCGACCATCACCACGTTGAGCGAATCGCCGCTGACTCCCAATGTGCTTTGGGTGGGAACCGATGATGGCAACGTGCAAGTGACGCGCGACGGCGGCAAGACCTGGAAAAATGTCGCATCGAAGGCGCCTGGAGTGCCGAAGGGAACATACGTAAGCCGTGTAGTGGCATCGAAGACCGGTGACGGCGCCGCGTTTTTGGCGTTTGACGGCCATCGAGGTGGCGATAACAACGTCTATATTTTTGTGACGAACGACTACGGCGAGAACTGGAAAGCCATCCGTAACGGGATTCCGGATTTAGCCGGAAGCGTCCACGTGGTGCGCGAGCATCCGCGGAACACCAACCTCTTGTTCGCGGGCACCGAGTTCGGGCTGTGGACATCGTGGGATCGCGGAGCAAACTGGACCGCGTTGAAAAACAATTTTCCAACGGTGCCTGTGGACGACATCGAAATTCAGGCTCGCGACAATGACCTGGTGCTTGCGACGCATGGCCGCTCCATCTGGATTCTTGACGATTTGACGCCGATCGAGAAGATGGATGCGAACGCCGCGGCATCGTCGCTGACATTCTTTCCGCCCCGGCCGGCGATAACCTGGCACCTCCGCAACCGCCGTTGGAGCGCCGGTCAAAAAATGTTCACCGCGAAAAATCCTCCGTACGGCGCGATTTTGACCTACTACCTCAAGGAAGCAGTGCCCGCCGAAGCCGCCAAAAAGAGTCCTGACGAGAAGGACAAGAAAGACTCAGCCGAGCAGAAGCCCAGGGCCGACGCCAAAGGGGATACAGCCGAAAAGAAGGAAGGCAAAGTAAAAATCACCGTGCTCGATAAAGACGGAAAAGCGATTCGAGAGATGGACGGACCCGGTGGGGCGGGTGTCAATCGCACGAACTGGGATCTGCGCTCGAATGCGCCGGCAGAACCGACACCCGAACAACTCGAAGCCATCGCCGCGGGCTTCGGTTTCGGTCCACGCGGCCCGCTCGTCGAGCCGGGCGAATACACCATCAAGATCAAGGCCGGGGACAAGGAAGCCACGCAAAAAGTCATGGTCGAAGAAGACACGCGAATCGTTATTTCAGCGGCGGACCGCTCCGCGCGACACGAACTGGTCGATCAACTCTATCCGATGGCCAAAACCACGGATAAGGACCGCAAGACCATCGAAGGCATCCAGACGGCGCTGAAGGCTGCCCGCGAGGAGTGGAAGAAAGACGCGGGAAAGCCCAACACCGCGAAGATTCCGGACGACATCGTGAAAGCCTCCGATGAGCTGCAGAAAAAAGTAGACGCCGTCGCGGAGAAGTTTATTCGTGAACGGCAAGGGCTGGGGAACGCAGGGCCTCCGTTCGAATGGAAGCCCGACCCGCTCCCGAATCAAGTGCAGAACCTTTTGGATGACCTCGATGGGTTTACGGCCGCGCCAAGCGCGCATCAGAAAGAAAAACTTGCGGAGTTGACGCCGCTGGTTAACGATGCTTCGGCGCAAGTCAAGAGAATCGCAGAGGACGACCTGCCTGCGTTGAATAAAAAGATGAATGACGCGGGAATTCCTCACATCGTCCCCGCGCCGCCGCAACCGCGCGGTGGACGGGGCGGCGAAGAGGAATCGGATCAATAGCAGCCCCAGGGTCGGTGCGGCCGAGACGCTTCCACCCTGCTTGCGTCTAAGAGCGCAGAAGGGTGTGTCCATCGGCTGGACGGGTGACCAGTCCATCGGTGAATCCGCGATTCCCAGGTTAAAAGTTTCGTAAGACGGTACGGAGGAAATCGATCATGAACGTGAAGCAGCCCAGTCTGCGCGGTCTGAACGCGTCGTTCGTTGTATTGGCAACGGTCTTCGGAGTAATTTTTGGCAGCGCAGCGTCGTTGAGCGCCAGCCCAAGACGGCAGGACGCCGCCGATCAGGAGAAGGACAAGAAGGAAGAGAAGAAGGACGAAAAGAAAGACGAAAAAAAGGACGAGAAAAAGGGCCTGCCGCTGAAGTCCGACCGCAAA
>Ga0209158_1001504_pt1 | contig 15448 bp, 13 predicted proteins | sample GraSoiAngelo_140_FD_185897 | JGI IMG/M metagenome (GOLD analysis project Ga0209158, IMG submission 185897) | Grasslands soil microbial communities from the Angelo Coastal Reserve, California, USA - 14_0929_12_30cm (SPAdes) (version 2) | ecosystem: Environmental > Terrestrial > Soil > Grasslands ...
CCGCGCCAGCGCCTCGGATTCCCGGCGACGTTCCCGCAGATACATCCCGACCAGGGACGCGACGTGCGTGGCCATGTCCTGGCCGCGCTCGTTCGCCTGCCGCTCGACGATACGCGTGACGCTGCGGCTCGAGAACAGCGCAAACCCGGCCACGAGGACGAGGGCGACGACGGCCCCCATGAGGAGGAAGCTCTGCCGGAGCTGCTGGGTGCGGCTGGACATGTCGAGGGTCGGGAGCGAAGCTACGCAGGGTTACCCGGCGGGGCAAGCCTGTTTATTTTCATGCACTTATGACTCAGGTGCCCAGCTACGACCCGGCGGTCGTCGAAGCGCGGTGGCAGGAGCGATGGGCGCGCGAGCGCACCAACGAGCCCGACCTGGACCAGCCTCGCCGGCCGTTCTACAACCTCATGATGTTCCCCTATCCCTCCGCGGAGGGACTGCACGTGGGGAACATGTTCGCGTTCACCGGCGCCGACATTTACGGCCGGTTCAAGCGGCTCCACGGATACGACGTGCTCGAGCCGATCGGGTTCGACGCGTTCGGCATTCACTCCGAGAACTACGCGCTCTCGGTCGGCACGCATCCCGCGAAGCTCATCCCGCAGAACATCGAGACCTTCCGCCGGCAGCTGAGGCGCTTCGGGGGCATGTTCGACTGGCGTCACGAGCTCTCGACCACCGACCCCCGCTACTACAAGTGGACGCAGTGGATCTTCCTGCAGCTCTTCAAGGCGGGGATCGCCTTCCGGAAGAAGGCGGCGGTCAATTGGTGTCCGAAGGATATGAGCGTCGTGGCGAACGAGCAGGTGATCAACGGTTTCTGCGAGCGCCATCCCGACACGAAGGTCGAGCAGCGGTTCCTCGAGCAGTGGTTCTTCAAGATCACCCGGTATGCGGAACGGCTTCTCGAGAACCTCGACCAGCTCGATTGGTCCGACTCGACGCGCACGCTGCAGCGCAATTGGATCGGGCGGAGCGAAGGGGCGGAGCTGATTTTCGAAACGCCGGCCGGCGCCAAGATCCCCGTATTCACGACCCGCCCCGACACCGTGTTCGGCGCGACCTATCTCGTGCTCGCGCCCGAGCACCCGCTCGTGGATCAGCTCACCGCCGAGGAGCAGCGGCGCGAGGTCAACGCGTACCGGCGCGAGGTGCTGGGGCGGGACCTCGTGTCCCGCCGGGTCGGTGACAAGACCAAGACCGGTGTGTTCCTCGGCTCCTACGCCCGCAATCCGGCCACTGGTGAGGCGATCCCCATCTGGATCGCGGACTACGTGCTCATGGAATACGGCACCGGGGCTATCATGGCCGTGCCGGCCCACGACACGCGCGACTTCGAGTTCGCGACCCAGTTCAAGCTCCCCATCCGCGAGGTCGTGCGTACCGGCGGGGGGGAGCCGCTGCCGAGCGTGACGGAGGACGGGGTGCTCGTCAGTTCGGGGGAGTTCGACGGGCTGGCGTGTCGCGAAGCTCAGCGTCGCATCGTCGCGTGGCTCCAGGCGAAGGGTCTGGCCACTCCCCAAGTGCAGTATCGCCTGCACGATTGGTGCATCTCGCGCCAGCGCTACTGGGGCCCGCCGATCCCCATCATTTACTGCGACCGCTGCGGTCCGGTGGGCGTGCCGGAGCGGGACCTCCCCGTCCTGTTGCCGCTCATCGAGGACTTCCGCCCCGATGCGAGCGGGGTCAGCCCGCTCGCGCGGCACAAGGAGTGGTACTACGCCAAGTGCCCGCAGTGCGGCGCGCAAGGGCGGCGCGAGACCGACGTCTCCGATACGTTCCTCGATTCGGCCTGGTATTACCTCCGGTACCCGTCCACCGAGTTCGACGACCGGCCGTGGGACCCGAAGCGCACCACGACGTGGCTCCCCGTGACGAGCTACATCGGCGGGAACGAGCACGCCGTGCTGCATCTGCTGTACTCCCGGTTTGTCACTATGGTGCTGCGGGAGCTGGGCCACGTGCACTTCGAGGAGCCGTTCCCCAAGCTCCGCGCGCACGGGCTCATCATCAAGGACGGCGCGAAGATGTCCAAGTCGCGGGGCAACGTGGTGATCCCCGACTCCTACATCCAGCAGTGGGGTGCGGACACCTTCCGCATGTACCTCATGTTTCTCGGGCCCTTCCAGGAAGGCGGCGACTTCCGGGAGACCGGCATCGTGGGGATTCGGCGCTTTCTGGACAAAGTATGGGCTTCGGCACACGAGGCCGCGGGACTGACCCCGGGCGCGCCCCCGGGGTTGCCCTCGGAGGTCGCCCGCAAGCTGCACCAGACGATCCAGAAAGTCACCGCCGACACCGAAGGCCTCGACTACAACACGGCGATCGCCGCGATGATGGAGTACGTGAACGCCCTGCGGGATGCGCGATGCGCGGCGCGGGATGCGGTGGAGCCGCTACTCGTGATGCTGGCGCCGTACGCGCCCCATCTCGCCGAAGAGCTGTGGTCGTTGCTCGGACATCAGCGCTCCATCTTCACGACGACGTGGCCCGCGTTCGACGAGCGACTCGCCGCAGCCGGAGACGTGGAAGTGGTGGTGCAGGTGAACGGCAAGGTGCGCGGACGAGTGACGGTGAACCGGGGGGCGAGCGAGGCGGAAGTCGTCGCGCGGGCGCTGCAGGACGAGTCGGTGCGGAAGTTCGTGAACGGTAAACCGGTCCGGAAGACCGTCTACGTGCAGGATCGTCTGTTGAACTTCGTGGTCTAAAAGATCTTTGCGACCACATCTCCGACGACGTAGCCGACGCCCGCGACGCCCAGCCCCACGGCGAACATATCGATCCCACTCCGGAGCACGCCCCGCCCGGTGAAAACGCTGCGCGCGGCGCCGACCGCGAAGTGGGAGAACATCGCAATCGTGAAGGCGGTCCAGGCGGCCGTGTGCCCGCTGAACACGAGGAACGGCGCCACGGGGATGAACGCGCCGATCGCCGTCGACGCGCCGGTCAGCCACCCCTCCTTGAAGGGCGTCGCGTGGGCTTCACCGATTTTCAGCTCTTCCCGCACCTGCTCATCGAGGGCGCGCTGCGAGTCGCGCATCACTTCGGCCGCCATCTTGCGCGCGATGCCGGCCTCGATGCCCTTCGTCTGATACACGAGCGCGAGCTCTTCCTCCTCTACCTCGGGCATGATGCGGATCTCTTCCTTCTCCATCGCGATCTCGTGGTCGTACACTTCCTGCTCGCTCTTCGCCGCGAGGTAGCCCGAGGCGCCCATGGACAGCGCGTCGGCGAACATCCCCGCGATCCCCGAGACCAACAGGATGTGCGGCGCGACATCGGCCCCGATCACGCCCGCCACCAGCCCGAAATTCGCCGTCAGGCCGTCGTTGAAGCCGTAAACCACGTTGCGCAGGAACCCCCCCGACCCCGTCTTGTGCCAGGGTTCCGCGGCCCGACCGGCGAGACCCGCCAGCGTCTCGGCATGTGCCGCCGACTCCTTGGCGAGCTTGAGCGACACCTCCCGCGCGTCGTCGAAGCTGACCTCCTTGTGGAGGTCCATGTACCCCTTCACCTCCTGCCCCTCCTCGCGTAGCAGCAGGGGCAGCAGGTAGTTGGGCCCGAAGCGGCGCCCGAACCAGGCTCTGAGACGCGCGTTCAGGGAAGGGCGCGGCCGGCCGACGCGGTGGCCGTGGTCGGCGAGGAGCTGGTCCCACATCTGTACGTGCCGCTCCTCCACCCCGGCGAGCTTGATGTACACATCCTTGCGCTTGGGGTCCGGCTCCTGGCCGGCCAGTACCAGGTAGAGGTAGGCGGCGTCGTATTCGTCCTGCCAATGGTGCAGCCAGGTGTGCAGGGTTGCCTTGTCGAGATCGGGCATGCCGGAAGATAGCCGCAACTTACAGGATAGCAATGGGTTAGACGGCGTCACGCAAAGGCGTCACGCCCTTGCTTGACGCCTCTGCGCGACGTCTTTCGTAGTTCACGCATCTTTGTAGTTCAGGAGATGACCATCTCACTCGCCGTCCCCGACATTCTCGTAGCCCGGGCGCAGTCGGGCGACCTGGAGGCGCTTGAGGCGCTGTACCGGGCGTTCGAGACGCCCGTGTACAATCTCGCGCTCCGCGTGCTGCGCCGCCCCGAGGACGCCGAGGATGTGCTGCAGGAGACGTTCCTCGAAGTGGTCCGGAGCATCAAGCAGTACCGCGGGGAAGGACACCTGTGGGGCTGGATCCGGCAGATCGCCACCTCGAAGGCGCTCATGCGGATCCGGCATGACCGGGTGCGCGAGACGGAGGAGTTCCACGAGGAGTCGGCGGTGGGGGCGGGGGCGAAGGTGGGGGCAGGCGACGTGGTTGGCGTGGGGGCGATGGGAGGGGCGGGGAGCATGAGCCCCGGCGGCGTGCCTGCGCAGATCGATCTCGAACGGGCACTCGAGCGGTTGAGCGAGACCGCGCGTGCGGTGGTATGGCTGCACGATGTCGAGGGCTACACGCACGAGGAGATCGCGGAGCGGATGGGCAAGACGGTGAGTTTTTCCAAGTCGCAGCTGGCGCGCGCCCACGTCCGGTTGCGGCGGATGCTCGATGAAGGAGTCGCACGATGATGCACTGCACGATGGATGACGTCTTGGCGCTCGCGGCCGGGGAAGGGTCCGCGTGGGCGCGGCAGCACGTGGCGGGGTGCGCGGCGTGCCGGGCGGAGCTCGAGGCGCTGTACCAGCGCGTCGCGCGGCTGAAGGCGCTGCCGGCGCGGCGGCCGGCGCGGGACCGCTGGCCTGCGGTGCGGGACGCCGTTCTGGCCGAGCGGCGCCGGCGCCGCGAGCGGTGGGGCGTCTCGGGCCTCGCCGCGGCTGCGGCGCTCGCCGGGCTCCTCGTGTTCCGGCCGTTCTGGACGAAGCCGGTCGACGCCGCCGAGCTCGCCCGCGTGAAGCAGCAATCGGCGACGCTGGAGCAGCAGCTGGGGCGTTACGATCCCGACGGACGGGTGACGAGCGGCCGCTCCGCGGCGCTCGCGGCCGCCCTGGAAGACCGCATTGCCGTCATCGACGGCGAGTTGGCACAGCTGGGCCCCTCTCAAGCCCAGGCTCACTCCGCTGACCTCGTCAACCTGTGGCAGCAGCGGGTGGATCTCATGGAGCAGCTCATGAGCGTCCGCGTGACGCGTGCCGCGTACGTGGGGCTCTAGCGCCCCGGAGGGTTACGTCAAATGCAGCGGAACTGGATCATCGTCGCGGTCGCACTGGCCGCGTGGCCGGGCGGACTCACGGCGCAGGGGACACCTCGCCCGCCGCGACCGCCTCGCGACCCGCGCGTCCGGGCGTTCATGCTGAGCGACCACCGCGGCCGGATCGGCGTCGTAGTCAAGACCGATGCGAGCCCCGAGACCGACAAGATCGGCGCCAAGATCGAAGGGGTCACGCCCGGGGGCCCCGCGGACAAGGCGGGCCTCAAGGTCCGCGACATCATCACGAAATTCAACGGGACCTCGCTCGCCGCGGTGAAGCCGGAAGACGAAGACGAGTCCGGCCCCGGGAGGAAGCTGGTCGAGCTCGCCCGCAAGCTCGAGCCCGACGACACGGTGCAGGTCGAGTATCGCCGGGGCAATGACACGAAACAGGCCACTCTCGTCGCCGCGAACATGGGCGGGATGTCCCAGTGGGAGATCCCCGGCCCGCCCGACGTCGCGGTGGCCCCGATGCTCGGCATGGATCACTTCGAGCTCATGGGATCGCCGTGGGGTGATCTCGAGCTCGTGAGTCTCAACTCCGACCTCGGCGAGTACTTCGGCGCGAAGGACGGCGTGCTCGTCGTGAGGGCGCCCGCGGACTCGAGCCTGCCCCTGAAGGGCGGCGACGTGATCACGTCGATCGGCGGACGGAAGCCCGCCAACCCGTCGCACGCGATGCGGATCCTGCGGTCGTACGAGACGGGCGAAACGGTATCGATCGAGATCCTGCGCAAGCAGAAGCGCATGAGCCTGACCTGGAAGGTTCCCGCGCGCGAAGACCGCTTCTTCCGCATGCACCGCGAGCGCGAAGAGCACGAGGATCAGAGCGGGCTGCGGCACCTCCAGCTGAGGCGGCGGGCGCACCTGCAGCGCGCCTGAGGAACGCTCGCCGGTAGAACGACACGGGGGCCGCGGACGACGCGGCCCCCGTTGTGCATGCCCCCGTGATGGCCGCTCAGGATGCGCGTCGCGCCGGCAGGACCTGGTCGAAGGCGCTGAATTCGAACGGTTTCGGCACGCAGGGCCGGCCGGTGGACGCGAGGAAGTTGCGCACGCTGTCGTCCACCAGCTGCCCGGTCGTGAAGATCACGCGCTCCGCATAGGACGGGTCGCGGGCCTTGAGCTCGCCGAACAGCTGCTCTCCCGACACATCCGGCATCCGCATGTCGATGATGACCGCATCGAACGCATCCTCGCGCATGCGGGCGAGCGCCTCGCGGCCGCTGGCGGTCGTCTCCACCTCATGGCCCTTGCCCGAGAGGTAGCGCTGGAGCGCCACCCGGACCGAGGCCTCGTCGTCCACCACGAGCACGTGCAGCCGGTCGGCGACCGGTTGCGAGGCCGGGGCGCTGGGGAACTCGCCGGTCGGGCGCGGGGCCACGATCGGCAGCTCGATCACGAACCGGGCGCCCCCCTGGGTGGCGTTCTCCGCCCAGATGCGCCCTTCGTGCTCGCGCACGATGCCCAGGGAAATGGAGAGCCCGAGCCCCGTGCCCGAGCCCGTGGGTTTGGTGGTGAAGAACGGGTTGAAGATGCGCTCCAGCAGATTAGGGGGGATGCCGGGGCCCGTGTCTTCGACCTCGATCCGGATCAGGTCGCCGGCGCGGCGGGTGCGAATCGTGAGGCGCTGCTGGTCCCGCTCCGCCCGCTCCATCGCCTGCTCGGCGTTCGTGATCAGGTTCAGGAATACCTGTTGCAGCTGGTGCGCATCGGCCATCGTCTCAGGGGACTGCTCATCGTAGTCCCGCTGTACGTCGATGCCGCGCACCCGCAGCTCGTAGCCGCGCAGCTCGAGGGTGTCGTCGAGCACCTGGTTGACGGACGTCGGGGTGCGCTCCGGCTTGTGCTGGCGGGCGAAGGTCAGGAGGTTCTGCACGATGCGCGACGCGCGCCGGGCCTCCGCGTAGATCATCTCGGCGGCCGTCCGCTGATCGGGCGGGAAGCGCTTCTCGGAAAGCAGCAGCTGGGCGAAGGCGGAAATGCCGGCCAGCGGGTTGTTGAGCTCGTGCGCCACACCCGATACCAGCTGCCCGATCGCGGACATCTTTTCGGACTGGATCAACTGCTCCTGCAGCATCTTTTGGTCGGTGACGTCGCGGATCACGCACAACACTTCTTCATCGAGCCGCGGCGTCGAGTAGGTCACCTGAATCGTGCGGACGTCGCCGTCCTTCCGATAGAAACTCGTTTCGAACAGGCCGGTCTCACCGGCGAGCGCCTTCTGGAAGTGCGCCAGCGCCTTGGGGAGCTCGTCGTCGGGCAGCATGGGGGCGAACCATTGGCCCACCAGCTCTTCGCGGCGGTAGCCGGAGATGATCTCGGCGGCGTGGTTGAAGGTGGTGAAGCGGCCGTTCGCGTCGAAGGTCGCGATGGCATCCGACGCCGACTCGAACAGGTTGCGGTAGCGCGCCTCCGACCGCGCGAGCGTGTCCTGCGCTTGCTTCTCCTCGGTGACGTCGCGCAGCGTCGCCACCGTACCGAGCAGCTCGCCGTCGACCATCAGAGGGGTCGTGGATACGGCGACGATGCGCTCGTTCCCCGCCGCGCTGACGATCGTCGTCTCGTATCGTTGCTCTTCGCCCTCGACCGCGCGGTGCTCGCGCTCCGCCACGTGTTGCCGCTCGGCGATGACGACGAGGTCGTCGATCGGCGTCCCCGGGAGGTCGTCGAGCGGCCGGCCGAACAGCTCCGCCGCCGCGCGGTTGGCGGTGAGCACATGCCGATCTACCCCGGTCACCACCACCGCGTCCGCGAGGGCGGCCACGATTTCGACTGCCACCTGCAGCGGGTCGAACGCCCGGCGCTGGAGGGTCGCGTTCGGAGAGGGCGGCGGCGGCCGCATGCCCCGCGTCGGCGAAGCACGCCTGCCCTTACTCATGAACCGTACGAGGCCACCATGGCTTCTTTCATCAGGCCGAGACTCTTCAGCGCCGAGTCGGTGACGCTCTGCGGCGCTTCCCCGCGCTGGACGCAGCTCTTGATGATCTCGAGCGCGTGGATCGGATGCTCGTCGTCGTACTTCGCATGTTCCTCGAGCCACCAGCGCCCGCGCGGCCCGATCTTCTCGTTTTTGGCGAGACCGCGCAGCGCCTTCTCCGAGATCTTCTGCGCCACGCCCTCGACCGCGTAGTTCGTCGCCGACACCGCCGAGCCGAACGTGGCGCCACGGCACATCTCGGTCAGGTAGCCGTGGAATTCCTTCACTTCGGGAATCATCGGCTCCGGAATCTGGAAGCGCTCTTTCGAGACGTTAAAGCCGTCCCCCATCGCGCGCCACATGGCATCGTGACGCTTTTCCACGCGAATGTTGTCGCGGAAGAAGACCTTGCCGTCCTCCGGCGAACGGTCCAGCAGCACCTGCAGCCACTGCGGGAAGTCGCGGATGATCGGGTAGAAGTTCACGAGGAAATTCTGGATGCGGCCGTCGACCAGTTGGTTCTCGGAGGCGTCCACGATCACGCGAGTGTCGAGGATAGCCTCGCGGCTCGGATCCAAAACGGCATCCAGGTCGGCCACCCATTTTGGGTGGGGGGTCACCTGTACGGACATCGGGTCTCCTCCCAGGGCGCTCGAGCTATGGAACAAGGGGTTCTCGCGCGGGCTCCAAATGTAGTGCCGCGGCTCATCTGCACAAGTTCATGCGGCCTTACAACTTGTGCGAGCCGTGCTGGAATGGCTGTGAGCGTCGTTACCGCTTCGCGATCCTCCCCCGTTGACACGATATATCGTCGCGCAATATCTTCCCGTTACATCGCATAACTTGGAGAACGCATGACGAGATCGTTCGCTTGGGACCGGTTCGCCTTCGGCTTTGGGCCCCGGGGTTTCTTCTGGGCCGGACCGCGGGGCCGCCGCCGTCGCTGGTTCGAGTCGGGGGACATGAAGTACGTCATTCTGAAACTGCTCAAGGACAAGCCCCGCCATGGCTACGAGGTGATGAAGGAGCTGGAAGAGCAGCTGCATGGCTGCTATTCGCCGTCCCCGGGCACGGTGTATCCCACGCTGCAGTGGCTTGAAGACGAGGGACTCGTGGTCGCGAAAGACGTCGAAGGCAAGAAGGTGTACGAGATCACGGACGTGGGGCGCCGGTTTCTCGACGACCATCGCGACGTGGTGGACGACATTTTCGATCGGGTGCGCGATGCGGTCGACCGCACGCTCGGCGGGGGGATGGCGGACGTGAACCGCTCCCTGGGCCGGCTCCTGAAGACCGTGTACCGCACGGGTTGGCGCGCGCGCGACGAGGCCACGCGACAGCGCTTGGTGGCGATCCTCGACCACGTGGTAGGCGAGGTTGAAGCGCTGGCGACTGCCAAGTCCTCGCCCGCTGCCTGACGGATTGGGGCGGCGGCGCCTCGGGCATCGCTATGCGGCAGTGCCCAGCTCTGCCTGATGCTCGATGACCCGTCCGACCAGGCCGTAGCGTCGCGCTTCTTCGGCGGTCAGCCAGAAGTTGCGCCGGGTGTCCTCCTCGATCCGCTCGAGGGGCTGTCCGGTCTGCTGCGCGAACTCGCGGTTCAGCCGGTCGCGCATCTTGAGAATCTCACGTGCCTCGATCTCGATATCGCTGGCGGACCCGCCGGAGCCGCCTGCCGGTTGGTGCAGCAGGAAGCGCGTGTTCGGGAGGCAGTAGCGGTCTTCGCGCGGCACCGCGACGTAGATCAGGGCCGCGATGCTCGCCACCCAGCCCGTGCCGACCATGCGCACCCGTGGGCTCAGAAAGCGCACGAGGTCGTGAATCGTGTCCCCCGCCTCCACGTGGCCGCCCTGAGAGTTGATGAACACCGTGATCTCCTCACTCGACTCCCCGGCCAGGGCGAGCAGCTGTGCCATCACGCCCGCGGCGACGCGCTGGGTGATCTCGCCGCTGATGATCACGGTGCGCGCGCGAAACAGCCGCTCGGCGATGAGGTTGTAGGGCGGCGCGACAGACGGGTCGAGGGGAGTCAATTCTTCCATCGGCTCTCCGGAGTTTGTGGGCATCCTTGGCATCGGATCGTCTATTTCGCGGCCCGCCGGCGCTGCCGCAGCTCCGCAAGCGCCCGCGCGACGTACACCCGCGTCATCTGCTTTCGCCACGACAGATCGAAGTCGGTGTTGTCCATCGGCTTCGCGGGGCGGTATGCCGCGTCCGCCGCGGCCGCAATCGCCTCGTCCGACAGGTCGGTTCCGGCGAGCGCCGCGCCCGCCTCGGGGACCTCCTGCGGCCAGCTCGCGACCCCGCCGAGCACGATCCGCGCCTCCACCACCCGCTCCCCGCTCCCCGCTCCCTGCTCCCATTTCGTCCACGCCGCCACGCCCAGCACCGGGAAGTCGAACGAACCACGACGCCGCAGCTTGTGATACACCGCGTCCCAGCCATCGGGGGCGGGGAGCCGCACGGCGACGAGGACCTCGTCCGGCTGCTTCGTAAGGTAATTGATGCCGTCGTTGTGATAGAATCGCGCCGCGGGCACGACACGCTCGCCGCCGGGGCCGACCAGCACGTAATCCGCGCCCAAGGCTACCATCACCGGAGCCACATCAGACGAGCTGACGGCCCAACACCGCGGTGACGAGGGCGCCACCCAGCAGATGTGCCCGTCTTTCTTCATGCAGAAGTCGATCGCTTTGCGCCACTCGTACGACTGATTGTAGTAGTTGCAGCGCGTGTCGAGACAGAGATTCCCGCCCAGCGTGCCCATGTTGCGGAGCAGCGGCGTGGAGACGAGCTCGGCCGCGTGGGCGACGGCGGCGTAGTCACGGCGGATCGTGGGATGGTCGGCTAGCGCTGTGAGTGTCACACACGGCCCAATTCCGCATTCCGCATTCCGCACTCCGCATTCTGCGAGCTCCGGAACTCCCATGAGCGAGATGACCGTGCGCGGCTCCTGATGCCGCCGCTTCATGTTGGGGTAGAGATCCGTGCCCCCGGCCACGTACATCCCGTCGGGGCCCGCGTCGGCCTTCATGGAGACCGCTTCGGCCAGCGTCCGCGGCTGCCGGTAGGTGAAGGAAGGAAGCCTGAGCATCAGCGCCTTGCCGACCCTGCCGCCTGTTGCCGCCCTTTGCCGCTTTCCACCGCCCTTCCATCTCCCCCCTCCCACGGCGGCGGGACCCGCGTCGGCTCGGGCCACGCGATGTCCGGGAAGGCCGTCGGTCCGAACCGTCCCGCTTCACCCTTTTCCTTGCGGCGCAGCGCCTTGAACACCTTTTCGGGGGTGATGGGCACTTCGTCGATCCGCACGCCGACCGCGTCGTACACGGCGTTCGCCACCGCGGGCGGCACGGGGAGCAGCGGACCCTGGCCACACTCCTTGGCCCCAAACGGGCCGTTCGGGTCGGGGTCTTCGACCACGTAGGTCACGACGTCGCACATCTCGAGGGTGGTCGGGCTCTTGTACTCGAGCAAGCTGGGAATCTTGTGGACGACGTTACGATTGCCGCGGTAGGCCATCTCCTCCATGAGCGCCTCGCCCAAGCCCATGTACACGGAGCCTTCGATCTGGCCCATCACGGTGGCGGCATTGATCGCGCGCCCCACGTCATGGGCGATCCAGATCTTCGGCACGCGGACGATCCCGGTCGCGGGATCCACGTCCACCTCCGCGACGCAAGCGCTGTAGGAGTAGGCGGGAGAGGGACCCACGCCCGCGCCACGGTACTTGCCGGCGGACGGAGCCGGCGTGTAGGAGCCCACCGTGCCGATGGTCCCCTCCGCCGCCTCCGCGAGCTGCACCGCCTCGGCGAACGTGAGCCCGCGCTCGGGATCCTGCACGTCGAACACGCGCCCTGCGGCGAAGGTGACGCGCTCGAGCGGGGCGTCGAGCTTCTTCCCGGCGTGCAGCGCAATGACGTCGCGGGCGCGCTCGGCCGCCTGGATCGCCGCGTTGCCCGTCATGAGGGTGACCCGGCTCGAGTAGCTGCCCAGGTCCACCGGCGTGAGATCGGTGTCGCCGGTGACCACGGCGATGTCGAACGGGTCGAGGCCGAGCACCTCCGCGACGATCGTGGCGAGGATCGAGTCCGAGCCCTGGCCGATCTCGGTCGAGCCGCAGAATACCGTGACCCCGCCGCCGCGATCGCACTTGAGCTGCACGCCCGAGTGCGGCATCGCGTTCCAGTAGATCGGCAGGCCCGCGCCGGTAATGTAGGACGAGCACGCCAACCCGATCCCCTTGCCATACGGAAGCTGTTTGAACCTCTGCTTCCACCCCGAGCCGCGAATCACTTTCTCGATACAGGGCCCGAGGCCCATCGTGCCGATGCGCAGCCAGTTGGCGGTGAGCGAGTTGGGGGGGACCAGATGCTTGAGGCGGAGCTCGGCCGGGTCCATGCCGAGCTGCTCGGCGATCTTGTCGAGGTGGACCTCGAGGGCGAAACGCGGCTGCGGAGTGCCGTGGCCGCGCTTGGGCCCGCAGGGCGGCTTGTTCGTGAACGCCCGTGCCCCCTGGAACCTGTAACGGGGAACGTGATACGTGACGGTTTGCAGCGCCCCCGTGTAATAGGTGCTCGCGACCCCGTAGGACCCGTAGCCGCCGCCGTCGAGCAGCGACTTGAAGTGCATGCCGGTGATAGCGCCGTCCCGTTTCACTCCCGTCTTCACCCACATGAGCGTGGGGTGGCGCCCGCGGTGGCAGTAGAACACCTCTTCGCGCGTAAGGGTGGTCTTTACGGGTCGCCCCGTGATCATAGCCAGCTTCGCGACTACGATCTCATGACTGAAGGGATCGCTCTTCCCGCCGAAGCCCCCCCCGTTCGGGCACGCGATCACGCGGATGCGCGCCGGCGAGAGCTCCAGCACTTTGGCGAGCGCCCGGTGCACGTAGTGCGGCGTCTGGGTAGCGCTCCACAGCGTGAGCTTCCCATCGGCGGACCAGTCGGCCACCGCCGCGTGCTGCTCCATCGGCAGGTGGGTGCTTCCCTCGAAGAAGAACAGGTCCTCGCGTACGATGTCGGCCTGCGCCAGCGCCGCCTCGACGTCGCCGAATTCGAGATCGATCAGCTTGTGGATGTTCCCGGCGTCGGCATAGTCGTGGATCGCCGGCTCAGGGTGCTCGACCGCGTCGAGCGCATCGGGGAACGCACGCAGCACTTCGTACTCGACGGCGATCAGGTCGAGCGCCTGGGTGGCCGCTTCTTCGGTGGTGGCCGCCACCGCCGCCACGGGGTCGCCCACGAAGCGCACCTTGTCGAGCGCCAGGGCGTGCTCATCCTGGCTCACGGGGAGGATGCCGAACGGAATCGGGAGGTCCTTCCCCGTAAGGACCGCCTTTACGCCCGGTACGCTTGCGGCCCGGGACGGGTCGATCGAGAGGATACGAGCGTGGGGGTGGGGGCTGCGGAGCAGCTTGGCGAAGAGCATGCGGGGCAGGAATAGGTCGTCGGCGAACCGCGTGACGCCCGTGACTTTCGCGGTCGCATCCACCTTGCGGTGGGCCTTTCCTACCACTCGGAGCCCCGAGGGTTTCTTACCGGACGCCATACAGGGTCTCCGGCGCCGGCTTCGCGTCCTCTCCGCGCATGCGAGCCGCCGCCAGCTCGACGGCTTCGTAGATCTTGATGTAACCGGTGCAGCGGCAGAGGTTGCCCGAGAGCGCCTGCTTGATCGCGTCGCGCGTCGGACGCGGGCTCGACGCGAGGAGTGCCTCGGCGGCGAGGAGGAACGCCGGTGTGCAATAGCCGCACTGCGCGGCGCCGAGCTCGGCGAAGGCCTCCTGGAGCGGATGGAGCGTGCCGCCCGCCGCCATCCCCTCGACCGTCTTGACCCGGCGCCCGGCGCAGGCGAGGCCGAGCACCAGACAGGAGAGGACCGGCGTGGCGTCGAGCAACACGGTACAGGTGCCGCACTCGCCCAACTCGCAGCCGTGCTTCGTGCCCGTGAGCCCCAGGTCCTCCCGCAGCACCTCGAGCAGGGTTTTGTGCGGCGCGAAGGCGACCTCGACGGCGTCGCCGTTCAGCTCCAGCGCGATCTTCACCTTGGCATCGGGCATGTGTTCCGAAACCTAATGTTCGGTCGTCTTGAAATCTGCTTGAATGGCCTTCCGTCTATTGCAGGGGCGTGAAACTGACGTGCGGTAGCACGACCCAGACAGCGGGAGGTTCCTGTGCGGCAGCTGACCTTGCTCTTCATTGCTTTGCTGCTGGCGTGGTCCGAGCCAGCCCCTGCCCAGGGCGCCCCGCTTTGCTACCGGGCGCGGCCCAGACCCGCCTGCTCCGCGTTCGTCTTCACGAATTTCGGTGCCTACCTGGTGCTCAGCCGGGATGGAACCAACGACACTCCCTTCCGCGAAGTGGCCGATTGGGGCTTCATGGCCAACGTCACGCCCCGGGACGCCGTTGGCGCATCGGTGTTCGCGAGTCTGGACAGGCTCGGATTCGTGGTCGGACCGGCCGTCCGTTATCGTCGCTGGCTCTCGTCTGCCGCCGCGTTGGACATCGCCGCGGGTACGCCGCTCCTGACCACCACCGACATCCAGTCGGGCTCGGTGTTCGGCCTCGTGCGATGGAGTCCCAACGACTGGTTTGCGGTTGCGGCCCGGCCGGAGCTGGTGCGCCGGTCCGAGGTTCTCGCCTGTGGACCGACGACGTGCGCGTCGGGAGTCCGGTCGCGCGCACGGGTGTCGCTCGGGTTGGAGTTCGGTCGGATGCCCGGGCTCGCGCTCACGGCCGCGGCCAGCGTCGCGACCCTGCTGCTCGCCGCCGCGGTCGCCGCAGCCGGTAATTAGACCGTCACGCCCGAAGCCTCGCCGCACTCTCGGTATCGGCGGGGATTGATAAGGGGGCGGTGGGACGTCAGCTTTCGCGCTCCCCCAAGCCGACGGGCATCCCATGCGCGTGATCTGGAAGGTGGCGGTCGGGCTCGCGTTCTTCTTGACTGCCAGTCCGCCCTTGCTGTCCGCGCAGGATTACCGCGCCCAGGCCCTGCGCATCCTCAAGACGGTCCCACTCATCGACGGCCACAACGACATTCCCGACGCGATCCGCGAGCGGGGTGGCCTCGATTCCGTGGATTTCGGGGTGCTCCAGCAGAAACTCATGAGCGACATCCCGAAACTCCGCGCGGGCGGGGTCGGGGCGCAGTTCTGGGCGGCCTACGTGCCCGTCACGACGATGGACTCGGGGCCGCACCCGGCGGTGTATGCGCTCGAGCAGATCGACCTGATCAAGCGGCTGTGCGCGAAGTATCCTCGTGACCTCGCCATGGCCCGCACCGCGGCCGACGTCGAGCGGAACTTCAAAGCGGGGAAGATCTCCTGTCTGATCGGCATCGAGGGCGGGCACGCCATCGAGAACT
>Ga0209158_1001513_pt1 | contig 15359 bp, 12 predicted proteins | sample GraSoiAngelo_140_FD_185897 | JGI IMG/M metagenome (GOLD analysis project Ga0209158, IMG submission 185897) | Grasslands soil microbial communities from the Angelo Coastal Reserve, California, USA - 14_0929_12_30cm (SPAdes) (version 2) | ecosystem: Environmental > Terrestrial > Soil > Grasslands ...
CACCCAGTCCCAGGAAAAACCCTCTTTGTTAGGAGTAATTATTTGAATACTGACGGGAACTCCCCCGTATACACGGTAGGGTCCGCCTTTCCTCACAATGACCTTCCTATGGTGCTCTGACATGACTTTCTGGGCTTTCTCTCTTCTTCCCTATGGGCCTTTCGGTAAAACGGTCTCTTATGTCGCAGCGGCAACGATTCCTAGCCGCTCCAAGACCTGGCTGCTCCTAGCTCTCGCGTCGCCTTCCGATGTGACTCCCTGTATTATCAATCGTCCATTTCTGAAAAGTGATACTACCAGATTGCTGTCTCGATAAACTAGTACACTTGCAGAGCAAGCAAGAACTTCTCTTGCTCCCAATCTCAAAGAAATTCTCTCCAGGTCTAGTTTCTGCATCTTTCTAGGGATTATGTTGGCGGTATTTTCACCGCATAAAATCGAGACCTCTCCCTGATCACTTCCCCAGTGCTTTGCGGTGGGAGTCGCTCCACACTCTCTGCAATCAGGTCTCTTAGAGAGCTTTGAAAAGACAAAGTCCGGTCCAGCAAGATCGAGCGTCAACAGGCTACTCGCTAATCTGGACGTTTGTCCGAGCAGAAATTTGACTGCTTCATTGGCTGCAATGGCGCCGATCGTCGCCACAACGCTGCTTGTCACTCCTAGGCTTTCACAGCTCTCGTTGGGACTTGAGACCAACGAAGGGAAAATACACTCAAGACACGCGCTATTGGGTGGTTGGAAGAGAGCAGCGTGGCCTTGGTTCGCGATAGCACTAGTGAAAAGGTATGGCACGCGGGTTCTGATTGAGTAGTTGTTGAGGACGTATCTGGTCCGGAAATTGTCCAATCCGTCCACGATTAATTCCACGCTTCCAAGGAGTTCCTCGACGTTCGCTTCCCTGGCGGTATCAACAATTGCCTCTACCTTCAACCAGGGCATATTCCGAGAAAGTGCGTTTGCAATGACCTCAGCTTTCGGCTGGTAAATGTCACTTGCATTCGTTCCGTGAAGACGGTGCAGGTTGGACAAGTCCACGATGTCCTGATCGATCAGACGAAGATACCCGATTCCTGATCTTGCCAGATAGTCCGCCGCGGCGCTCCCAACTCCCCCGCAACCAACCACTGCCACCCTGGCGTTTCTGAGCTTCTCTAGTCCCTCAGTCCCGATTCCCTGGACACTGGCCTGACGCAGAAAGTACGCTCTCCATTCTAACACGGGACCCATGCCTATTCCTTCACCGCATCCAGACCCTGACGGAATTACTTTTCCTTAGGCCAGACCTCCGACAAATAGATAATTGGCAGAAATACCGTTCGGGACTGGGAAGGACTGGGGTTTATTGTTGAATCAAAGCCTCGCACTCGCGCTACGGTCCACATTATACAGACCGGAAGAAATTCTCACGTTCTCAAAGCTCGCCGATGACTCGGAACAGTTCTCGACAATCTTCTTCCCAGATATCTGGGCGGGCCTGGATTCTATCGAGCTGAGCACGGCTGCTCTTTCAGCTACCAAGAGGATTAAGGCCGGTAGTGGCGTACTTCGGGTTCTAGAACATGACCTAAACACGATAGTACGCCGGCTTGGCACGGTACAATACCTCTCCAAGAACCGATTCGTACTAGGTGTTGGAACAGGGAATCCCGGACCGAACCCAAGGGATACAATCACACGGATGCTGAAAATGATTGATGAAGTCACGACGGCCCTTGCAAAGGATTTCAAAGGCAGAGGTGTATCGGCCCCCGAGGTCCTCGTTGCAGCCCTGAGGCTGGGGATCGCCAAGCGGGCGATACGCCGTGCTAATGGTTTGATCCTGAACTTCTGCTCTCCCGAATACGCCGGTAACCTAATCAAAAACCTTAGATTGGAAATTGCGTCCGGTGCATTTGATCAACTAACATTCGCATGCTACATCAAAATTTTCTATTCCAAGGATGAGGCCACGGCCAAGAGACTCTTAATTCAAGAGTTTGCACACTACGACGCCAACCCTCACTACCATGATGTATTCGTCCAAGATGGCACTGCCAACGATATCTTATCCGCTAGCAGGAGTCTCTCCTCAAAACGCTCACCTGAAATTCCTGACTCACTGTACAAGATCAGCTCTGCGAACCCATCAGTCGACCAACTTCAAAAACTCGTGGACAAATTTCGGAACGCAGGCATCGATCTTCCCTGCGTCTATCCATATTTTGGTCCCGACGATGAAACCTCGTTCAAACTCGGCATCATGAAACAAATAATGAAGATCAAATAGGATTACGACAAGAAAACTGGCGAGCTCCTGTCTGGTCTGGCACTCTCAGCTTAACCGTGTGCGTGGCGGTGTGCGTCCTTGTCGAACGTGCTCTTGCAAGACGCGGAACAGAAGTAGAAGGTCTTCCCATCATGGGATGAAGTCAACTTGGTCTTCTTCTCGTCAACCATCATTCCACAGATTGGATCTTTCTGCAATACTTCACCTCCAATGATTAGATGCTGGGTTTGAACCTTCGGAGTAATAGCGAATTGGAGACGACGGTGACCGAGCTAAAAGCCATTGCCCCCGCAGCCAGGAACGGCAGGACTTGATAGATCGAAGGTCCCAGGAACGGGACCAAGATTCCTGCAGCGACCGGGATCAGTCCTACGTTGTAGACGAAGGCCCACAGCAGGTTCTCCTTGATCTTTCGGACAGTTGCCTTTCCCAGCTCTAGGGCGGTCACTACGTCAGTCAAGTCGTTCTTGATCAGAATTATACCACCAGTTTCCTTTGCCACATCGGTCCCGCTCCCGATAGCTATCCCAACATCCGCCTTAGCCAATGCCGGTGCATCATTGATCCCGTCTCCAACCATGGCTACGACCCTACCTTCCTTCTGGAGCTTCTCCACAATAGCCTCCTTCTGTTCGGGTCTAACGTTTGCTATCACATCATCAATGCCTAGCTTCTGTGCTATTGCTCGGGCGGTTTTCTCTTGATCACCAGTAAGCATGATCACTTTCAGCCCCAATTTTTTCAAACTGGCTACTGCAGCTTGAGCTTCGTCCTTGACTGTGTCGGCTAGCGCCAGCAACGCTACAGGTTTTCTGTCCAGAGCGAGAGGTGTCACGGTCTTTCCTTGGTCTTGCAGTCTATTCCATGCCTCCATATACAGGGTGTCTGATGGCACGGAGAATTTAGTCATCAAGGCACCTCCCAGCAAGACTTCACGACCGTCCACCTCTGCCCGGACGCCAAGTCCTGGTATTGCTTCGAAGTTGGACGGCTCAGGCACCGTCACTCCTGCTTTTCGGGCAGCTTCTACGATCGCCTTCCCTAGTGGATGCTCACTGCCACTCTCAGCTCCGGCCGCATAGTAAAGTATCGATTTCTCCGCGGCCTTACCTACCGGAACAATGTCGGTCACTGAGGGTTGACCCTTCGTCAACGTCCCTGTCTTATCGAATATGATGGTGTCTATTTTCTGGAGTTTCTCCAACACGTCGCCGCCCTTTATCAGAATTCCATTCTCCGCTCCCTTCCCCGCCCCGACGAGTAAGGCTGCAGGCGTTGCGAGTCCGAGTGCGCACGGGCACGCGATGATTACGACTGAGACAAAGGCTAACAGCGAGAATGTTAGGCCTATCTTGCCAATGAAGTACCAGAGAAAGGATGAGACTATAGCAATTATCACGACGGCTGGGACAAAGTAGCTAGCAATCCTGTCTGCCAGCTTTTGGAGGGGAGCCCGTCCCATCTGTGCTTCTCCTACGAGTTTGACAATCTGTGCAAGGACTGTATCCTGTCCGACCTTGGACGCCCGAACTTTCAGCATACCAGTCTTGTTGACAGTGGCTCCGATTACCTCGTCCCCGGATTTCTTGTCCCTAGGCATACTTTCCCCGGTTATCATAGACTCGTCAACGGCAGAACCACCCTCTACAACCACTCCGTCTACGGGAATCCTTTCGCCAGGTCGTACTATGATGATGTCCCCGGGCTGAACCCGCTCAACTGGCACCTCGACCTCTCGTCCGTCCCTGAGGATCTTAGCAATCTGTGGCTGCAGACTGACCAGTTTTCTCACAGCCTCTGAAGCCTTCCGTTTCGTAATGTGGTCCAGAAGGTTACCAGTCTGAATGAGAGTGATAATTACGGCGGCAGTCTCATAGTAGGTAGTCTGGGACAGACTGCCGAAGAATCCCGTGGAGAACGTCACGATACCACTATACAACCAAGCGGCGGTCGAACCCAGAGCTATCAATAGGTCCATGTTTCCGGCCTTCATCCTTAGTGCGTCGTAGCTTCCTCGATAGAATCGTGCTCCGACGATAAATTGGACCGGCAGAGAGAGTAGGAAGAGGAGGTAATTGTTCAGCTTCATGTCCGTAATAATTGGCAAGTAGCTGAGTAGGATGATCGGAATTGTGAGAATGGCGCCGAAAGCGACCAGTATTTTCAACCGGCTTAGTGCCAGCTCTGGCGCTTGGAATTGTTGTAGGCATGACTCGCTACAGAAGTAGTAGGTTATCCCGTTGCGGGCTACCTTCAGGGCACGTGGGGATTCCTCCACGTACATACCGCAAATCGGGTCTGTCGCCATGATTCAGTAGGAAAGAGGCTGTCTTGTTATTTGAAGAATCGCTTCAGCCCGGAACAGAATCGGACGGCCTAGTCACAGAATCTGAGCAGGCAAACTTGGAGATGCTTCATTGAAGGCTTGCGCTCTTCGCGATTGGTGGCGGCCTCGTCCACGTCAACGCAAGGATACCGCTCGCAATGCCCAGGACAAGCCCTACTAGGAGTCCTCCCATTCCTCCGAGGATACTAACGACCGAGAACGTCAGAATGATCGCTCCCCAGAGCTGACTTTCAGAAGGCCGACTGTAAAGCATTGCTGAACCCAAAAGCACGATCGCACCTGAGGCAAGTCCTAGGACTGTAAGAGCAGGGGCAAAACTCATCATCATTCCCATACTCATTCCTCCGTTCATTCCCGACATCATACCAGCCATTCCGCTCATGTTATCCATCATGCCAGCCACCCCGAAGGTGAACATCGACATTACGACGGCTCCCAACAAAATGAAGATCCCTGCGATCAGACCTAGAATGAAGGGCGCAAATGGTTTCTGTCCGACGCCTAAGCCCGCCATACTACTCACTCACATCATTCATGGTCCGCACACTACTTGAATCCTCTGTCCGTCAACAAATACCACGTCTAGAGTGCCCATCGGCTTCTGAACTCCGTCTACGATGATGTATGCTCTGTGACCGGGGTCCACTGGATGATTCAGCACTTGGTTTGAGTCTAGGCGCTGGCCCCAGATAGCGAGAAGCTCTTGAAGGGTAAAGTCATGGACGGTATTCGATTCTTCGTGAATTTGGCCGGAGGTATCGTGAGTGTGCAAGGGGGACATTCCTTCCATGCCGTATTGGTCCAACGAATGATCCTTCCAGAGGCTCGGGTCTATTCCGATCCGGGCTGGAACCGTCACCGGACTTCCGTTTATCGTCACAGAAAGCTGAGGGTGCCAGTGCATCCTCATCGTGTTGGCCGCGGCAAGCTCCGAGGCCGCGTAGGAAATTCCGATCACAGCAAGCGTGAACAATGCCAATATCGCAAGATTCCCCCGACGATGACTCTTGAAGACTGAAGCCCTAGCAAAAGTTTGGGTCGGTCTGACTAGAGATCCGGGTTGCTTGGGATGCACTCTGTCATAATGCCCCTTAAGATTCTCCTTTTTGACCGAAGCTCCGCAGAAAGGACATTGCTCGGTTTCCATGAATTCAGATCTTTGATTCCTGAACAAAAAGCTTGCCTAAACTCAAGAATTTTCTTCTGAGGTATTTGCCTCCGAACATTCCCCCGTATGTGAACATAGACGCCGAGAACAGGCCTGCGCTGATGATGCAAAGCAAGATAGGGAATACCAATGCATCACTGGCATAGCTTATGGCGAAAATGACGTGAACTATGATGACCATTGCCGCAAAGCTCCAGGTCATTCCAACTAGAATCCCTGTTCGAAGATAATAAGCCAGTCCAGCGAAAGCAATTAGGCCAATCAATAAGAAATCATTCAGCACAAATGCCCTCGTGCTCACAACCCACCAGTACTGGTAGCTCTCAAGATTGCTTGTTATCAAGCTGGCCAGCACACCTAGAAAGAGGAGGGCAATGGATGGGCGGTCAACTACAGCTCTTCTCAGCCTCATCGGAACTATCCGCGACCCGAAGAAAAGTCCGAGCGCGGCCAAGAGGGCGATCTCAACACCTTTTGAAAATGTTCCAAGAGACTCGACTGATTCTGGCTCAAGCGAGAACGGAGGAGGGATTATTCTGGTTATGATGTACAGTTCTATGAAGACCAAAGTGAGTGCGACCCCGACCCACCAGAGCAGCTTCTCGCGACGACGGGCCAGTGGAATTGCTCCCACTTGAATTGCTCCTGATATCACGAAGAAGCCGGCGGATAGCGGCTCGCTCAAGTGTTCTAGCACAGCCAACCAATGCAGCAGTCCATCTGCGTACAGCAGAGTCAAGCCGGCCACTAGGCCGATTCCTTGAACGGATCGGAGTGATCCACGATAACTGAGGATAATGCCGCCCAACGCGATTGGCGGACCCAAGAGCGCGAAGGCTAAGGAGATGGGAGAGTGAATAGGCACGACCTCCTGACCGCCATGGCCATGACTTGAGAGGGCTGACGGGGCCGGTGCAGCCATGATGTCTGTCAAAAGAACTCCGATTGCAAGGACGACACCCAGCACAATCAACACCTTCCCCAACCGGTTCTTCCAATTACCCAGAATCCTTCACCATGTTATCCCATTCCTGTCACGGCTCATATCAAACCCCAACCCTTGAACATAACAAGAGGATCCTATTGGACCTCAAATGGGAAAAGGTTGCAGGAGGGACTTAGATGAGGATTACTTTCCCTACTCTTCCAGGCAACAATCAATAACTTGTAAATTTCTGCGTTGTGCGTCAAATCGGACAATTATGGAGTTGCCTGTTCGATTCTCTACTGAGAGTTCGCCTAGAGTCACGGAACACTTAGGGCCCACTCGAGGGTGTTTTTGGGTTTTCTGTGGGGACTAGTGCCCTGAGCATGTGTCTCTTCCGGGACGCGACTCAAGTTGATCTTCACTTATCCGACTTAATCTTCACGATTTCTGCGGAAGTGTTTCGTGAGGAGTACCATCAACCGGGTTCTGTAGGCCAACATAAAGAGATGTGCAACATTGGATGATGGAAGATTTATTCTCTCCGTAAAGGGAAGAAATTGTGAGGGAAATTCCGGTGACATTAGGGACAACTATCCCTGAGGTGCCATAACCTCTACGGAACACCATACTCATTCGCACGCCGATAGGAATTCGCGCGTCATCTACACCTGTGCGATGCATCCTGAGGTCAGGTCCAACTCTCCAGGTCATTGCCCAAAGTGCGGGATGCAGCTCGTCCCAACAAAGAGGGAAGGAAGGGCAACACTCGAAGAGCACTCTCATCACATGACACCATCTCACCAAGTCTCGCGTTGGCAGTCATTCAAGACGAGCATGACAATGACGATGGGCATGGAACACACCGGTATTGCAGGGAGAGAGATGGCAAGATTGATGGAACTTGATATCCGACGCAAATTTATCTTTGCTTTGATTCTCTCGATTCCAATAATCCTCTACTCGCCTGTAGGCGCATTTGTTCTCGGCTTTCAGCCATTCGCCCCGATTCCTGTTCCTTTGCTGTTGTTCATTCTAACTACTCCCTTGTTCTTCTACTCCGGCTGGATTTTTCTCTATTCCAGCTACAAGGCGCTCCAACAAAGAACATTGAACATGGCTGTGTTGATTGCCGTTGGTATCACAGCCTCGTACGGGTTCAGCGTGGTCTTAACAATCCTAGGCAGCCGGGATTCGTATTATGAAGCGACTGCTCTTCTCGTGACATTTGTTCTGTTCGGCCACTGGCTGGAGATGAAATCAAGACGAGGAACGACAGATGCTCTACAAGCTCTATTCAATCTAGTTCCGCCACAAGCCAGGGTTCTGCGCAATCAAAGAGAAGAGCTTGTTCCGACCTCCGAGGTGAAAATAGGGGACATAATCATCCTCAAACCCGGAGACAGAGTTCCGGTCGATGGAAAAATCATCGAAGGTGAGACATCCATTGACGAATCTCTTGTAACAGGCGAGTCGATTCCCGTCTCTAAGAAGCCAGGCGACGATGTTATTGGCGGATCGATCAACCAGTCTGGTTCGGTCAAATTCGAGGCGGCAAAGGTAGGTGAAGATACAGCTCTCGCCCAGATAGTAAAGCTGGTCGAAACTGCACAAAATTCGAAAGCTCCCGCGCAGAAACTAGCAGACCGATTTGCCAGATACCTCGTGATACTTGCGATCGGCTCCGGTCTGATCACTTTCCTGTTCTGGTCTTTCGTAATGAGACAAACGTTGTTGCTAGCACTGACCTTTGCCATTTCCACTATCGTTATTGCCTGTCCTGACGCTCTTGGACTGGCCACGCCGACAGCAGTGGCAGTCGGCACCGGATTGGGCGCGAAGTACAACATTCTCATCAAAGACGCACCCACTCTGGAACAAATCTCCAGAATCCAATCGATAGTGTTCGACAAGACAGGAACGCTAACGCAAGGTAAGCCCAAGATTGTAGATATCGCAGTAGCTGAGGGTATAGACGAAAACGATGCATTGAGACTGGTCGGTGCTGCGGAGATCGAGTCAAACCACCCTCTGAGCAGGGCTGTACTAGAAGAAGTGGAGAGAAGGAAGCTTGTACTTCCAAAGAAGATCGAACAATTCGAGAATCTTTTGGGTTTGGGGGTGAAAGCGAAAGTGGAAGGAAGGCAATTGCTTGTAGGAACACCTAAGTTGATGAAGCAGAAGGGGGTGGATACTTCGGCCCTGCAGAAACAGATAGACGCTTTTCTTCAAAAGGGAGAAACCCTCATACTTCTCGCGGTTGATAGAAGACTTTCGGCCGTAATCGGAGCTGCCGATCCGGTAAAGCCCACAGCAAGAAGAGCCGTCGACAGATTGAAGGAACTGGACATTGAAACGGCGATGATCACCGGAGACAATTCTGGAACTGCTCAGGCTGTGGCCAACACATTGGGAATCGCCCGTGTCTTTTCAGAGGTGTTGCCAGGGGACAAGGCGAAGTATGTCAAGAAACTACAGGAAGAGGGCAAGTTCGTTGCGATGGTAGGGGACGGTGTCAATGACGCACCAGCGCTAGCACAAGCAGACATCGGAATTGCTATTGGCGCGGGCACCGATGTTGCCATCGAGACGGCGAAAGTTGTCTTGATGAAATCTGATCCGGCGGACGTTCTGAGAGCCATCAGGTTGAGTAGGGCTACGGTCTCGAAAATGAAACAGAATCTCTTTTGGGCTTCGTTCTACAATCTACTGGCTATTCCTCTGGCGGCAGGTGTTCTTTATCCCAGTTACGGGATAATGCTGCCACCCGAGATATCGGCATTGCTGATGAGCGCCTCTTCCATCATCGTCGCGACGAACGCTGTGTTGTTGAAAAGAACCGAGAGAAGTCTTGTTGCAATCTAGCTCCCCCTGTATTTCGTCAACGAACCCCTTGCACGAGGAACAGTTCCCGGTGAAAGCGACAATCTTATGGGGCATGCTACGTATCCTGCTTCTGAGGCAGCCTAACACCTTGATTCGAGAAACAATGAATCTGAACGCAGCTAGGATTGGGTTCCTGAATGGTCATGCATGGGTGAAGAGGAACAAGGCTGTTCTCGTCACTGTGCTCTTTTGCTCGGCCGTATTCTTTCTCGCTCTAGTAGTCCCACGAGGGGTTGACGTTCCCTGTCAAGGAAGCACAACTGCATCAATGCATGGAACCGGATGGCAGTCGCCGAGTTACGTTATGCTTGGAATCGGAGTCTCCATTCCTCCTCCAATTGCGTGCATCGTCTAGACCATCCTTTGACTGCGAGTATCCTTCTCCCTTGGACACGAGCCCACCACGTGAATCCGCTCATACTCGTCCCAAAACGTAAGTACAGCGCGTGAACAAGAACTTTCATCCAGAAGCTTGTCGCAATCTAGACGTAGGCACGGGCACTACATCGCCAGAGCGCTTGTTCTCTGCTTGTGCTCATTCTCGATGCTCATGATCGCGCAATCATATCTTCCTCACAAGGCAGCCGGGGCTTCGTCCTACTATGTCGCTTCCTTGGATATGGTCATCGATCCCGGCGCCGAGGACTTTCTGGTCACAGCGATAACCGACGCCAGATCCGTTGGGGCTAACCACTTCGTCCTTCTCATGAACACAAACGGCGGAGCCGGGAATAATATGGAGAACATCATCAACGCCATCAGCGACTATCAAGGCGCCAAAAACAACTTCACTACGTTGATCGCACCTGTTTCACGTCACGCTTTCAGCGCTGGAGCCTTCATCGCAGAAGCTTCGGACCAGATATGGATGGTTCCAGGGACCACGATCGGCTCAGCTACTCCCATCATTACAGGAATTCCGGGTGAAGAAGTGAACAGCACCCTGACAAAAGTCAAGGCTGCCTTCACAACATACATGCAAGAACTAACCAAGTTTCACGGAAGGAACGCTAACGCTACGGGACTAATGGTAAGCGCGGGCGTATCCTACGGTGCACAGGACGCGGCGCGACTTAACGTAGTCACCGGAATGCTCAGCGCAACGACCCTAGACGATTCTCTCGCAGCCATCGGGGTTCCGGCAGGAACTCCTGTCCATAATATCGGTATCAAATCACAAGCACTTGCTATAATCAGCGATCCCAACGTGGATGCGATACTGTTCCTGCTTGGAGCATTCGCAATACTAACCGATCTAACACATCCAACATTGATCCTCACTTTCGTAGGCGGCGCTGCAATAGCTCTAGCACTCCTGGGTCTCGGACTATTCGGAGCATCACTGATCTCGATCATCCTCATGATGCTCGGGACCGTCTTCATCTTCCTAGAAATTAAGACGCATCATGGAATAAGCGCCATGATTGGAGTGATCATATTCATTATCGGCTTCCTACTCATCTTCCACACACCACCAGCCTCACCTCCACCGCCGGGCTGCAACAACTGTCTTCCCGCCGTCAACTTCTTTCCCATCGGACTCATCACCTATGTGATCTTGGGAGTAATCGGTGCAGGGATGGTCCTTGGCAGCCTTTACCTCTACAAGATCCGAGAAGCTATGGGGCACGTCCCGGTCGCGTATGACGCCAAGTCTATAATAGGTAAGGAAGGAGTCTTGACTAGTGATTTGAAGGCCGGCTCGTTCGGTACCGCTAATATCGCTTCTGAAGATTGGAGTGTAACTGGGTCCGTCGATATTTCCAATGGAACACGTGTAATTGTCAAGGAACGAAGTGGATTGAAACTAGTCGTTGAGCCTAAGAAGGAGGCCTAGAATATGGTCTCACTTTCACAACTTCCGCTTCAAGGGGAAACTTCATCACTAGTAACGATATTCCTCGTCATCCTCGGGATAATCATCGTTCTCTGGCTCCTCGCGGCCTCAATCAAGATTGTCAAAGAGTACGAGAGAGTCGTGGTCTTACGATTTGGAAGACTTCTCGGAGCAAAGGGTCCTGGAATCGTATTCATCGCTCCCATCGTCAACCGGCTCCAAAAAATAGATCTAAGGGAAAGATACCTAGAGGTCCCGCATCAGACAACTATCACGAAAGACAATGCTCCAGCAGACATCGACTTTCTAATCTACTATCAAGTGGTTGACGCTGCACTCAGCGTCGTCAAGGTTCAAAACTTCACCGGCGCATCAGTCGGTCTTGCTACTACAACGCTGAGAGCTGTCGTAGGCGACATACCTCTTGATGAACTGTTAGCGAAAAGAGAACAGATCAATTCAACTCTACGTAACAAGCTAGACGAGGTTACGGAACGCTGGGGAATCAAAGTTACCAACGTCGAGATCCGAGAGATTCGTCCACCCAAGGATGTGCAGGAGGCAATGGTCAAACAGATGACCGCGGAAAGGACCAGAAGAGCAATGGTTCTAGAGGCAGATGGAAGAAGAGAGTCCAACGTACTGGTTGCAGAAGGAGACAAGAACGCTACAGTCCTCAGAGCAGAAGGAGACAAGCAATCCGCAATATTGCGAGCTGAAGGTTACGCGCAAGCACTAGGACTGGTCTTCCAGGCCGCGAAAGGAATCGACGCTAAAACCATGGCCTTGCAATACCTGGACGCGTTGAAAGCATTAGGTGCCAGCCCATCAACCAAGTACATCTTCCCAATGGAGTTCACAAGCTTGGTTGGGCAGATCCGAGGTTACGTGACCGGCGCCCAGAGAGAAGGGGCCCAAACGGAAGAAAAGTCTAGCGAGTAGCGCAGGGATCCCAATTTTCTCTCTAGATTGAAGCCAGCTAGCTTAGACACTGGAAAACAGCGAAAATAGCCGTTTCTTAACGGATAGGGAAACGCTCTTATGCACGTGCCTTTCGTATCACGTGACATGCCGAAGTCAAACAAGTCAAGCAAGAAGGGTTCAGCGAAGCCAAAGAAGACATCAACCACCGTCACCATACCAAAATCCGTCACAGCCACACTCGATCGCATACACGCCAAGGTCCAAAGCGTCGAAACTCAACTCCGGGACTTCACAAAGGAGTTCAGGACTCAAGCCAAGGCATGGACCAAGATGGGCGAGAAAAGCAACCAGAAACGTGCCAAACGAAAGCCAAGCGAGTACAACCTCTATCTCAAGGACAAGATGAAGCAGGGAATGACAATGACAGAGGCTGTCGGAGCGTGGAAGCAACGCGGCGGCAGCAGCGAATCCTCCTCAATGTCTAGCTCCAGCATGTCCTCGTCAATGGGCGAGGAGAGCGAGACGGAGACCGAGGACGAAGCCTAAGTCTACGGATAGACAAGAACCCAAAACCCCGGCCAAAGAACCCAGGAAAGCCGGGTTAAACCCCAAATGGAAAACCTGGGCGATAGAGTGAACCATCGCCCAATTCTTTATCCAACCTATACTAATGCAGACCCTCTTTCACAGCGACGTCATGTAGTTTCGCGATGTATTCAGATGCACGGTTTTGAAGGCTTGAGTCGGAACCGTACGCTTTCGCATGCAGGACCATGTTGTACAGCTCAATGAACAAGGGCCAGACTTGCAGAAGTTCTTCTCCCAGCTTGGGCTCGAATAGCCCTCTACGATAACGGCTGGTAATCCACCGGACTCTGTCTAAGACTGTGAGGATCTCGGCAACGGCGGCGGAGACTGGTCCCTCACTCGGAACCTTGCTACTGGCAGAGGTGCTTAGAGTGCGGATGTCCTGTTCGAGCAGGTCGATTTTCGGTATCACTCCGGAGTAGAAGACCTTGGAAATCTTCATTCTCTCCAGGATTGGCATCACGTCGTCGATGTAGATTGGTCCGGCGTACGGCATTTCTTCTCCATCACGCCATCGGAGGAGGGCGTTAAGTGATTTTCCTCTAATTACACGTGGGGATCATCGGGGCACAAATCTCAGCGAGATCAAGAGCTCTGCGCAACCAACAATGAGTATTCCTGTGCCAATTGCTAGAAGTTCAGTATTTATCAACCCGGAATTTGACAGCATGCTTTGAATTATCGTGACGATCCAGACCATTGTTCCCGCTCCCATAATCCACAAACCTAGCGACAAATTTCGCTGAGCGGCAATATACTTAGGTGCTTGATGCGAGATCCCTTTCTCAACCAGATAGTACGCCATCGAAAAAATTCCTACTACCACCATTATAGACGATAATTTGAATCCAATAAGATTTCGAAGGAACACTCCTACATTTATGCAGATAGTTGCGATAACCCCCGCCAGAGTCTTCGAAGAGATCAACAACATGACACGACGCTCAAGGTTGGCCAATGTGCTCCTACGTATTGAGGGATAATCGAGGGAGTGATATGACTCTAAGCCTCTTGTCCTTCGTATTTCTGCTTGAGGGTAGCGATAACAGATGGATCAGCTAGGGTTGTAGTGTCTCCCAAAGCTCTTCCTTCTGCAACGTCGCGTAGAAGTCTGCGCATGATCTTACCGCTTCTGGTCTTCGGAAGATCCGCTGTGAACAGTATCTCTTTGGGACGGGCGAGGCTTCCAATCTTCTTCGACACGTGTGCCTTCAATTCCTCCGCCTTGTCACTTCCAGTTGCCCTTCCCAGCTTTAGTGTGACGAAGGCTGTGATCGCCTGTCCAGTTATCAGATCGGATCTTCCAATGACTGCCGCCTCCGCAACATCAGGATGATCCACCAGGGCGGACTCGACCTCCATCGTGCTGATGTTATGTCCTGCTATCAGCATGATATCGTCCACTCTGCCTAGGAGCCAGAAGTAGCCGTCCTCGTCAATTTTGCTTCCGTCACCGGTAAAGTAGAGATTTCCATATCTCGACCAGTAGGTCTTAACGTATCTTTCAGGGTCTCGCCATATTCCGCGAAGCATCGCCGGCCAGGGCTTCTTCAACACCAGAAAACCACCGCGTCCCGGTGGAACGGGTTGACCGTCCTCGTCCACAACGCCAGCTTCCACTCCCGGGAATGGAACTGTAGCGCTGCCGGGCTTGGTTGTCGTGATTCCGGCTAGTGGGGTTATCATGATCATTCCTGTCTCGGTTTGCCACCACGTATCGACTATAGGACAACGTTCTCCGCCGACGACCTCGTGGTACCACATCCAGGCCTCAGGATTGATCGGCTCACCAACAGTGCCTAGCAATCTTAAGGAGGAGAGATCATGTTTCTTCACGTGTTCGGCTCCCCATCGCATGAAAGTTCTGATCGCAGTCGGCGCAGTGTAGAAGATGTTCACCCCGTATTTTTCGCAGTTGCTCCAGAAGCGATCCTTGTCCGGCCAATCCGGAGCGCCCTCGTACATTACACTCGTTGTCCCATTGGCCAAGGGACCATAGACAATGTACGAGTGGCCAGTTACCCAGCCGATATCAGCAGTACACCAATAAACGTCCTCGTCCTTAACATCGAAGACCCACTTGTGAGTCGTCGATACGCCAACCAAGTAGCCGGCAGTCGTATGCACGATCCCTTTCGGCCTTCCGGTTGTGCCGGAGGTGTACAGTATGTACAGAATATCCTCGGAGTCCATCGGCTCAGGCGGACAATAACTATCGGCTTTCTCCATGAGATCATTCCACCGATGGTCCCGGCCTTCTACTAATCCAGCCTTTGATTTCTCACCTACACGGTCGACGACTACTACATGTTCTGCACCTGGGCAATTTTCCAGAGCGGCATCAACGTTCTGCTTCAATGGTACAATAGTACCGCGTCTATAGGCCCCGTCCGCTGTTACTACAACCCTGGACTCCGC
>Ga0209158_1001515_pt1 | contig 15348 bp, 11 predicted proteins | sample GraSoiAngelo_140_FD_185897 | JGI IMG/M metagenome (GOLD analysis project Ga0209158, IMG submission 185897) | Grasslands soil microbial communities from the Angelo Coastal Reserve, California, USA - 14_0929_12_30cm (SPAdes) (version 2) | ecosystem: Environmental > Terrestrial > Soil > Grasslands ...
GTGCGCCGGTTAAACCGGCAAGGTGTTGTGAATGGAAGTTTCATACGTTGAAGGAATAGCGAACCACAACGGCCCCGAGTCATGCGGAGCCGCTCGCGAGGGCGGCGTCGAAGCGTTGACAGGGGAACGTACAGGTCGGGTATTGAGCCGTGAAATACATGCCCTGCTGCGCAAGCAGCAGGTACTTCGGGACGCCGACGCCGTGGAGGTGGTCGGAAGGCAACACCGGGTACACCGCCATCGCAAGGGGTACCAGGGTCCCGCGCGGTCAGAGACCCCGTGCATGTACGCAAGCACCTTGTGCGGGAACCGGGAGATCCCACGTCTGTCTGTGGACGAGAGAACTACAGACCGTGTCGGGAAGTCGAAGGACGTACGCCGATGACGAACGGACGCGGGAAGTCGGACCGTTCCATAGAACCTGCGAAGTCGCCGAACAACGCCGAGGGACCGGCAGCGGAGGCGACGGAGGGAAGGGAGCGGGCCAAGGGGAACTCGCCCGAGCGCAACGTGCTCCGGACTCAGGGCCGGGAAAGCACGCCAAGCACGCTCGAGCGGGTACGTCAAGCAGCAAGAAAGGATAAGAAGCAGCGGTTCACTGCGCTCCTGCACCACATTTACGACGTGGAACGACTGCGGGCAGCCTATCTGGCCACTAAGAAGGATGCTGCAGCAGGCGTCGATGGCGAGACGTGGGAGCACTACGGCGAGGCCCTCGAGGCGAACCTTCAGGACCTCTCCCTTAGACTCAAGCGAGGAGCGTACCGAGCCAGGCCCGTGCGTAGGGTTTACATCCCGAAAGTGGGTAAACCGGGTGAGCTTCGCCCACTCGGGGTTCCCGCGCTGGAGGATAAGATCGTCCAGCGTGCCACGGTCGAGGTGTTGAACGCGATCTACGAACAGGACTTCCTGGGCTTTTCCTACGGATTCCGACCAAGGCGTAGTCCGCACCAAGCACTGGACGCGCTGGCGGTTGGGATCGGAACGAGAAGGGTGAACTGGGTGCTCGATGCCGACATCCGGAAGTTTTACGACACTCTCGATCAGGGATGGTTGGTAGAGTTTATCGAGCATCGCATAGCCGACCGGCGCGTCGTGCGCTTGATCCAGAAATGGCTCAAGGCGGGCGTGCTGGAAGAGGGCAAGCGAGTGCAGAGTGAGATAGGAACCGTTCAGGGTGGCAGCATCAGCCCGCTGTTGTCGAACATCTATCTCCACTATGTTCTCGACCTCTGGGTCCAGCGATGGAGAAAGCGGCAAGCGCACGGAGACGTAATCTTCGTTCGTTTTGCCGATGACTTCGTTGCGGGCTTTCAACATCGCCATGAAGCAGAGCAGTTTCTGGCAGAACTGCGCGAGCGATTCGCGCGGTTCGGCCTCCAGCTGCATGCCGACAAGACGCGAATCGTCGAATTTGGTCGCTTTGCGGAGCCAAATCGGCGAGACCGGGGAGACGGCAAACCGGAGACCTTCAACTTCCTGGGTTTTACGCATAGCTGCGGTAGAACACGGAAGGGGCACTTCACGGTACTGCGACAGACGATGCGCCAGAGGTGGCAAGCTAAGCTGCGGGCCTTGAAAGAGGAACTGCGGCGACGCATGCACACGCCCGTTCGGGAGCAAGGGGCCTATCTGCGCGCGGTCCTCCTGGGCCACTTTCGTTATTACGGAGTGCCCATGAATGGGCCGGCATTGGTGGCCTTTCGCGCGGCCGTGGGTTTCCTGTGGCACACGGCCTTGCGCCATCGCAGCCAAGGCAACCACTTGCCGTGGCGCCGCATGCGGCGTTTCCTCAGGCGATGGCTTCCGGTGCCTTATATCTGTCATCCCTATCCTCTCGTGCGCTTGCGCGTCCTCACCCAAGGCGGGAGCCGGATGCGGTAACTCCGCTCGTCCGGATCTGTGGAGGGGGTATGAGCGATCATGATCCCTACTCCGACTGCTGGTTTCAGGCGATCCTGGTGTGGAGTGTTGTACCACTGCTTGCGGCGGCCGGCGAATTATTCTTGCTGTCACATCCGCCGAATCAGGCGCGTTGAATGTAAAGGCCGTATGCGTTATGTTCTCACCAGCCAAATTGGAATTTCTGGAATTCGCCGCGGAGCGATTCGGGGAGGAATGAGATATGAATCGCCGGGACTTCTTGATTTCGGGGTTGGCCTCGTTCGGCCTTCCCTCGCTTGGCTCGCTACCACTCGTATCGGCAGATGCGAACGAGCGCGCCGGCAACCAGACGAACGTTACGCTCCGTATCGCTCCCATATCCCTGGAGATCGGACCAGGCAAAATCGTAGAGACAGTAGGTTATAACGGCTCCGCGCCCGGCCCGATCCTGCGATTCAGAGAAGGAAAACCCGTCACCGTAGACGTGTTCAACGACACGGACGTCCCCGAGACCGTGCACTGGCATGGGCAACTGATTCCCTCGGCGGTAGACGGATCGGTGGAAGAAGGAACGCCCGACGTCCCCGCTCACGGCCATCGCCGCTATCGCTTCACGCCCAAACCCGCGGGCACGCGCTGGTATCACACGCACTCGATGGCGCATGCCGATCTAACCCGGGCTGGTTTCTCGGGCCAGTATGGTTTTGCGATTGTCGAGCCCGCCCGGCATCCCGGCGACTACGACCAGGAAGTTTGTATTGCAGCCCACCACTGGGAACCGTCTCTGGCGCCCAAGGGCCCGGCTGACAATGGCTGGGAGATCGCTTATCGCTCGGCAACTTTGAACAACAAAATGCTCGGGAGCGGCGAGCCGCTTCGCGTGCGCATGGGCCAGCGCGTTCTGTTTCGTTTCATGAATGCGAGCGCCACGGACGAGATCAGGCTGGCGCTTCCCGGCCATCGCTTTAACGTGATTGCCATGGATGGCAATCCTGTGCCTCGTCCCCAGACCGTCGATTTTGTTTACCTGGATATCGCCGAGCGCGTGGATGCCATCGTGGAGATGAATAATCCCGGCGTGTGGCTTCTCGGTTCGGCCAATGAAGAGGAACGCAAGATGGGCATGGGCATGATCGTCGAATACGCGGACAAAAGCGGAGAGCCCCAATGGCAACAGCCGGCCGGCATTGTCCGCGGCCCGTGGGACTACTCGATGTTTGGGAGCGGGGGCACTGCGCCGGCGCCCGATCACACCTTCGAGATGAAGTTCGAAAAGATTCCGGGGCATAAAGTCGACTTCAATCGCTGGACGATCAATGGCAAGTCTTTCCCGGATACCGAAAAGCTGCGTCTGGAAAAAGGCAAGCGCTACAAGCTCTTCTTCGACAACAAGGACACCGGCGACATCCACCCGCTGCATCTGCACCGCCACACGTTCGAGGTCACAGAAGTCGTCGTAGCCAGCCGTTCGACCCGCTGGAGGCCTGCTGGTTTCTTCTGGCCGGTCGGCAATAATGCCGCCACGCCTGTGAGCTCACTTGCGATAAACGATTCCGCCCTTCATGACGAAAGCCACTTTCTGCAGGACGCTGATGTCTTGCAGCGGATTGCCAGGCACAGCGATTATATCGGCGAAGTAGCCCGGTTTCAGGGCGCCGATCTGCCCCTGCCAGCCGAGCAATTTAGCGCCGGTGATCATATCGGCCTGCAAAGCGGCGAGTGGCGTCATGCCGTATTTGACCATCAGAACAAATTCACGTGCCTGCGTGCCGTGGGCAAAAGGCCCGGCGTCAGAGCCGACGGCCACGGGCACGCCGGCGGCAAGCTGTTTGCGGAACTGCTGTGCGTGAAATTCGAGCAGTTGGCCCCAGATGGCCTCTTCCGGTGAAGAGGGATGTTGGGCAAAGTACTCCTCAATAGTGAACGTCGGCACGGCGGGGACTTGCTTTTCATGCATCAGCCGCATGGTTTCATCGCTCAGCTGATAGGCATGATCGACGGAGGCCACACCGGCTCGAACGGCATAAAGCGCGCCGGGCTCGCCCGTGGCGTGGACGGCAACGCGTTTGCCCACCCGCGCGGCTTCGCCGACCGCGGCGCTGAGTTCGGCTTCCGTATATTGATAGGGCGTGGAGAATTGGCCATTCCGAAGAGAGTCTTCGCCGGTTTCGTAGATCTTGATGAAGTCCGCGCCTTCCTTGATCTGCCCGCGAATGACGGCCACGAGTTCGGCGGGATTATTGGCATAAGTAGCGTTCGGAAAGACGCGCTGTTCGGGATTGTATCCGATCGCATCTTCGTGCCCGCCAACGATGGAAATCGCGTTCCCGCTGATCCTCAGACGAGGACCTGGGATCAGACCCTGATCGATTGCATTGCGCACGGCGGTGTCCGCAGCCCCGGCGCCTTCGGTGCCCATGTCGCGTTCCGCCGTATACCCGGCCATGAGATCTGCGCGGGCAGCCAGCGTGGCCACGATGGTTCGCTGCGGCGCCGATTCCTGAACCGTCTGCAGATCCTCGGCGCCCGGATGCAGAAATAAGTGCACATGCGCATCGATCAACCCCGGCAGCAAGGTTGTGTCGCCCAGATCGATCGTCTGTGCTCCCGCTGGATGAGTAACCGCGGAACCGACCTCGGCGATGCGTTCGCCCTGCACCAGAACTTCGCCGGGCGCCAATATTCGTCCGGTTTCAATATCCAGCAGGCGCGCGGCGTGCAGCACAATGGGCGCCGGCGTGGGATTTGTTTGAGCTGGCGCGCGATATATGAGCGCGACAATGGGCGCCGGCGTGGGATTTGTTTGAGCTGGCGCGCGATATATGAGCGCGAGAAGGCACGCAGGCAATGCCAGTAGATAAACGAAGCGCTTGGCCATGGCTCGGCGCGATGGTACCACTTCTGTCGGCTTCCGCGGTTTACCGGGAATTGCCGATTTCACTAACGTCAAAAAAGAAACGGGCCGCAGGACATCACTCCGGATGCCTGCGGCCCGTTAGCGGCTAGCGAAGTTTCGCAGCCCTACTAAGTGCCTCTACGAAACCGGCATGATGCTTCCGGTAAAGTAGAAGATTCCGTACGCCTTGATGCTGCCATCCGACTGAGGCAAACCGAAGACCTTCACCGGCGTGTCCGCGACCAGATGCGCGGCAACGTTGCTCAGCCCTGCGGAAGTGGTGAGGTCCTGCGGGCTGACCGTGATGATGCCATTGCTCTGGCGGTCAACTTGGTAGACGAGCGTCGCGGAACCAGAGACGGCGCTGGCATCAACCGTAACTTGGTTAGTGCCCCCACTCACCTTGATGCTGAAGTTGCCGCCCGTCGAAGTGCCATTCGTGACCCATTGAGTGGCAACGGTCGCCAGGGGAACAGGTGTTGGCGCTAACACCGTCCACGGCACGAACCACCCAGTAGAGTTCGCCTGATCGCCCCATGTGGCGTAGCTGCCGCCGACGGCCGTCAGCGTGCCTACGGTTCCTCCAAAGTTCGCCGAGCGATTGGTAGCGTTGACGAAATCGGTGATGGCATTCGCTCCGCTATCCACGATGGTCGGAAAGGCGAAGAACCACCACTTGAAGCCGCTAATTGTGGCGCCCGTAATGGGGTCCTTACCGTTTGGCGTGGAGCTGGAGATGTAGGGCATCGTCTTCGTGTAGTCGTCCGTGGATGTTGCGAAGTGCCGCGTGTAAACGAAGCTGCTAGGGCTGGGCGAGGAGATCGACCCGTCAAAGCGCGCGATCTCGATATCCACGGTCTGAGCGACAAGCGGGACTTGCAAAGGGTCGTCGCAGGTTATGTGGACCTTGAAGCCGCGAACGAGATTGGTCAAAAAGGTCGGGCCGGTGCCGATGGGCTTGGCGTCAGACGACGGATTCGCCGGCATGCGGAAGAAAAATTGCGTGTTGCCGTCAACATTCACCGTTACCGGCGCGCCGTCGTCATTGTCCACCACCAAGCTGGAGCTCAGTACGTGGAGGACATGGCCTTCCGGACTGATCCAGACCGCATTGAAAGAGCTGCTGGCCCAGATACGTACCGCGACCAACGAGCCATCGACCTGATAGCGTGCTGCTACTCGCACGAACTTGCCCGTCAGCGACGAGGCCACGGAGCTGAAGTTCATGATCGTGCTGTGCGTTTTGGCGTCCAGGTCGTAAAAGAGTGTCCCATTGGCGGCATCGGGCAGAATGGTAAGGCTTTGCGAAGAGGCGGTTGACTGCTCGGGAGTGGTCACTGGTTTGACCGGGAAAACCCGGGCGATCGTAATGGACGTGTTATCCGAGGAGACAGAAGTGACGCTCCCATACAGATGACGCAGAATAAGTCGCGTGATGTCCCGAATCGGATGGTGGCGGAAAGGACCGTTGAAATTTACGGCCCACATGATCTGTCCGCTGGAGGGGGGCACGTGCGCGACGATGAAAGCCGGATGCGACAAATCGAATTCCAAATCCAGAGCGTTGTTCTGATTGGCCGTTACGACCAGCGGTGAGACAAAGTTCACGTTGAGCGGAACCGTCAGACTTCCGGCGCTTCCGGTCGCTCCTTGAATTTGTATTTGGCTGGAGGGCACAGTGGCTCCAGGTGCACCGGCAAACCCCGGGTCAGGGTCGGACGACGCGGTCAGCACAACGTCGCCGGGATTGGCGCTGAGCGTGAGAGTAGCGCCCGTGTAGGTCCCAGCGGGCACGCTGACGTTGCCGATGATTTCAGCGAGTTGATCGAGTTCTACCAGGTTGATCAGCGGAGCCGGGCTGGGAGCGGTGAAAACCACCACCGGCGTTCCGCCACCATGAGGCTTCAGGGCGATGCTCAAGACTTTGACCCCAACAGTGGCCCAGTCGTTGGTTGGGTCGTCGCTAATCATCATGGACAGTTGGCCGGTCTGAGTTCCCGAAGACCCATTGGAAGAACCGTAATTGCTGCCGCTGCCGCAGCCCCAGAAAAGGAGCGGGAACACCGCTACGAAGCCCACAAGTACACGAGTAAGTCTCGAATTCATCGGAATTCTCCTTAGGAGCCTGTTCGGTGAAACAGTCCCCTGACTCTTTTGTTCTGTTATGGTCCGCTGGTTAGACCCGGACCACTCTTGAGCGCCAGGATCTCTCGCCCACTCATCCAACAAAACACACCGACTGGAAGATAGTTGCGCTGGAGCAGAGAATGAGTGATGGTACGAAGGTACTCTACTACGGCTCAACTGATAAACGGAGTCTCGCTTTCGTTTGGCCGCGCCATTAGGCTTTGCTTGACTTCGGAAAAATCTGAAAGTACAAGTTGAGCCTACCAGTTTACCGGACTGGCGCGGATAATAGTTCGGTTCTCGTCGGAGAATGGCAGCGCGCTTTTGAAAGCCTTCGGGTGTTGCGCAACTCTGTGAATCTGGGCAAGGGGGCCAGCATTCGGCGGGGAATATTGGCCAGTCGCGGGAAGTGTGTATTTGTGACGGATGCGGATTTGCCCGGCCGCCCCGAGGATATCTTGAGATTGCTGGAGGCGCTGCGCGACGGGGCCGCTGTGGCCATCGCTTCGCGTCGTTGTGCGCCGATGAACTCCGCTCCCAGCCGCTCGCGTTTCCTCGCCAGCATCGTATACAGGGCGCTGGTGCGCGTGATTCTGAAATTGCCACTGCGCGATACGCAGTGTGGTTTCAAGGCCTTCGTGCGCGAGCCGCTTTTGCCGGTAGTCGAGGGGCTTCGTTTAGACGGATTTTCGTTCGATGTTGAATTCCTCTTCGCCGCTTGGAAACGAGAGCTGCCCATTCGGGAGGTCGAATTTGACGTGGTCGAACGGCGCCCCACTCGTCACGCGATCTTGCTGCAGTCGCCGCGCATGCTCATGGACTTGCTGAAGATCCGCTTCACGCCCGGGCGGCCGTCACGAAATGCAAGGGCACAAATCGCGGACCTTGGACCATCGCGGAGTCCTTCCGAGGGCCACTCTTTGACGCGAGATTGTGATTTGCCGCGTCAGAGCTGACGCTTCGAGCTGCAGGTTTAATAGACAAGGTCCTCTTCCAAATCGCGGAAGTTGCTAAGGCGAATCCCCAGGCTTCCCAGGATCTCCTTGACTTCCGGTGCAGTCAAAGCAACCAGCTCGGCTTCGCGCTCGCGCGAGAGCTCCCCGCGAAGAGATTCCACTTGCGCGATGGCGTATCCGGGATGGCACATCAACTCAGTGGTGCCATTCGGCACCAGGGCGAGAAGGGCGATCAAGGCTTTCGTATCCAAAAATCCGGTGTGGGCGAGGCCCAAAAAAGCGTCCGGGCAGACGAGGCCAGCCATGCGCAATTGCTCTCTGAATCGCCACGCGAATGAGCTCACCCCATAGGCGATGGCGGACCGCTCGAGCGTGGCGATGCCGGCGCCGCCAATTTTCCAAAGCAAGGGTAACGTTGCCTCGAGGTCTTCCGCTGGACAGCGGACGTTGGGGATGCAAAATTCGCGCGCCAGCGCGATCAGAATCGGAGAAAGCTGCGGCAGGACATGCACATGCAGGTGACCATCCAAATGGCTTGGCCGGAGGCCCGCGTCAAAGAGCTTGAGGACTTGGGCGCGACATTCCGCATGAATATCCTCGAGGCTTATTTGCCTCCCAAGAATTCTCATCCAGAGCTGGAAGGGGCTCAGGTGCAGCTCTCCGCGCTCGTTCACGAGGCTGGGGATACGAGCGGCAGGCGAGACGGGCCTTCCCTCACTGATGTTGAGGTGCACGCCGACGGACAGCTGGGGAAGCTGCTGGCTCGCAGCAATGGCCTGGTCAAACGCCGGACCATTCGCAAGGAGTGACGTGCTCGTCAGAATGCCGTCGCGATGTGCGACCATAATCCCGCGATTGATGCCCTCGGTGAGACCGAAATCGTCCGCATTCACGATCAGCCGTTTCATCGCTTAAGGCTTCCGTAAAGATCATCCGTCATGTCCAGGCTTTATATAAACCTTAAACAACCATGATTCCGGCGAAGCGCCACTTTTTGTCACAGTTTGCGGTTTTCATTGTCGTAATATGTCACTCGAGCGAATAGGAAAGTCGCGACGACCGTTGCGGTCAAGGATGCGCCCGCGTGTAGCCCCTTCATTCCCAAGGGTTTCGAGAAATGTGCCTCAAGAATAACCAGCCTCCGCCTGGCATGGCGGCTGCCGTGCACCTAATACAGGCATAAGGCAAGGCGACCAAGAATCCCAGGCGCCTGCGGAGGAAACGAATTCAAATGCGTAACAAACAAAAGGGTTTCTCGTTAATTGAGCTGTTGATCGTGGTGGCGATCATTCTGATTATCGCTGCCATTGCCATCCCCCGCTGGTACCAAGAGCGGCTACACATTCAAGTTCACGGCTGGCTCCAGCAACCAGTCTTACACCATCACGGCTACACCCATCACTGCGGCCACGACCGGACAGAACATGTATTTCACCGATCAGTCGGGCGTGATCCGCTCGGACACCTCTGGCTCGGGCGCAAGCTCCGCCAGCACCCCAATCGGCAACTAAGTCTTTCTGGGTCGCACGGACAAGAAGGAGAGGAGTTCAACTCCTCTCCTTTTTTCTTTTGTCCTTCAATTGTCCGGCAAGAGTCCGGCCGCCAGGGTGTGATATCTTCCGCCGAAAACAGACCTGGATCGATAATGGAAAATTCCGCAGCGTTTCCGCCAGGATCTACCCTCCAAATTTAGGAACCATCCCCTAGCTTCCTTGTCCAGGGCAACGTCAATCAAAAGTGGATGGTTCTGGCCCACATTTCGAAAATGCGGCCTACCGGGAGTTGGCCCTGGTGGTTTGGTGCCGCCCTCATTCGTTTTCTCCGCGCGCGGCACCTACGAGTTCGAAACGTTGGCGAATATGATGTTGTGGCGAGGGATCCCTGCGGTTTTCCCCTTGGAATATTTTCCAGCCCAGTTGATTGATCGGGCATCCTCCTTTTTGGCAACGCTCTATGCCAGTCGCAAAATACAGTGACTCATAGCAACATATGCGAGTACTGTTCTCGCGCCTTGTCGGGGCCCACAAGATAGCCAAATGCATCCAGCAGGACAGCGTCGAAGTAGCCGTATTTCGAAAGCAATTTCTATCATGCTGTCTGGAAGCGACATCGAAGGCAAGCAATTCTCCGAGGAAACGAAGACTTTGGTGCTGAGTCGGGATGGCGCAGGCATCGTTTCAATGAATAAGCTGGCTCCGCAAGAGGGCTTGTTCATTCGTTGCCTGGAAACGAACAAAGAAGCAGCCGTGCGTGTCGTTGGCCAAGTCGGCCGTGCATCTGAGAGTTACATATATGGTGTAGCGTTTTTAGACCCGAGCGTCAACCTCTGGGATGTGGAGTTTAAGGAAGCCGGCGGCGATGCCGATACCAAGTCGCCCTCCATCCCTGCTCAAAAGGAGCCGGAGCCCGAAGCGATGCCGGTCCCGGCAGTTCGTCCAGAGAACAGACGCAAGGACGTTCGCGCGAAGGTGAACTTTAGCGCCTGCATCCGCCATTCTGGTTTTCAGGAGATCGTCGTCTGTGAAAACGTCTCACGAGGTGGGTTTTGTTTTAAGAGTCGCAAGCGTTACGCCGAGAAGTCCATGATTCAAGTGGCAATTCCTTACTCTCCGGGCGCGCCCGGTATTTTCGTCCAGGCACAGATCGCGCATGTGCAAGAGTTGCCGGCCGAAAAGCTCTTCAGATGTGGTGCTGCGTATGTGAAATCGTAAAAGGTGTCCTGCGCAAAAAAATCGGTACGGCGAATGGGGCTGCGAATGAGTTTCTCTGCCAGAGGCCATAACCAAGACGCTCTCCACTTTCTCAGGCGCCGACTTTTCAGGCAGCGGCGTCCGCATTGAGCGTCACCCAAGCATGGGGATTGCTCCCGGGTAACCCGTTACCCGTCTGGCGATGCGGCAATCGTCCAATGGATGGCGACCGCCCGTATAGCAGTCGAGTGAGGTGGCCGCGGGTGCATGTTATGCTCCCCGGCAACCGGAGGACGCTATGAAAATCACTCGGGTCATGTGCTGTTCTGCCCTGCTGCTGGTGGCGCGGGCAGCCTCGGCCCAACAACCGGCGAGCCAACCTCCGAAGGAACGCTCAACCCGGACGAAGGTGGTCCTGCTGGGCACGGGCACGCCCGTGCCCGATCCTGACCGTTCCGGTCCTGCCACCGCCATCGTTGTTGACGATAGCGCCTATCTTGTCGATTTCGGACCGGGTGTTGTGCGTCGCGCTAAGGCGGCTGTTCTCGACCGGCACATCACGGCGCTTGAGCCCGCCAACCTGAAGGTAGCTTTTGTGACGCACCTGCACTCCGATCACACGGCTGGTTATCCGGATCTCATCCTCACCGGATGGACCGCCGGTCGGCTCACACCCCTCGAAGTGTACGGTCCGACCGGACTGCAATCCATGACCGAGCACATTTTGCAGGCCTATCGGATTGACATTGAGACACGTACAAATGCAGAGGGAGACCAGCGCGGTAACCCCGAGGGTTGGAAGGTCAATGCCCATGAAATTAAGTCCGGAGTTATCTACAAGGACGCAAAAGTCATAGTCACCGCCTTCCCCACGAAACACGCCATGGAGAGCTACGGATACCGATTTGACACCCCGGACCGCAGCATCGTTATCTCAGGCGATACCAATCCTACGGAGGAGACGATCAAAGCTTGCAATGACTGTGACGTACTGGTCCACGAGGTAAGGACGCTGGAGTGGTTCGCCAAGCTGCCCGAAGGCCCCCGCTCGTTCGGGGCGAAGTATCACACAACGTCAGAACAACTGGCGGCACTAGCGACCAGAGCCAAACCAAGCTTGCTCATTATCTATCACAGCTGGACTTCTTGGTGGCCTAGTGTCTCCTCCTCAGGCAACCAGCGTGTTCAGCCGACCAATGGCGAATTCCATTCCTCACCCGATGTGCTCCAGAAAGAGATCGGCTCGCGATACTCGGGAAACTTCGTCATCGGGCGGGATCTCGATGTGTACTAGGTTTCTCCACCTCTCGGCGAACAGTGCCCAGAAAGAGATCGGCTCGCGATACTCGGGAAACTTCGTCATCGGGCGGGATCTCGATGTGTACTAGGTTTCTCCACCTCTCGGCGAACAGTGCTCCCGATGCGAATGCGAAGGTTCCGATTCGAAGAGGATCGTCGGCCGCTCTTCCACAATCCCTTGCTTCCGAATCCCCCGTTATCCGGGTGCAACCCACCTTTGCCTGTCGAGTGGAAGATCCGCAGCTAAGGCGTTCCGAGCCGCGTGCCAGGCGGACGCCGTCGTTCCTCTGATGCATGCAGGTGTTAGCAGACTATCTATTACTTACCCACCATCAGAAGTGTAAACGAGCCCGGCAGCGGGGGTCCGAGGGCCATGCGACCTGGCACTGGTGGCGGCGCGTCAGCCGGAAGCGGCCCGTACTCGAACGCCATGCTGAGGACGTGATTCGTCTTTGTGTCCAGCACCATGTTCCTGGCGCCCACCATCGTTTTCAGCCTCTGCTCCACCTCGAAGCTGGTGGGACTATTTTCCTTGATGAACACGATCGAGCCGCCGCCTGCGGTGCTTATGGCTTCCATCGTGGCGGGATTGAACGCGACGGTATCCACGTTCACGTCGGTCGGGAAGCTGGTAATGATGTTGCCGTTTTCGGCGTTCACAATCACCACTACAGGTGACGGCAGGCGCCAGTACGCAAACAGGACATGATTCTTCGCGTCCAATGACAGCCCGCTTCCGTTGTCCACATTCTTCGAGCTAAGGTCGTAGTGCGCTGTAACGGTCAGCTTCTTCGCGTCCACCACGGCAACGTTGGCCTTATCCATGATATTCACGTAGACCGTGCCTTTGCCGTCGCTCACCGCCTGCTCCGGTTGTCCGCCCAAATCAAGCGTCCCAACCACGGTGCCTTCCTTGCCGTCAATTACCGTGGCATACGGCGGCATGTGGCTCAGCACCCAAACACGCTCGTTGTAGGGATCAAACATGATCCCGTCGGGGCGCCCGTCCACGTCAATGGTCCTGATCGTTTGCAAGGTGTTCGAGTCCCACATGGTGATGGGCTTGGTGGTGGAGAAGCCGTGGTGGGATTTGGGGTCGACGGCAGCACCGCCGGACTTGATGCCGGCAATCGAGCCCGCTGGTTCCAGCGTATCCAGATTGAAGACCATCAACTGCCCCATCGGACCACTCCGCGGGACGTATAAACGACGCCCTTCGACATCCGCGGAAATATAGTCAAAGCCGCCCTCGCCGCCAACTTTGGCTGTTTTCAGCACCCTGTAAGGACCGGAGGCTGAGCTGTGCTGGGCGAGTCCAATAGATGCTGGCAATGAGATAGACAGTGCGAGGAGAACTGCTACGCGAACTGGTCGCATGAATATTGCCTCCGTTGTCCTGCAATTCACGTGGCCCGAAACTGGGAATATACACCATAATCTCAATCTGCCGCAGGCACTTAGCGAATTCCGTTGATCGGGAGTTATATTCTTCGGCGTCACCTGGCCGGATCGCTGGCTGTCGGTTCCAAACTAACGCTGTCGATTTTGGCAACCCTGCCGTCCTGCTGAAGGCAATTGCCGTGATTGCCAGATCTCGGAACAAGGCCTAAGATTGCGCCCATAACAAACGCTAAGGGAGGGCGCCAATGAAGAAATGCTTCTTGATGTCAGTGGTTTGCGCCGCGGCGATTTCGCTTTGCGCCGTCGCGCTGATGAACGCGCAGGGCGAGGGTGAGACGCAGGGCGGCCGCGGGGCCGGAGCAGCGATACCGCAGATGCCATTTCATCTGGTGGAGAACTTTTTCCACTATCCCGCCAACTCTGTCGTGGGCCGCACGACTGGCGTGGCGATCAATCCCAAGACGGGCAATATCGTCACGCTCAATCGCGGCTATCACCCCGTGCTGGAGTTCAAATCGGACGGCAGCTTCGTGCGCTCCTGGGGCGAGGGCTCCACGATGTTCGTAGGCGCCCACGTTGTGCGCTTCGATCCGCAAGGGAATCTCTGGTACGTGGATGCCGCCGATGACGAAATTTTCCGCTTCGACTCCGAAGGCCGCACCGTAGGCACGTTGGGAACAAACCCGGAGCCCTGGACTTGGCTGACGCATGTGATTGAGCGTGCCGCTCCCAACCAAGCCTCCTTCTATCAGGAGACGGACATCGGCTGGAGCAAGGATGGGAGCATGTTCGTCTCCGACGGATACGGCAATTCGCGCGTGGCGAAGTTCGATAAGGACGGAAATTTCGTCAAGGCCTGGGGTGAGCGCGGCGGCCAGCCGGGCAACTTCAACACCCCTCACAGTATTGTGATCGACAATAACGACGTCATCTATGTCGCCGACCGCGGCAATAGCCGCATCCAGGTCTTCGATACTGAGGGCAATCGGAAAGCGGTTTGGAACTTGCCGACTGCGCCCTGGTCGCTCTGCCTCACCGATGGACCCAATCAGGTGATGTTCGTGGGCAGCGTGGGCCGGGTCTACAAGATGGACCTCACCGGCAAGGTCCTGGGCGCCTTCGGCCGCCCCGGCCGCATGGCCGGCACCATTGACTCCGTTCACCAGATAGCATGCCCGGATGAGAAGACCGTCTATCTTGCCCACACCTTTGCCTCGCGCTTCGACAAATGGGTCGCGCAATAAGGAGGACGCCGATATGGATCCAGTCAGACGCAAAATACTGGCAACGGGCGCCGCGGCGACGGCGATGGCCGCCGTGCGGCGCGTGTTTGGCCAGCAGGCTGGGAAAGGAGTAGGTGCCATGTCCTTCTACGAAAAGGGTCCCGTTCGCATCCACTATGAGGAGGCCGGTTCCGGCTTCCCGTTGTTGCTCATTGCCGGCGGGGGATTGAACTCGACGATCGCCGGCTTGGGGAACCCCTTTAACGTGATCGAGGAGTTCAAGGGAGAGTACCGTTGCGTCGCGGCGGACCTGCGCAACGCCAATCCCGGTCATTCCTCTGGTCCGCTGGAGATCGACCGGCCGTGGGATTCACACACAGATGACCAGCTCGGTGTGATGGATCATCTGGGCATCAACAAGTTCATGGTGATGGGCTTCTGCATCGGCGGCCCCTTCATCTGGAACCTTTTGAAGCGGGCGCCTGATCGTATTGTCGCAGCCGTGCTGGCGCAGCCCGTCGGGTTCCGGCCGGAGATGCCCACCTTTATGTACGACGGCAGCATGACCGGCTGGGGTCCGGAATTGGTCAAGCGCCGGCCGGACATCACGATGGAGATGGTCGAGAAATATCTGACCAAGATGTACCGCACCAACCCCGACTTCGTCTTTACCGTGACGCGCGATTTCGTGCGCAATTGTCAGACGCCCGTACTGATCCTGCCGGATGATGTCCCGGCGCATCCGTACGCCGTGGCCATGGAGGCCGCGATGCTCGCGCCAAGGGCCGAAGTGAGCATGTTCCCGTGGAAGGAGCCCAAGGAGCGGATTCCCCTGGCGGTGCGCCAGATACGTTCCTTCCTCCGGGCACATC
>Ga0209158_1001518_pt1 | contig 15329 bp, 18 predicted proteins | sample GraSoiAngelo_140_FD_185897 | JGI IMG/M metagenome (GOLD analysis project Ga0209158, IMG submission 185897) | Grasslands soil microbial communities from the Angelo Coastal Reserve, California, USA - 14_0929_12_30cm (SPAdes) (version 2) | ecosystem: Environmental > Terrestrial > Soil > Grasslands ...
GAATCGCGGCAACGTCTATAACGAAAAACGCGTTGTCATAGGGTAATGCACGATAATTCCCCAAAACAAACGTGGCATTATGGGAGCGCATACCTCGACTCTAAACCTAACTTAAGAGCTGCATTGCTGGCATGGGTCCTTAGAGAGTCGCGATCACTGCCGTTGCCGACCGCTGGCTGCCGCAGATGAACGGTATCAGGCGACCACGTTACGGGTAGACTGCAAACTTCGCTGCTCCGACGCCAAAGCGAATCTCGGACCATTCAACTCGCCAGAGCAATGATTTCAGTGGGCAAGGAAGAAAATGGGGGCCCTTCGGCCCCCAGGATGATAACCGGAGAATGGGCAGAATATTTGTTACTCTGGCCTGATGCTTTCGCCCGTCACAGTGTCGATCATGGTCAACGGGTCTGAGTCGCGCAGATACTTGTCAACGCACTGGTTTGCTTCTACGATGTCTGGAGCAACGAAGACGACCACGGCTTCGTATCCACCTGTTCCAAAGATCACCTTCTCGGTCGTACATCCTAGCCATCGTTGCGGGAGCTTTTGAAGCCGCTGCTTTGCTCCTTCCACCCTGCCGGATATCTTCAGCAAAGCCACAAAGCTAGGCATCCTTTGTCTCAAAGATCGTTCTCTGACGATTGAAAATATTAGTGTTTTTATTCACTTGTAATCGTTTTGATATAGAATTGGTCGACTGGGGTTTGGGAAATAATAGTCCTGGTCCTGAATCTCGACCCTTCAAGAACCGTTCTGCGGTTTGACGGCTCCCTTTAGCCGGAAAGTCTCGACCTACGACCGCTATCGCATCCTCTGCAAGAAGATCGATGAAAAGCTCTGCACTGGCGACGCCAGCGACCTCGAGGCTCATGTCGATCGGGAGTCCTAGCAGAAAAATCTAAAAAACTCGTTGGACTAGACTAATTCACGTTTTCTGACAGTCTCGGAAATCTTACTGACATGATGTGGCGACAAGCAGAGAAGCCGACATCCGCGAGTGAAGATGATCGGAACTGCGCTCGATGGATCTCTTGGTTCAGCGAAATCACGCGTAAATAGGGTAGCAAATTAGATCCAGTTATCCTCTCTTGACTTCCCGTTCGCGTTGCACTCGTCTTGAGTACGGCCTCGTGGGTCCATGACGAGCAGGAACGGTTCTTCCCAGGCCCGACTGGTTGGAATCTTCGTACTTGTCCTCATAATATCTCTCGCCGAGTTCGCTGCTCTGCTCCTTGATTACCAGAACAACCGGTATCTCCGCCAATACGTCTCAGACAATCTTGGCACAATAATCTTAGCCGCGTTCGGCCTCCTTTTCGTCGCAGGGAGCGCAGGATACATAGTCTCCAAGAGACTTGGAATCCCGAAGTCACCGGGACCCTGTGTCCCCACGTTCGCGAGAATCGGCTCCTTCGTAGGAAGAAGATACAAGCTGATAATCGTCTTTTGGATTCTACTTTTTGCCGCAAGTTTTCCGTTATCTCAACAACTCTCCCAAGTCACCACTTCTAATACCAGTGGCGGCCAGTCGGGCACATCCCAATCTGCACTGGCCCAAAATCTCATGGCTCAAGAGTTTCCCCATCCACAGTCCAACGCCAGTGCCATAATTCTCCTCCAAGGAAACGATGTCACCGACAACGCAACTAAGATCTTCGCTCTCCGTCTAGAAAGAAGTCTTCTAGCGCCCGGAGTCCTCAACAGCCTGGAGAACGTCACCACAATCTACAGCATAGAAAGAACAGCCCTCACGTTGTATTACTTGCAAAACTACAGCTACCCAGTGGCGCAATCAAAGGCGAATCAAACCGTATGGCATGAAACCCTCTCTCAATATCCCCCACTGATCCCCCCTACGATTATCCAGAATTTCATCAGCCCGAACAAGAATGCAATGATCATTCTAGTGACCTTCTCCGAGGCGCCTGGTTCGTTCGGATCAGCGGATACGGACCCGATATTGAAGAATGTAGTGACCATGCGGAACATCATTTCCCAACTCAAAGCCAGCGATCCCGAACCCTTACAGACATACGTTACAGGTGACCTAGCCACCACAGCTGACTCTTCTCTGGGAAGTATGGCCGACCTCGGCCGCATCGAACCCGTCACCGTCGGCGCCATCCTCGTTCTAGCCGGACTGTTCTTCCTCGCAATCGTCACTCCCTTCATCCCACTTGCCACCGTCGGAATGGCGCTGCTTATGGCAGAGGGGGGACTCTACCTCATCGGGAAATACATCATCCCCATCCAAGACACTACCACCACATTCCTGTTCACGATAATGCTCGGAGTCGGTACAGACTACGCCATCTTTCTAATGGCCCGTTACCGTGAAGAACGCGTAGAAGGCCGCGACAAGGCCCAAGCTATCCAGACTTCCATAACCTGGTCAGGAGAGAGCATCGCCACTAGCGCGACCACTGTCATAATCGCGTTCGGGGCAATGACGTTAACCAGCTTCACCCTCCTCAGATCCATCGGCGTCGGCCTGGGCTTCGGCGTCTTGATTGCGCTTCTAGTAAGCCTGACACTAATCCCATCGCTCATTCTGATCGCGGGAGACCGGATATTTTGGCCTACTTCCGGGAAGAGATTCGAGGGTTATGCGGCTCGTGCGCGGAAGAGGAGAACTGAAAGGCCCGGATATTTCCGGCGAGCTGCAAGCTTCAGCGTCAAAAGACCCGTCCTAGTCTTAGGATTGGCTCTGATCATATCCATCCCAGCGATCTACGTATCACTAACAGGGTCGACCTCGTACGACTTTGCAGCGGGTCTTCCAGCGGCCGAAAGCGTCAAGGGTATCACTGCTCTAGAACAGAGCTTCGGCGCTGGTCAAATAGGCCCTACGCAAGTACTCGTGCAATTCCCAACACCCATTCTCGCAAACGGAAATCTCACCGCGGGCGCACGTGCAAGCCTAGAAAAGCTGAGCCAGGCCATCGCCAACTTGACCAATGTCAACGAAGTCACGGGACCTACTCGGCCCAATGGAATCGCGATAACGGGGACCAATCTAGCAGACATAGGACGCGACAATCGGACCGCCATGCTGACTGTCCTATTTGCTGACGAGCCATTCACCCAAAACTCTCTCAACACAGTCACTCAGATACGGAACCTCTTAACAAGTCTTCAGAACTCCGACGCGTCGCTGGCTCAGGACACCATACTGGTAGGAGGCGCATCCGCATCCACACTGGATTTCGCCAATGAGACGGTCAACCAGTTCAATACAATCAAAATATTGACAGTCGCAGCCATATTCATCGTCTTGCTGGTAGTTCTCGGCTCCTATCCGCTAGCAATAACCGGGATACTATCCATAGGCCTGAGCATAATCTGGGCTTACGCAGCCACTCTTCTCTTCTTCAACAACATACTCCAATCCGGCGTCCTCTTCATCATCCCCCTCGTACTATTTCTGCTCCTTTATGGAATCGGTATGGACTACAACATCTTCATTCTAACCCGGATCAGGGAAGAAGCACAGAAGGGTAAGGAGACCCGACAAGCAGTTGTAGACGCTGTCGACAGGACTGGGGGAATAATAACGGCTCTAGCGCTTATCCTTGCGGGAGCACTGGGCTCGCTACTGCTCTCATCCAATCGTCTTCTCGAAGGTTTCGGTTTCGCGATCGCCTTAGCTGTCGTCCTTGACGCAATGGTCGTGCGGACATATCTCGTCCCGGCAATCATGTCACTTCTCGGCCCTAGAGCATGGTGGGGTCCCAATCGGCTGAGAAGGGTACGATTCGACAAGAAAAGCAATCTACAATCCTCCAGCGATGCCTAGAGTTTGAGTCTGTTAGTTCTAGAAGACTCATAGTCGAGGCGAGAAGCATTCTCAAATGGAGCATTGACCTACAGGACAGAGTACACTCTAGGCTTCCTCGCCCTTCTGCCTCTTCTGGCTACTGGCGTCGCCAAGGGCACAGGCTGGCTTGTGACGATCGTAGTAGTGTACGTAGGCGTCCCGCTTCTCATCTGGAGTCTGCTGGTAGATCGCCTTGCCTCTGCGGTCCTGAGGATAATTTGCCGACTCCGTGAATCCTCGGGACATCAGTATTATTTCGAAAGACAGGTTGGAAAGCCGGGAATTTCACGTAGACTTCTAAGAGACATCCGCGTCTTAGTGTTCGTGTTCTTTCTGTCCGCGCTAATCGTCCCCCAAGTGACGCAGGTCAATCCGCAGAATCTCGTCATTGTTAGCAACGCGTTCATCTATGTAGCCATTTTCCTGCTCGCAATTCCATCCTCGATACATGTGCTCTTGTGGGTTCTCGAAGATTCTGGACTCCGGTGTCACAATACGACGAGACTAACAGTAACTGTCCCAGCCGCTTGGGCATCGAGATGGCTGTCATCTCTAGGAGGTATCGGAGCGTTCATCTCTTTTGCCATAGCGATGGGAGGGAGCCTTGACAGAGCCATTTCGCTCGGATTTACGCTAATGATCTCTCTTCTACCATCCTGTATTCTGGCACCGACTCTCTTCTATCGTAGATTGGAACCTGGAATTATTGCCAAGATTCGTCAGAGCAAAGCGGCAATTACGATGGCCCGTCTCTTTCCGCAAGTCTCCGGACCATCTCTTCCCTCTTCATCCGCGCCAACGCTGCGCTCAGTTAGAGTGAGTGAAGATACTAAGCAGACTGCTGAGCCTCATTCTTAGTATCCAAGGGTATTTGCTCGGCAAGTTACTATTCGCTTAAAGACCACTGGAAGACACCTGAGCCTCTATGAGCCTGGCCGAGGCGGCGAAGCCGGCCCTTCCGAGCAGCACTATTCGTAGCTATGCTATGATCGGAATCGTCCTCTACACCTTTGGCTTAGTGCTAAACGAGATCGGCAACGGTCTCGCGCAAAAATGGCTAGTACCTTATGCGGACACAATAAGCGCGCTAGGTTTCGTCATTGCACTTTACACCGCCGCTCTTGCTGGGCTCGGAACGCGTTTGACTGTGTTGATAGGACTCATCTATGGCATTGGAATCTTCTACGTGAGCGAGCCCGACGCTACCTACGTGGCTTCGGGTCTCAAGATTTCATCGTACAACACAACCCACCTTGTCGGGCTTGGTCTGATCGGCTTCACGATGATACTATTGATTGCCCTCGCGTTCTATCTGACGCGTGCGAAATCAGGTCACCGAACTCTCCCCAAACAAGACCCCGGTTCAACAAGCTAGTTCTCCCGTGAGATTCATTGGAATCTAAATGCGGGCCCGCGGGGATTCGAACCCCGGACCTCTAGCCGGAGATTTTTTCGAATCTCCTACAGCTGACTCCGATGGTGAAACCCCACTTAGGGGGCTGCCGCTCTATCCAGGCTGAGCTACGGGCCCAGAACAGACCCGGAGCGAAAGGATAGTTAATGATTCCTGACGGACGACGAGCTAGCTATTCGAGATTAATTGTCTGATTCCCAAAGAACTCCTTAGGATCGACAATGTGAACCCTCTTTCCCTTTTTCATCAAATCTTCCGCGACCTTCTCGTTGGTCGTAAAATAGCAGCCGTCGCCGGTGAAAAATCGGAGCAATCCATGTGACGAATCTCCACAAACTAGGAAGTTAGCCATGGTCTTGTCGTCGTCAAGATCCTTGCCGCATAGTGGACACTTGAACTCCACCCACAAAGGCCGGACACTCTGCACGTGTCCAATCGCTCTAGCCGCCTTTAAACTGTTGACCTAACAAGAAAAATCCACCCTCCGGGACCATTCCAGGCGCAATCTTGTCACACCTCAGCGGTCTGGTTCAATATCAGAGTGAAATCTATATGAGAACAGATTGACGGCGTGTATCGGAAACTTGGACGAGAAGATCGTAGTCAAGACGAAGCATGGAGAGCTTACCCTAGAGCAACTCGCCGAAGTACAGCCCGGCCTAGCTCGGTTAATGAAGGAGATCGGGGATCGATTTCAGGTACTCTACTATGCTGCTAAGGGTCGGAACTGGAAGCTTGCCGAACACGAACAGAGGGTAACGATTAGCATCCTCAAAATAGGCGCGACCTTGAGGCCAAAATACCATCAAGACATCACCAGTTTCATCCAATCACATCTGCATTCGCTAGGTGAGAGCATCAAGGCCAAAGACTGGCAAACATTCGAACATAGCTACAAGAACGCGGTAGAGGAAGCCAACAAGCTCCATGAAAAATATGGATACGGATTCATCCATTACAAACTCTCCAAGAACCCGCCTAATTACTACGACCTAAGCCCTCAAGATTGAAATCTCTGAGCGAAGAGCAAGAGGATCTCGTTAGTAGCGAGACGCAGCCGGGGTCTTTACTGATTTATCAGCCTGCTGCCGCTGAAACATGAATGAGGCGTGCACGAAATTCTCTCTTGGTCCGCCTTCGCTTCAGTGCCTTGGATCTTGAGCGAAGATCTACAGTCTCGTCACGATTGAGTGACCTTTCAACCATCCAGCATTTCTCCTGCTGTTCGCTAATACCGCCTGTTTTGTGGGTCCCTCTGATAAGTTTTCCTGAATAACTAGGCAAACAAGATGAATCAGGTCGAACTCTTAGCCTAAGCTAGTATCTTTGCTATTTCGTCCACGACTCGATTCTTCGGAACGTTCCTTTCCTCGCCAGTCTTCATGTCTCTCAACCGCACATTACCCTCCTTGAGTTCTCTCGGGCCGACAATCACTACCATTCGTACCTTGGCTGAAGAGGCATAATCCATCTGTTTTTTCAATGGGCGCTCTTTGAGATCTCTGTCCGCGCGGAGTCCACTCTCTCGCAACGCCCGCAACACCTTGATGGTCTCCTCTCGCACTTCCTCGCCCGCCATTGCAACGTAGACCTGTGGGTTCTGTTCCAGATCCGGGAAGAGCCCCTTCTTCTCAAGGGAAATCATGAGCCTCTCGAAGCCCCCTGCCACTCCTGTAGCGGGCATGTCTCGTTTTCCGTATATTCTACAGAGCTTGTCGAAACGGCCACCTCCGAATACAGCACCCACATCCTCGCCAGCCTGATCGTACGCTTCGAAGACTGTCCCATCATAGTAGCTTATCCCTCGCACAATTCTCAGGTCCACTTGGACCTTAGACCTTTTTCCGAGGGAGTCGACGTTGTCAATAGTTCCTGTGAGTTCGTGTAGTCCTTTGCTGATCAGGTCATTCTTCGGGAGTTTCTTCTCTAGATCGGGTAGGACTTTGTCGGCGTCGCCGCCGATGTCAGCAAATCCCATGACGCGCTTCACTTTGTCTTGGGAGAGTCCCGCTCGGCCCAGTTCTCCTTCGATCTGTTCGGGGCTCTTCTTTCCCATTCCGTCGATGATTCGGAGCAATCTCTCAAGCTCTTCCTGTGAGCGGATGCCTATGGTCTGGAGGAACCCTTCTGCGAGTTTTCTATTGCTGACTCGGACTTCGTGATCCCTCAGCCCGACTTTGTCTAGAATGTCGGAACCGAGGCTGATGATCTCCGCATCAGAAGTGGGTTCAGCTACTCCATAGATTTCAGCGTCCCACTGTGTGTGGTATCTGTATCTGGCGTATTGTGGCTCGTCGTATCGCCAGACTCCTCCGATGCAACTGATCTTGATGGGTTCGGGAAGGTCGAACCGGTTGGCGATCATCCGAGTCATACCGACTGTTAAATCGAATCGGAGACCCAGGTTTCTCGCTGCTTTGTCTTTGAACCAGTAGATCTCTTCCCGGACTCCGGGGCCCGATTTTGCTTCAAGAGTTTCAAGATTTTCCACTGGGCTGGGCTCTAACAATTGAAACCCATAGCTCCAAAGCACCTGGCGGATCTTGTCGGCGAGCCATATTCTCTTGATCATCTCTTCCGGTTCTATGTCCTTCATTCCGCGAGGGAGCGTGAATTGAGTCTCAGACAAAACGGAGAACCTTCAAGGTTCGGATTATTGACTCTGGAAATTCTCAGGGTTCAACGTGTAATAGACGATGTCCGTACGCCTATCAATGACTGCCAACACCAAGTCCTTGCCATCATTGTTTGCTTTCGCTGACAAGGTTGCGAGTTTTTCGAGAGTAGACTCTCCTCCTTCGAACACGATGGTGACAAGCCTTCTCATGGCTCCCTTACCGAAGGTTTCGAAATCATAGCCAGCCTCTCCGTCCCGGACTAGGTATCCTCTGTCCCGAAGGTCTCTGTAGACAAGATACTTTGTCCATATGGTGGGCTTCCCCACTGACAGCTTCGTCACCAGTTGCTGAAGGGACCTGGGTTGCTTGGTCTTCTCTTCCAAGACCTTGATCCTCTTCTTCTCAACTAGGTAGAAGGTTTCAAAGGGATTGAGTGTGATTCTATCGTCGACTAGAGTTCCAAACGCTTTCTCGCGTAGGTCCATCAGCTTCTCAGGCTCTCGGAGAAAGACTCCTCCCCTGGAAAGGTAGGCCTCAATTGCCTCTACGATCACTGGCGCTTGCTCGCTCTTGGTTTCCAAGGGTTCCAGAAAGTCGAGCACGCGGACAGGCGGCTATAAAGCCATTCAAATAGAAAGACGACGATCCACTGCTAGAAATCAGATGACCAGCAACAATCTGGAGCCCGTGAGATGGCGCGACGGCGTATTGGAAGTCATAGACCAAACTCTCCTACCAGCTAAGCTAGTATACGTCCATCTGAGAAATGTTGAACAGGTCGGGGCGGCGATCAAAACGATGAAAGTACGCGGAGCACCCTTGATTGGAGTGGTCGGCGCCTTCGGTCTCGTTCTCTCTGTTAAGAAGATTAAGACCCTTGATTTGGCCGAAGCTCGAACGCAGCTGCGACAATGGGCTGATCTTCTGATAAGAACTCGGCCCACAGGTGTGAATCTTCGATGGGCAGTAGAACGAGTCTTCAATGCCTCCGCGAAAGCAGAAGAGGTTTCGTCCCTAAGCGAGATACTTTCGAAAGAAGCAGTAGCAATTTTCAATAGTGAGCTAGACGCTGCTAGAAACATCGGCAAGTACGGCGCTCCGCTGTTGGAGGATGGCGACAGGGTTCTTACTCATTGTAATGCTGGTGCCCTTGCAACCGTTGGCTACGGGACGTCTCTCGCTGTTGTTAGAGCCGCGGTGGAGCATGGAAAGCGGATCAGCGTGATATCAACTGAGACTCGTCCGTTGCTACAGGGATCGAGGCTGACCGCGTTCGAACTAGCGCATGACAAGATTCCCGTGAAAGTCATCGTAGACAGTGCAGCGGCGCAGATGATGGCGCGGGGTATGGTGGACAAGATTCTCGTCGGCGCAGATCGAATATTGAAGACTGGCCACGTGACAAACAAGATTGGAACTCTGCCTATTGCATTGTCCGCGAAGTTTTACGGCGTCCCGTTCTATGTGGCTGCTCCAGTATCCACTGTTGACATGGCAACGGACCCGTCGATGGTTGTTATTGAGGAACGGAACCAGCGGGAGGTCCTCTATATTGCGGGGAGGAGGGTTGCGCCGCGGAATGTGGAGGCTCTGAATCCTGCGTTTGACGTCACTCCGCCTGAGCTAGTAACGGGCATTGTTACGGATAGGGGTGTGGCTGGTCCGCCGTTTGTGGATAGCCTACGCTCTTTGTCCGGGTGAGTTTTGATGGTTCTTCGCTGATGTTTCTACTTTTTCTACGCTGAAAGGTAGTCTTACGCCACCATCTTGACGAGCGATAAGCCGATCTCGACAGGGACATTGCCTACGGATTCTATCCGCGACTTCCATTCGTTTCCGATCGCTACGAGTGCATAGATGCCTATGACTTCCGCTCTTGCCTTGAGAATGACCTTCATCATAGCCCGCTGGGTCTCTCCGCTGTCGATGATGTCGTCAGCTATGAGTACGCCTTCTCCCTTCTTGAACGCGTCCTTGGAAACGTAGAGACTCTTCATTATCGCGGTCTTGGGAGGAACGTAGAATTCCTCGATGAACTCTCGAACGCCAACCTCCCTGGACTGCTTAGCGACGATGAGTCTGGTGCCTAGTCGGTGAGCTAGTAGCGTTGCGAGGGGAACCCCGTCGACAGCAGCGGTCATGACTTTGTTCACTCTCTTGCCGGCAAACTTTCCTACAGCTTGCTGCACTGCTCTTTCTAGTAGCATTGTGTCATTGATTATTCCGGTGTTGTCAAAGTAGCCTAGGTCGTCGAATTTTATTCTCTCGTGCAGCTCCTTCTCTAGGCTCATGTATTTTTGCAGAGTCCTGTTGATCTCTTCTGCGCGCTCCGCGGTTGGTAGTACGTGGCCTTTCACGTAGCGACTCAAGACTGTCTCGGGCAAATGTAGAATGCCTGAGAGTTCTCTGTAGGTGTATTGTTCTTTTGCCAAGTTCAAGAGTTCGATCGTTTGGAGTTTGTACTTGAGATCTAGAATGCGCGAAGTGTCCTTCATTGCTTGTATTCGCGCTTTAGACCCGTGTACCCTGTATAACGTTTTCCATTTTGCGCGACCGGATCATTTTTTCCGGCGACTCTTGACGACTCCCCGACTGTTCTGATATTTGCCAACGTATGCATGTGTCGAAGGCATTCCGAGCCTTAACAGAGAGAGCTGGATGAACCTCTCGCCCTTCCTAAGATTAACCAATCTATCTCCAGCATTATGGAGACTGACTGTGAGCTGTCCGCGGAAGCCTGGGTCGACTAGAGCGAGGCTCGCGACGATCCCCTCCCTTGCCAGAGATGAGCGAATGTGGAGTATTCCGAGAAATCTCTCGGAAAGTTCCACCCGTTCAATAGTAGCCACTAGTCTCTGCTGGCCAGGTTTGAGCACCAGACTCCGATCGGCTCGCAGGTCTATACCTGCAGGATTCAGTTTCGGGTTTCTAGGAACAATATGAAACTGGCCGGTTTTTATTGCACCAGTGATTTCGTTGTCGGAGAGGGCCATTTCTGTTGAACTCGATGACAACGGTTTCAAAAAGGCTTCCAAGGACAGAGAAGACATCGAGGCCCAGAGGAAAATCTGCCGTCAAGAACGCTGTCTTTTCCCGTCCAGGACCTTATCGCAGCAAATCCGTAGGGTCTCTGGCCGACCCTAGAGTCTGGCACAGGGGGGTTCGATATTTGAAGAGGAGTGATCCGGTTCTCGCCCGAATAATCAGCAGAGTGGGTCCGGTTAAGTTCGAATTGGATGATGATCATTATGAAGCGGTTGTTGGCTCCATCATCTTTCAACAGCTAGCCGGTTCAGCCGCACGAGCCATTCTAAACCGGTTCAAGCAACTCTACGGGGGAAGAGTTCCTAGTCCGAGAGAATACTTGTCAACTGATGTAGAGAAATTGCGTGGGAGTGGGTTGTCGCCGCAGAAAATCTCCTACATCAAGGATCTCGCCGAGCGACTTGAGAATGGGACCCTGGACCTGAAGAGGTTGGAGAATCTCCCTGATGAAGAGGCCCTCAACGAGCTAGACAACGTACGGGGAATTGGCAGATGGACTGCAGAAATGTTTCTGATCTTCAAGCTGGGTAGGACGGACGTGTTGCCTGTTGATGATCTCGGTTTGCGGAAGGCCGCCCAAAAGCACTACAGGCTTCGAAAGCTTCCGACGCGAGATAGGTTTGAAGAGTTAGCGGAGAAATGGCATCCCTACTCTTCGATATCGACCTTCTATTTGTGGAAGAGTATGGAGAAGCCTGAAGCTCCCGCGAAATGGTAGCTCAAGGACCCTCCGGCTTTTCTAAGTTTCGAATCTTGATTAGCGGAGAAGCACAGCCGGCCGTGTCTCTCTGTAGAGTCAAAGAATTGAATAGGGGAAGAGAGAATTTGGATCTTGCGGCCGCATTTCGAAAACACGAGATACCCGATGAGTCCAAGCATCTCCCGCGGCTCCCGAAGACGCATCGCCTTTAGGCCTCAGACTCGTTACATGATCCGATAGAGCGTTCAGACCTTAAGGCAACCGGATAAATTCACCAATCGATCTAGCGGAGCAGCTGCTTCGATTTGCCAAACACTATGCTTCTCGCGTTATTTTCGGCCTATCCAGCACGCGTTCTTGCTCTTGTCATACCAAGAGTTAACGTATTCCCCGGTTGCTATTCTATTGCAGACAAAATTTGCGTCGCAGTAATCGCAGATTTCTTCGTTGCCAATCACCCAACCGGTCCCAGGGTCCATGTCTGTCTTTAGTTCGATCATCTCTTCCGATAGTCCCTGTGTTATGGTGTCGAAGGCGTCCTTCGTGCACTGGTTGCAGCGCTGAGCGCATGGGTAGGGTTCGACAGTGTAGAAGGGACCATTGGGACCGTTGACGGTGTCGTGGTAGTACTGGCTTAGACCACCTGAGTAGCTAGCATCGGATTCTAGATGCGCGACAACTTGCTCTGGCATTTTCATCCATTGCGATGAAGATGGCATAGCATAGTAGCTGCCCCAGTAAATGTCCTGCCAAGTGTAACCGTCCTTCCAGAGGGGTCCGCCGTTGTATTTCACGATGGATGATGTTGCTGCTAGATAGACTCGGTGATTGCAGGATTGAGAGTAATGCCATATTCCAGAGGGCTGCTTGTCATATGTTACGTTGTAGTCGATTATGGGAATCCTAAGACGGTTTGCCGTCCCTCTCACGCCAACATGACGGAAGCTGTCAGAGGAGGAGCCGCAAATAGCGCACCTGGGAATATTCTTGCAGGAGTCACATCTGTTCATGATAAGCGGTCATCGAAGGGGCTTCGTTTCTAAAACTTCTCTAGGAAAGTGTTACTAGCGGGAGTTCTGCTGGGTTCAGACGCTGAAAAATAGCGTGCTTCTTGCACTATCGACTTTAGAGAAAAAATGTCCAAATCTGCATCAACCAGCTTTGTCTTCGCAAACGCCAAGGGAGAACTCGGACACATTGTCAGCCAGCTCAAACGAGTCAGCAACATAGAATCCGTCACTCCGGTCACCGGACGCTTCGACCTCGTGATCCGACTGAAGACCAACGAGCCCATCAAAGCATTCAACACCGTCGAGAAAATCAGAAGCATCACCGGCATCACGTCCACGCAGACAGCGTTCTCCATCGAGAACGTTACTAATGCCAAGAACAGGGAAGAGTCCTCTGAACCCCCGCTCGCCTATGCTCTAGTCAAAGTCAAGGGCAAGTTCCGAACCGTACTCCAGAAGCTAAAGACCTTCCCGAACCTCGTCGAGGCTCACCTGATTCCTGGAGAGTTCGATGTTGTCGCCTCGTTCAACGGCTTCAGCCAAGATGAGCTCATGGAGAATTCCGTTGAGAAGATCAGCAGAATCAACGGAGTAACCGCCAGCGAGACTCTCATCACCTGGACTCCCACCAACCGACCATAGAAGTTCCCCTGCCCGAGGAAGCGTTTCAGCTTCCTTCTATTTTTCTAATAAGAAACCCTATTTCCGCGTTATTTCTAAACTTGGATAGGATTGACCGACCGGTTGATGTGTAGATTAGACAGGGCTACTCGTTGACTACCCGTTCTGGCTCTATCATGACGAGGATTCTGCCACCACCCGGTTGGTGATGCGGATTCTTGCTGGTCCCTAGATACTTCATTGACAATTTGTTGTTGTGTTCTTCCGCTCCCTTATTCGTCATTTCCAGCACGCGCCCTCTGATTACTACCTTCTCGTAGGGATTCTGCTGACTGAAAATGCTCAGGGCAACCCTATGATTGGCTTTCAGATATTTCGCCTTCGCACGTCCCTCGGCTGTGTTCACAAGAATCAGGTCTCCTTCACGATCGACCCAGACCGGACTCACGTGCGGTGAACCATCAGACATCACAAAGGCAAGATTTCCAAAATTCTTCCCATCGATCAACTTGATTGCCTTCTCAGAAAGCCTTGTACGTGGCATGAGTAATGCAACTTCGACAGCGGCGGCTCCATAATTAAAGAGATGCTACTCTCTCATGATTCAGAATGCTTCAATTCACTTCAAGTTAGTTTTGCTGGCGAGCTAAAATGGCGGGCCCGGTGAGATCGAAGCTCACGGTTCAATACTGACGATTTCTGCCAATCCCTCGAGTCTTTTCTTGGGAGATAATGGCCGCATTCTCCGCAGATGCAGTATTCTGATATGTAGGTTACACCACGCCTAATCAACCTAGTTGAGAAGTTTCAGCTCTCGATGGTGGTCGATGACACGCGGCCAGGTCCAGCTAAAATTCATGCAATCCCTTAGTCCAGCAGTCTACAGCTTTCTTACAGATGAAGCCAGACGCAGAGGGATCAGTGTCCAACAGCTAATCCGTGCCATCATAATTCCCGAGTGGCTAGAGGAGCTAGAGAAGGGCAAGAAAATGACTGCCCGTCCTAGATACTAGGATTCCGAAGTTGTCTCTTTTTTCTGATCTCCGAGTATGGTGCATTATCCGCTACTCCGCTAGGGGTAGAGTAGGGGCGTTTCCGAGAGCACTAGCTAGTATCCTTAGCCCTGTTTCGGCCTGAAGATCGATTCGCCACGCCTTTGTAGCCGGCGAGCCAGAATCCCAGGAACAATTCAGCTACGGCGGCAACCCCAAAGCCCACTACGCTCAAGAGGTTACCCGCCGCAACGGCCAAGTACTCCTGAAAAGCCAGGTAAGACCAGAACGTTAGAGTGCCCGTTTTGACCGCCGTGGACGCCAGGCTAGATGTCATGGTTGAACCAGTTGCACCGGTTGTCATCACAGATGCTAATGCCGCCCTTCCCTCGTCTAGAGCAGTACCGGCATCCGAGCGATAGCTTTCAAGCTGAGCGATCTCTTCCGGATCCCGTTGGGTGGGATCGTTGGGGAGCTGTGACAAGTAGTGCTCGAATAGGAGCCCTGCGTTGAGAACCTTCGCGGCGAGTTCGTCCAGGTTCGCGTTCTCCAATTGGAGCCAGACGTCGAGAAATGTGTCTTCAATATCGGTAAACTGTATAACCCGCTGGTTCAGCAGGTTGATCTCTCTCCCGGAGACATCTTTTCCAGTCCAGGAAGCCTTTCCCTGAGTATCCACAGCCATTGCAATAACCATCGGGAGTGCCCTTGGGAAGATAGATACGTGATATGTTACCCAGTCTTGATAGCCGCGTACAGTCCGATCAGATCTCGGGCGGAGGGTGCTTGATTAGTTCGCGATCAGGGTGAGCAGGAAAAGTTGCTGACTGTTGCCGAGCCTGTATACCCTGAAATTGTAAGGTGTGCCTCCGACAGGTCGATGACGGAGGATAAGTACTACTTGCCTGTTGTGCATCGAAATGAAGGGAGATGCGGGATTTGGAATCGGGGCTTGTTCTGAGCTTTTTTCTCGGAAGCGGTAAAGACGTTCTATGGGATTGGAAGGCTTCGCAGGAGCGTTTTGACGGCTACAGTTACGAAGAGGAATGTTCCCAGAAGGATTGCCAGTAGTATGAGTAGATACACCACGTCATGATTCCGCTTTTTCT